>PJEL010004861.1_pt1 | contig 10968 bp, 17 predicted proteins | sample 1853271 | NCBI WGS metagenome assembly PJEL01 (sample SAMN08108733, study PRJNA415343) | Invertebrate metagenome, whole genome shotgun sequencing project. | host: Globobulimina | place: Sweden: Gullmar Fjord | collected 2015-08 | reverse complement strand
AAACCTGACATGACATGCCTCGGCAAGGTTATAGGCGGCGGTCTTCCTGTGGGCGCTTACGGCGGCAAAAAGGAGATCATGCGGAATATCTCTCCTGACGGCCCTGTGTATCAGGCAGGGACACTTTCAGGAAATCCTCTTGCTATGACCGCAGGCATCGAAACATTAAAGATACTCTCAAAGCCCGAGACATATAAGAAGCTGATGGCAAAATCAGTAGCTCTTGAGGAGGCTCTTAAGGATGCTGCAAAGCGTGCGGGCATAAAGACGAAGTTCTACAGGGCAGGCACAATGTTCTGTACATACTTTACAGATAAAGAGATTCACAATTTTGATGATGCCGCAAAGACTGACATGGAGGCGTTCGGGACATTCTTTAGAAATATGCTTGAGAAGGGCATAAACCTTGCACCATCAGGATATGAGTCAGGCTTCATGTCGCTTGCACATACTAACGCTGATATAAATAAAACAGCACGGGCAGCTTACGAGTCCTTTAAAGCGATTAAGTGAAATTAATAATCACCGGTTTTTCAAACTCGGGAAAGACGACCGTCTTTAACGCCCTTACAGGCCAGAACCTTGAAACGACCGCATACTCCACCTCTTTATCTGCTGAGGTCGAACCCCATCTCGGCATTGTTAAGGTGCCTGATGCGCGTATTGAAAAGCTCACCGAGATTTACAATCCCAAAAAGACGACCTACGCTACTGTTGAGTATGTCGACTTCCTCGGCATCACAGCAGGCGATGTTAAACAGAACTCAAAGGTCTTTAATATTCTTAAGGACAGCGATGCCATCGTCCATGTTGTAAGGGCATTTGATGATGAATCTATAATCCATCCAATGAACAGCGTTGACCCTGTCAGGGATGTCTCAGCGTTTGAGACAGAACTTATACTCGGCGACCTTGAGCTTGTGGAGAAGCGGCTTGAGACGATTACGAAGCAGGAGAAGAGGGGTAAGAAACAGGAGGTGGATGACAAGGGACTTATGATCAAATGTAAAACAGCACTTGAGGATGAGATATCTTTAAGGGATGTTGAATTTACAGATGAAGACAAAAGGCAGATGCTCCCATACCAGTTCCTGACAACTATGCAGGGCATAATCGTTATCAATATTGACGAAGATGACATCAACTCAGACAAGGCAAGGGATATTCAGGCCGATGTTGAAAATTTCTTCAGAGAAAAGGGCAAAGGTATAGTGCCGCAGGTCATAACCCTCTGCGGAAAAATCGAGATGGAGATAGCACAGCTTCCGGAGGATGAGGCAAAAGAATTTTTGGATGAGCTTTGCATCAAAGAACCTGCAATGAAGAGGCTCTGCCACGTCTCATATGCGTCTTTGGGGCTTATATCATTTCTGACATCAGGCGAGGATGAGGTGCGCGCCTGGACGATAAGAAAAGGCCTTCATGCCCAGCAGGCAGCAGGAAAGATACACTCTGATATCGAAAGGGGTTTCATAAGAGCAGAGACCGTCAGCTTCGACGACTTCATCTCCTCGGATAGTGAGATGGTCAAGGCGAAAGAGAAAGGTTTAGTCAGACAGGAAGGCAAGACCTATGAAGTAAAAGACGGGGATATAATTAATTTTAAGTTTAATGTGTAGAAACTTCTTTTTGATGTATGGCTCTTAACTAATATTGACTGATTTTCCAGTTGCCAAGAATCTTTACAAAATAAATATCGTATGCAATGTTCATCTCCTCCCCTCTTATTGTTTCAGCCTGAGTTATACGGTATTTGGCACTTCTACTATCTTGTTCGAGTTTCCGAATAGGTCGCATTTCTTGAGCAATTTTTTTCATCTTGTTCTTTCCAAGTGTTTCGAAAATCTTTCCTTTAAATTCAGCCTACTTAATAGTAAAACACTTCAGAGCTAAGGCAGTATCTCCTTTAATCAAAGCCTTTCTATATAATTGCCATGTATTTTCAGGTGTTGAAAACCTTGTGTCTTCATACCCAATAGGTTTTTTTGCTCCATTTAATAATAAAAACTCTTTTATCTCATCATTCCCTTTAGCGTCTGCCATTGAAAGCGGCGTAAAGGTCCTGCCAAAAAAATCGCATGATACATTAAAATCGGCACCTGAAGATATAAGCACCTTTGCAGCTTCTGTATGATCTTCCGAAACAGCAGCCATCAGTGAAGTAAACCCGCCAACACTGGTTGCTGCATTAATATCTGCACCCGCAGATAGCAGCAATTCTATAACTTCAACATGCCCTTTATTGGCTGCTTCAATCAGAGGAGTTAACCCTTCAGGGGTTTCCGCATTTACATCCAATCCATTTGATATCAGGTAACTGACAACCTCCGTCAGCCCTCTGGAAGAGGCACCATGAAGGAAGCTCTCTCCCCGCCTGCTCCTTGCATGAAGGTCTATATTGCCTGAAAACAATGCTTCAATAGTTGATTTACCGTATGAGTCGTTAAGTTCTCCAAAAACATCTTTTTCTGTCATATCTTTCGGATCTTTTGCTTTCGGGTCTTTTCTATAATTTTTATTAAGTCTCCCCGGTCTTTTATAATTATTGTTAACACTTGGACTACTATTGCTAACACTTTCTTCATTAGTAGTATCCGGCCGCTGTGACTCCGGAACCCTGTTAATGTTATCTGTAATAACTAAAATTCCATTTTCGTCAACATATTTGTAAAGCTCGGCATTCACATCAGAAGAAGAGAATAATATGAAGGCAATTGTTATAAATATAAACTTTCTCATAAGCAGGTTTTTAAATATGTTTTCTACTACCTATTAATTTACAGTTGAAAGCATAACTGTTCTGTACATTAGATACACATAAAGGAAGTTGTGTCAAGTTAACTTATTAATTTAATAGAATAAAACATGTGTCCCATTTTTAAATGATATCATTTTACCCTTGAAATGATATCATATTTCAGATATCATATTTTAAGGAGGATGATTATGTCACGGACTGTTATTGATATAAAAGATGATGTGCTGGATAAGGCCCGGAAGCTTACTGGAATTAGCAAAAAGGTCGATATAGTAAATTACGCTCTAAGCAGGCTGGTGGAGCAGAAGAATATCGAGAAACTCCTTTCACTTAAGGGAAAAGTGAAGTGGGAGGGCGATCTTGAGGAGATGAGAAAGGGCAGAATTGGTACTCGTTGACTCCTCGATCTGGATAGATTATCTTCAGGGTTCCGGATCAGTTCATAACAACCGTCTCGAAGAGCTGATAAAAGATCATAACCGCACAGCCATCTGCGGGATAGTGCTGCAGGAAATTCTTCAGGGAATCAGGGATGATAAGAATTACAGAACGATAAGGAAGAGCCTTGCAAGCATTCCCTTTATAAACACTGACAAAGAGACATACCTTTACTCATCCGCCCTTTACAGAAGCCTGAGAAAAAACGGCATCACCGTCCCGCCGGTTGATGTCACAATAGCATCTGTAGCCATACTCAACAAACTCCCTCTCTTCACTAACGATGGTCATTTCAAAAAGATAGCAGATTTTTCTGATCTAAAGCTCTACTAAAAGTAAGATGTGTAATTATTTCTACTTTCTCAAACCTCTCCATACCTGAAGCAGTCTACCGTATGATCATTCACCATACCGACCGCCTGCATGAATGCGTAGCAGATGGTTGAGCCGACAAATTTGAAACCCCTTTTCTTAAGGTCTTTGCTCATGGCATCCGACTCAGGGGTGTTTGCCGGGATGTCAGCCATCTTCTTCCATCTGTTCTTTATCGTCTTTCCTCCGACGAAAGACCAGATATACTTATCAAAGCTGCCGAACTCCTTTTGAATATCCAAGAAAAGTTTAGCATTAGTTATAGATGCATGAACCTTAAGCCTGTTCCTGACGATGCCTGGGTTACCAAGAAGCTCCTTGACCTTCTTATCAGAGTACTTGGCGACCTTCTTCGCATCAAAATTATCATAGGCCATTCTGTACCCTTCCCTCTTATTAAGAATAGTTGTCCAGCTCAGGCCGGCCTGTGCGCCTTCAAGGATCAGAAACTCAAAGAGAAGACGGTCATCATAAACAGGCACACCCCATTCTTTGTCATGATATTCGATCTCAAGTTTGCCTGCACCTGTCCAGCCGCATCTCTTCATAATAGATAGTTGAATTTATTAATAGAACAAGGGGATTTGAACACTTCAGTGAATCATCAGGGGTTAAAGCCCTATAGAATAAAGATGGTAGTCAGAGTTTGACTCTGCAATGATCTTCATGAAGAAATCGCACTCCCTGCAATCATCCACCTTCTCGGCAAAAGTTCCCTGAACCTTACCTGCACAGAATGTCCCGGCAATAACCCAGCAGATCCTTCCGGCATTCCTGCCTTCATTTACTCCATCCTGTTTTGTCTCAATGCATGTAGGGCACACACCGAACTCAGCGACATTCTCACCGCCCGGCTCTCTTCCGCATTTCTTAAACTCCCAACAGTTTTCACGTAACATAATATGCTCCTGACAAGCTTAATATCCCTGTAAACAATAAATAGCCATATGCATAATACCATGTAACGGTCTGATTATCCAGAAGTTATTATTGATACATGGCGATAATTATATGCGGGTTGATAAGCCGGTCTTAGCTTTAATAAATATACTTCTTCAGTAGCTCTGATATTTCAGAGTTACCAGTCTTATTTGCAAGAAAGAGAGCATCTGCATGTAAAATATCCTGCTCTCCCCTTTCGCACTGCCGGATACATTTATTTATATCCGCGCCACAATCCAAGAGTACCTTTACGCAGTTGATGCTGTTGTGGATGATGGCAAAATGAAGCGGCGTGCCTTTAAGGCCGTGCCTATTTATAACCCTGTGAAAAACTTTTGAGAGCAGATAGGAATCAATGCCTTCCTTACTTTGAGAAAGCGCATTCTTCAACTCCTCATGCATGTCCCCGGCTGCAAGTTCGTGAAGGCCCAAAACTATCTCCTGCTGTTAAGTTTTGCCAGAAGCCTTAGTATCTCAAGGTAGAGCCAGATAAGCGTTACCATAAGGCCGAATGCTGCATACCACTCCATGTATTTAGGAGCACCATGCTCTGCACCCTTCTCAATAAAGTCAAAGTCAAGCACAAGATTGAGAGCTGCTATCACAACAACCACAAGGCTGAAGATTATGCCCATCAGACCGTTGCTGTGAATAAGCGGAATATTTATGCCGAAGAAGCCGAGTATGAATGAAGCAAGGTAGATAAAGAATATTCCGCCTGTCGCTGCAGCGACACCGAGCCTGAAGTTCTCTGTAGCTCTTATAATACCTGTCTTGTATGCAAGAAGAAGCCCGAATAGCGTGCCGAAGGTGAGCGTCACCGCCTGCATGACAATGCCGGGGTAATATGATTCAAATATGGCTGATATCGCGCCGAGCATGAGCCCCTCAAAAAGGGCATATATCGGGGCAGTTACAGGTGAATATTCTTTCTTGAAAACTGTTACAAGCGCAACAACCAGCCCGCCGATAGCACCAATCCATATATATGGCTGGACAGCTGCAGGATTCCCAAGCGCATAAAATTTATTCCATGTATACATGGCAGATAATACTAATATCCCAAGCATAAGGGCGGTCTTGTTTACCGTGCCCTGTATGGTCATAACCTCTGCACCGGCTTTCTGCCTCAACCCTTCAAAGGTCTTTGCGTTAAGTGCCGGATTTGCTGTCCTCATCATTCTCATAGATATCTTTTGGCTCCTTTATATTTATAAAAACTATTATTTCTGCATAACTGTATAGAGCGCCTTTGGAAAGTGCTCCAGCGTGCCGTGAAACTCAGACTCCTTGATAGATAGTATATTGAAATCTGTGCCGAAAATCTCCCTTATCTCTTCAGGCTTGAAGCGATATGGTCCCTCTTCCCTCTTCTCCTTGTGGCTGAATATCTTGAGAAAGAGATATCCTGAAGGACTGATCAATGCGCCGACCTTCTTCACATACTGCTCCCTCTCCTCCGGATGAAGCACATGAAAACAACCGCGGTCAAAGATAAAGTCAAACTCTTTATCAAGCTTTGTATCCAGAAAATCATCCTGCAGAAAAGTTATCTTAAGGCCTTTCTCCTTTGCCTGCTCACCTGCGTACTTTACAGCAGAACCGGAGATGTCGATCCCTGTGACCTCAAAACCCATCTCGGCAAGTACCATCGCCTGTGTGCCCGGGCCGGTACAGAGGTCAAGCATACTGCCTGACTCTATCTTGAATTCTTCAAGAGAGACAGCAAGGTCATGGTCAAGCTCCGGGTGATACCACGGCATTGTCTCAGCATCCTCGGTTCTGTACTTGTGCTCCCAATCGGGAAATTCCCTTCTGTTATCCTTACCTTCACCCGGCGTCTTCATGATCATATCTGGTTCTCCATCCCTGAATCGGTTTTTTATGCCTTGATGCCTTTCTTTTACTTGCTAGCCTCGATTGCTTCCTCTGTAAGCTTTATGAGGTTAGTCGGTATCGGATTCTCCTTAAGGAGTTTTGCCATAAAGACCACATTGTGGGCCAGATAGCGTGCGGTCTTATTCGTATACATATGTTTGTCACCGCCTGCCTCTATATAGCTCGGGCCGGGGCCGGCATCACCCACCCAATAACAATCGGAGTTTGGCGGAACTGTGCAGCCAAGGTGTGTAAGATTGAATAGTGTTGTGCCAGCTGCAGCATGAGCGCCATCCTCATTGCCAGTAACTATACACCCGGCAACCTTGCCGTAAAGCGGAAACTGCCCGGTTTCAGGGTGCCCCTCCATATATGTGCCGTCAAGCCGTTCTATTACAAGCTGGGCCACTGCCGACCTCACACCAAACCATATAGGTGTTCCTATGATAAGGATATCTGAAGCAATTATCTTCTCAAGTATCACAGGCCACTCATCATCTTCACTCTCTTTGGAGTAGATCCCGAAAGGGATATTATAATCAACCACCCTCACTATCTCCGACTCGACCCCGAGCGGCTTCATAACATCGATCACCTTATTGATCAGCGCCTCTGTGTTTGAGACATCAGGAGACTTCTTTAATGTGCAGTTGAGAAATATTGCCTTTAATTTCATCCTCTTCCTCCATCCAGAATTTATTTAGATTTATTAACCTTATCTATAGCCCCGCTCTCAAGCAGTATTTCAGCTACAGCCTCTGCCATCATGCGGTAACCCTTCACATTGGGGTGTATATAGTCACTCTTGAGGCTTGCGTTTGAGACTATATCAAACAGGATATTATTATTATAAGGCAGTCCAAACTCCACGGCAACATCTTCATAAAAACCTGCGGCAGACATAGATGTAAAGCTGAACCTCGGAACCCCGAGCAACACTACGTCTATCCCCCTGTCATGCGCCATCCTTATCATAGCCCTCAGATTATCAGCTGCCTGCGAATCACCCAGCTTTCTTATAATGTCATTGCCCCCATGGCAGAGGATAAGAAGGGAAGGTTTATATCTATCCAAAACGGAAGGGAGCCTCTCAAGCCCATCCATGGTTATCTCACCAGACCTTCCTGCATTAATTACTTTGCGTCCTATCAGCCGTTGAAGTACAGCGGGGTAGGCGTTTTCAGGCCGTTGGGCTCCGTTACCGAAAGTAAGGCTGTCTCCAAAAGCGAGCAGAACAGCATCCTCTTCAAGATGCCCTAACTGCGGTGTGCCTGAAGTGCATGAGGAAACAATAATAAGTAAGAGGATAAGGAAGGCAGAGAGCGGCCTGCAACGGGTTTTCGAGATAAAGAATAAGGTGTCAGGGTCAGGAGACAATCTCAACACCCTTCCAGAAGGCCGCATAACCGGTTATCTCCTTTGCAGCCTCTTTCGGCTCCGGGTAGTACCATGCGGCATCTGTGTTCTCTTCGCCAGCCACAACAATACTATAGTAACTTGCAAACCCTTTCCACGGGCAGGTTGAGTGAGTGTCGCTCTCCTTAAAATACTCCATCTTGAGAGAATCCGGCGGAAAATACTGATTACCTTCTATCTCTATCGTTTCACTGCTTTCAGCCAGCACTACATCTTTCCATAACGCCTTCATAACTTAGACCTCCTTTAGTATATGTCTAACAAGACTACTATTCAGCGCACCTTACACACCTGGTCGCCTCAGGTATAAGCATTATCCTTCCTATTGCGATAGGCTCCTCACACACGCTGCATATTCCAAACTCAGGGTCATCCACCCTGTTTAAAGCACGCTCAAGCTTCGCAAGTTTATTGATGGATACATTAAGGTTGGCCTCGCTGATACTTTTAGCGCTTATCGCCTCCATTCGTGTAAGCCTGCCTATCGCAACATCGGGAACCACAGGCTTGCTTGCCTCTTCAAGGCTTGCAATACTGAACTTAAGCTCCCTGATCTCGTCAATTATCTTATTTTTCAGCTTCTCTCTCTCTTCTATGGTCATATAATATCCCCTCTAATTAATATTAACGGACAATTAACTAATAATAAAGCTTTTATTAAAATAATCAGATAAATGCAGATAATCTTATAATTATCACCTGATTAATTGACTTTATTTCTATTTTTATGGTAAAAAATATATCTATCAAAAATCTGGAGAATATAATGTACGCAATAATAGAGACAGGCGGTAAACAATATAAGGTATCTGAAGGTGATACCATTAAGATCGAGAAGATCGAAAACAAGAAGAGTGTTACGTTCGGCAATGTGCTGATGATAACCGACGGTGAGAAATCCACATTCGGCACACCTCTTGTAAAGTCTGCAAAGGTGACTGCTGATGTATTGGATACTGCACAGGACAAGAAGATCCTTGTATTCAAGCAGAAGACAAGAAAGGGTTACAGGCGGCTGAGAGGCCACAGACAGCTCTTTACCACCGTAAAGATCAAGAGCATTCAAGTAAGCTGATTCCGGAGGATTTAAGATATGGCTCATAAAAAAGGTGTCGGAAGTACAAAGAACGGACGCGAAAGCCACTCAAAACGCCTCGGCGTAAAGAGATACGGCGGCCAGGTCATAAAGGCCGGTACCATCATAGTAAGGCAGAGGGGCACCAAGATCCATCCCGGCAACAATGTGGGCAAGGGCGGAGACGATACACTTTTTGCAACAATAGCCGGTGTTGTAACCTTTGAGCGCAAAGGCAGAGACAGGAAACTTGTCAGTGTCTATCCTGAAGCTCAGGCATAACATAGTTAAGAGTTAAAAATTGAAAATTACGAGTTAATGCTGAAGGCGGGTTTTTACCCGCCTTTTTTTATTTCTATTTAAGCAGACTGTGGAGGATAAATTGAAAGTACATGTAATGATCCCGTTTCAGGTAGAGGAGAAGAATATTGATGATGCAAAGGCGCTCATCAAGAACCTTATCTCTAAAATAAAGGAGAATGAACCTGAAACGATTGTATATGAATCCATGCAGCTGAGGAATGACCCCACAAGCTTCATACACTTCATGATCTTTGCTGATGAGGATGCCCACATAAAACACCGTGGCGCTCCATATACGATAGAGTTTGTTAAGGGCCTCTATGGACTCTGCCCTAATGAGCCATTCCCCATCTTTCTGGACAGCTTTGATTCCCGCGATACAGCCCCTTAAAGATTATTATTGTTTGAATCTATTGTTAAGCCCTCTTCTGGTAAAGACTATCCAGCGGACTTATAGGAGCTTTCGTAATATCTCTGATGACATGAGTATATATCATAGTCGTTTCAACATTCTTGTGCCCCAAAAGAGTCTGTATCTCTCTGATATTTACTCCGTTCATCAACAGATGAGTTGCAAAGCTATGTCTCAGTGTATGAACTGATGCATGTTTTACAATCTCTGCCTTATTAAGAGCCTCTTTGATTGCCCTTTGAACCGTTTTGTCCTGTATGTGATATCTTTTCGTCCTGCCATCATTTGGATCAGTTGAAAGTGTTAAAGATGGAAAAACATATTGCCAGCCCCACTGTTTCGATGCGTTGGGATATTTGCGGTCAAGGGCATTCGGCATATTCACCTCTCCATATCCTCTTTGAATATCTTTAACATGAAGCTCTTTTACATCTTTTAAGTGTTTCTTTAAAGGCTGTTTTATATGCTCTGGTAGTACTGTAGACCTGTCCTTGTCACCTTTACCGCTTCTGACAAATACCTGACCTGACTCAAAAACAATATCCTTTACACGCAAACTCACACGTTCCATCAGGCGCAGGCCGGAGCCATACAATAGCTGCAGCATAAGGAGTTTATCCCCTTTTATATAGCTAAACAATCTCTGTACTTCTTCCACAGTAAAAACAACAGGAATCCTAAAGCCCTGCTTAGCTCTTACGGTATTCCGCAGGTCTTTAAGATCAGCCTTGAGCACATTACGAAAAAGAAACAATAAAGAGTTAAACGCTTGATTCTGAGTTGAGGCAGATACCCGTCTTTTTAATGCAAGGTGAGTCAGATAATCTTTGACATCCTGTGATTCAACACCATGCGCATAAATATCTTTCTTCTTCTCGTCAAGCAGGTAACCATAAAACCTTTTTGTCCACCCTGTATATGTCTTCTCTGTTTTATAGGAATAGTGTCTAATACGTATCGCATTGCTCATCTCTTTTAGTACTTGAGATACTTCAGGATGTTTTTTACCATTAGGCGATACATCACTAGTATTATCAAGAAAATGGCCTGCATACAGCCTGACGGCATCATAAGCCTGCCTTACCTGCCAATCCTGGACCTTCTCCTGCTTTGTAAGATTATCTCTGAAAGCTTCTATCTTTAGTTCATCTGTAAGATTCTGGTTTTTATTTGAAAAGGCTAGGAACTTGCTGACCCAAAAAGCATAGTAGGAAACATGTTTTTCAGGAACAAGTTTACGAGAAAGCAGGAATTTCTGAAAATCCGGAAGTATCTGATTATCCATAATAAATTATCATGTCGTATAACATGGATATTCAATATCCATGTTATACGACATGTCCGATATCCTGCTATTATCGAGGTAATCGGACA
>PJEL010004860.1_pt1 | contig 10974 bp, 9 predicted proteins | sample 1853271 | NCBI WGS metagenome assembly PJEL01 (sample SAMN08108733, study PRJNA415343) | Invertebrate metagenome, whole genome shotgun sequencing project. | host: Globobulimina | place: Sweden: Gullmar Fjord | collected 2015-08 | reverse complement strand
GGAAAGCTTCTTTGAAGACTGTAGATGTGAAGTTGCTATTGACAGCCAATACATTAGCCATGCCTGTAGTGTACTGTTCTATCCAATCTAGTGGTCTCCTGTAAAGTCGCTTCAACGGTGAGGATCGGTCGACACAGAGCAGCTTATCAGGAAAATGACAGTAGAACAATACTGGTATGCAGGTGAGCCTAAGAATGGGGATCGGTGCACTTACACCATCTACAAACACTACATCTGAACTACACTTGCTGAATTGAATAGCAAGTGAGAGATATAACATGCGCAGTATAGCGCATGCGGCTGTTCCTTTGCCCAAAATGTGTCTGCAAGGAGGTGGAGGTGTACGTCATTTTAAAAACATGCCCAAGGTAAACGAGATCAAGCCCATCAAGCTTTTCTTCAATAATCCCCCCTCCCCCCCAATTATAGCCCTACTACTACACATATCATACCTGGGAAGCCAGTCTCCACAGGTTACTATCTTATCTGCTAGCAGTCCTTCACCCTTCGTCTCTTCGAAGCAGTGACTCTGGTCATGGTGGGACGTGTATATCATTACGTCATGTCCCATATTTAGCAGACACACTGCAGCATTGACAACCAGTTGCTCAGCCCCGCCCACTCCAAGGTCCAGATGGATAAATACCACCCTCATAATAGAGCTACTATATATGGAGCAATGCCCACGGGTTCATGAATATTAGATTGTGGTGGGTTAGGGGGTTAGGGTTAGAACTAGGGTTAGGGTTAGGGTTAGGGTTACGAAGAGAATCAATGGTGCATACATTCGATGCAGAAGTACGAAGTGCTTCAATTTGTATTTCAACTCTAGTGATGAATCATATATATGCAGGATTCAAACTGTCCATCCTCTTTTTAAACACCGGCCTCTTAACACGGAGCGAGAAGGTATTACTGCTGCTGCCATGCATAACCAGCAGCCAACAATTGAAATTCTCTTCAATAACGTGAAGAGAATTAATAGCAGATCACAAGCCGATGAGAATGACAGCCTTCGACATTCAAAAAAGCAGAGGACTGGTGTAGCAATTTGTGAAAGTGGAACCAGTCAACGTGGTGTGCTTAGTGTGGGGAATACTACGAAGCTGGAGGACGTTTCCAATGGACTGGAGGTGCCTTGAATGAATACCTCGTTTATTTGTATTTTGTATAACGTATTTGATGTGGGTTGGGGTTACGGTATAGATGTGCTGCTCCATGTGACGCTGTTGTTACTATGTTGCCTCGAAGCTGTTAGCGTTTCAAAAACATTAGTGGTGTGAAATGGTCAGGCATGTACGCAATTGATTTTTGAGGCGAGAAAGGGGGATCTGTAAGTACACGGTGAAAGTTGACAATTTTTGAAAATGTCAGTCAATGTGAGCTGGAACAGTTGTAGAGGAGGACACATCCGTAATTAGCTCTAGTAAGAAATGCTGCTGCAATGTTGGGGCTCACTGATCTTGATAGTAGAAGAATCGTAGCTGCAAAAAGGAATGTATATAGTCTGCAGAACATTGCATTGTCTTGCTAATTTTATTGGCGTCACCATGCAGATAGATGGAATGAATATTCGGACACCCTGTTGGGCAGGTGCCCTCTTTCCAGAACTGCAGAAACATTATTTTCAAAGGCTCAGAGCTTTTCTATTGAGGGAAGAACAATCCCATAAACGTAAGGACAAGACCACGAATATAGGAATATATAGAGGTTATCTTTAAGGCATGGGCCCTGCAATATTTTTCCTGAAAGCCAACCACCATTCGTATGATTGTGACGGAAGATGATCCTACCTACCATTAATGATTGAGTTTAGTATAGGCCAAAGACAATTGCAAGGGGATGTGTGGGTGTGTGTGTTCCAACGGCATTCCCTATATTTCTCTCACTTATTTATTGGCTACTACCTGCCTACCTACAAAAGATATTTATCCACCGAAGGAACTGGTGTTTGAGGCATTGAATGCATGTCCAGTGCAGGCCGTTAAGGTTTGTTATGTTGAAACTGAAACCCAAATGTATATGTAAAGAGCCCCATTTTCTATAAGTGCTTCAACAGGAAACGGATATATAACACACTAAATGTGTATTTACTATTTGGTAGGTAGTTATACTGGGACAGGATCCGTACCATGGCCCAAACCAAGCACATGGACTTTCATTCAGTGTCCGTCCTGGTATGCCCCCGTATATGAATCCTTCTTCTTCTTCCTTTCGAAATCTATCTACTAAGCTGCAGCTACTGCTTACCGCCGTATGGAAAGGTATAAAGCAGCCACCGAGCCTGAGGAATATGCTCAAAGAAGTAAGTTATATTTTTATTGGCTCCCTTATGGAGATGGTGACAGGCTTATATATCACATATAGTCTGTCAACCCTAAATTCAAGAGCTTCTATGCTGCATTCTCAGGCTCAATCCTGCGTAGGAATTCAACGTACAGATAAAGGGTGCCTCAGTTCATGGAGTAATCAGGGTGTACTTCTCCTTAACACGGTATTGTACATGTGATCGTGAGAAGAAGATCGTCCCATTTAGATTTGAGCAGTGCCTAATGAATATATTGTTTTCACATGTAAAGGTACTAACAGTTGAAAAGGGTAAGGCTTTCAGTCATCGTAAAAAGGGTTGGGAACAGTTTACTGATGCTATACTCCACGCCCTTGTACAGATGAAGGTCAGGTGTTTTGTTGTTGTTGTCTCCCCCATCTTAACTAACTTCTAGCAATCAATGATAATAAATCTGTTAGATAGCAGTAGATTACTAGACTAAAAAGCGTGCGCTGTGGTGGTGAAATATATCTCAGACACATCCATTGGTATTTCTGCTTTGGGGAAAACCTAGCCTGGAGAAGTGCAAGTTTATTGATCGTTCAAAACATGCTGTGATATCCTGTAGCCATCCTAGCCCACTCAGTGCTCATACTGGCAACAATAAATTTATGGGTGAGAGGGGTTGTCTTAGTATTGTTATTGTTACTGAAGCTTTCTGTCTGTGTTCATGTTCATTAGTAGCGCAATGAAGCGTTGTCATCTTCCTCCTATTTGAGATAGAGTTGGGATGGTACATGTGTATATGTCATGGTGGAAGTATTGGACTGTTAAGTATGTGGGAATGGACAGATTAGGATGATATCATACGTCTCTAAAATTTACCTTTGGATGATGTTACTTTCACAGGGAGTCAATGTTTTGCAAAAGCTAACGATGCTCTGAAGAAAAATGGGTTAACTCCAATTGACTGGAATATTGCTTAGATTTGATTTTACGTCTCAATGGGTGGTTTGTTGTAGTATGCGGTAAACATAGACATGATGATGGTCGTTAGTTAATCCAGTCATGATGATCTGCATCAAAAACCCGAACAAAGATAGGCTATGGCGAACGTGTAAAATCTGTTGCCATACACTACGTGTTTATTTGTGCCTCGCGGTCTTGTATATTGGCCCTATATCCACTAGGTCTTGATTGAGCTCTGCTCTCTCCTCCTAAATATGTGTGTATTCACAGTTTGCTGTGGCTATCTATAACGGAGAGTTTCAGTTTCCAATTATCACGTCCTAAAAATCTGCAAGCGAAATCCTTTCCTTTCCATGATATAACAGAGACGAATTCAACCATAATCACAATGTCATTGGATGAAGAACCAGTGCTGCTGCTGCTGCTGCTCTCTCTCTCTCTTCTAAGAGTTAATTGCACCTAACGTCTTATTTGACTTGCTGACGAGTAGCAGGCATTTGATCTTTTTCCCTTGACAGACGAAAAAATAACATGTCAATGTGGTACATTGTGGTGGTGGTGGCTCATTCAGTGTCAGTAAGAGCTAGATAACAGCTGCCATTTAATAAGGATGTTACACTGCACATGCCTCGACATTGCTTACTTTTTGAACTATTTTTGTTACTACCTGTATCACTCTCCCGGCAAAGGATTTGAGTGAGTGGTATAGATAAGGTCTCTTAATGTTAAGCAGCTATGAGTTAGAGTTACACACAAATGGCCATCACTGAGATTGATGCATCTCTCCCATTAGTGAGTTAGTCTGCCATTCAAAATAAGTACCGTTTAATGTCTCCGTTGATAAGGTGGTAACCAAGACAGTAGTTTTCATCACATTGGCATTGGACATGCCCATAACTATACTTCTGCTGAATCAAAATCGTTCGGTTCCTATAAAATGTGTCTGTAATTTTCAAATTCCAAACCCTCGAGTCAAATAAATAACTAATACAGACAGTAGATTTGCTCTGATACTGCTGATTTGAGAGCATTGTTGTCTGCTACGTCACAGAGACATTGATTTGCATAAACATACTATATATTTTTTCGTTATGATGATAACCAATGAGACATGGATACACACGCGCTATGATCCTGCATGTAGACGACGAAGGGCCATCCCCTCAGCTCTGTATGATCGTTTGAGGGATTACATGACGAAGAAGTAGTCCATGCAGTAAACCGAGGCGTCGTTCATCAAGAAATAGTGGCTTACCCTTGTACGTAAGATTCTCACCATGAGTGTCCTGAAGGAAAGAGAGAGAGAGAGCATATACTACCATTAAAGGTGGATTGGTGGGCTAGAATGCGTAGCAACAAGTAGATAACATGTGAAATGTGGGTCAACAACCTAACCCTAACCCTAAGGCAATAACAGCTGCAGATTCACTCACCGTATAGGGGCTAGCATAGAGCATCACATGTTTGCCGTTAACAAGTAGTGATGCGCATTCTTTCTGAAGGAAGAATATCCCGTATCCTAATCCACATTTCTTAGCATGAGCTATGTAGAACATACTTCTAGCCGGACCAACAGAACCACAGGATAAGCATATTGCAGAATTAATAATACGCTCCTCCGAAGCAGTACCAGTACCGATACCAGTACCAGCCACATTTAGCCGAGAGTGTAGCTCTGTATATGACTGTTAAGAAATCAGCACCAGCACATGGATAAGATGTCTCGTGTTGGAAAAAAAATGAGTGGCACATGGTTATGCAAGCAAGCAAGAAATATCACCACACATTCATTAGTAGAGACAGACAGACAGAAGTGACTTATAATACTAATCACAAGTACATACCCGAGGCAAGTTGTGTAACTTGGGTGCAGCAGCTGAAGGCCAGTCACCTTGACGGTTCATAAGTAAGTGAAAAAATATACTAAATGCTGTTGGTGTTTGTCCAGAATAGTGCTTAAGAGCTGCATAAACCCAGCTGCGTATAGTACTATCCCAGTTAAAGTGGCCCTAAGAAAAAAAAGAAAAAAATGCAGGGGGTCAACATTAGGGGAGAGGTAGGAATACCTTAAACGTATTAGCTCAAACCACGCCAATGGTGGTACCTACCTCAAATACCATCCTCATCTCTGCAAGAGATGAGGGAGACCAAAATGATGCATGTGACACACCCTCGCCAGTATCACCACCAGCAGGTGCGTTTTGCAGTAATCCCTCTCCAAACTTATTTACAATGGATGGTAGTTCAGACACATCCTTGCAAGAAAGCAGCTTCATGATTAAATGTGCAGCTTGTGCAAATGGGTTCAAACTATCCCTTAAACATTTATCAAGCATTTTAACGTGTTTGATATCATCACCGTTGCAGGTATCACCACGGCTTTTTCCTAGCATACAATCTTTCAGAGTCTCCCAAGGCAACCAAGTCGTTGCGGAGGCCATACCCTTTTGTTGTTGTAACATGACTGCAAGGCACACTTGGACTCCACGTGCCACACATAGGGTTGTTGATGCAAAACGCCATTCCTACATGTGACAAAAAGATAACACTTATCAGTACATACACTACAGTGGTGTAATTAAATATTGGACACTTGACACACAACATCCATCCAGAATTGGAAAAAAATGCAATAATTTAAATAGTCCAACACATATTGTAACAGTGTGTGTCACTTACATTCTCTGGTAGTACACAGAAGAGAAGCACAAGTATCTCCAATAAATTACGCTCAAGTAGGGGGAAATATGAGGTGGGCAGCAGTTTCTCTGACATGCATGGCTCGGATAAACCGCCGGTATCTTCCTGACCTTCCTCAAGGATCAGTAATAAAGTAGAGTAGAGTTTCTTGCTCATCAAAGGTTGTTGAACAGCCACTCTCAAACACTCAAACAATAAAGTTATACCCATAGCCCTCTTCGTTTCATCCCCACCACCAGGTAGGCTAGCTTTCAGCTCCGCTAACAGGGAGGAGGCTGTATAGGCAGCCGCTGAAGCTGCACGATTTACATCTTGTAACTCAACTGCATATGACATAGATGAGCTTCCCTCCACCTTTCCTAAGTTTAGAAGGAAATTCTGGGCAGTTTCTTGAAATAAACAAGTACCAGATGAAGGGGCAGCCGCCAGCTTACGGTCATCAGCCGTAATGGCACTAATTGGAAGCTGCTGCTGCACCTGTTTCTCATCAATCATGGCACTATTAGTATCACTTCTTCCAGTTAAATTGTCCCCAGCGGAAGAAAGCTTAATGCCATTAGCTGCTATTTTCGTACTTAACTCAGGCTGCTGTAGCCTAAACTTAATACATGCCAATACTACTTCAACTGGCACACACTGCGTTTCCATACAGGAAGTCTGGTTGTGTGGTGGCTGATCCGAGTGCAAGGAAGGGGCCCATGGAACAAATGAATTGGCCACGGTCTTACACATAGGGCATTTGAACTCCCCTTTTGTCAAGTTTAGAGCCATGCCCATCTCAGGATCTTCCATTCTTCCCGCCTCTTGCTGCTCAGCAACAGTAACAAAATACTGGTGGAAGCACTCTTGATGAAGAGCATGGCCGCAAGACTGAACGTGGAGTCCTGGTCTCTCCGGACCACAGAGGACAGTGCTGCGCTGAATAAATGCAATTCGCCCAATAAGAGCTGCTCCAAAACCAGAACTTTGATCATCAGCTCCTTTAACACAAGCAGCACGAGTGACCACTTCATGACATACAATGCACTGCACAGCATTAGCGTCCAATACGGAAGACACGGTATCTCCAGCTGTAGTATTATTTTGTGTTGTTTCACACGTAACTTCTTCATCCAGACCTCCTTCTCTGTTCCCTGCTTCAAAAGGGGCTGCCTGCTCACGCATAGCAGTTTCAAACAGGGCTGCCTGCTCATGCACAGCAGCTAAAGCCCGGGCTCGAGCAGATTCACTTCGCTTACAATTTGCTGAAAGGTTCGTAGTCATCACTTCTACATCCACCGCCTTCTCCTTAACCCCACTACATGATGCAGGAATAACTCTTCTGCATCCATCATGCATTCGATACAATTGCTGCAATAGCCAATTCACTCCGGCAAGGGTTGTAAAATCACAATCCAGCAACCCCTTCGTTGATAGGCTTACGAGGGACGTTACTATTCCAGTAGAAAGCAGTGTGTTGCAGAAGTGGTGCAATGAAAATCGAAATGGCTGTTGTAGTCTCCTCCTCCCTGTCACATTTGTGCACGGTGCTAATGTGACGGCAGAGTTACAGGACATGTTCTTCAAATCCGTCCCACTACAACTATCTTCTTCAGGATCGGTGGTGGTAACGATATTTCTATTTCTACTATCAGTCTCTTGAATTACAATGTGAACTGCTAGTGTTAGCAAGTGAAGCGCACAAGAGAGGATGGCGCTGGGACCAGTAGTCTCCACTTCCCGTAGAAGTCTCTCAATAGCTAGTAATAACGCTTCTTCTGTAGCAAGGCCAATCCTGAAAGATTCAAAAAAAGGATGAGCCGGTTGTGGAGGTGGACACATAGGTGCTGGCCTTGGCCTTCTCCTGCTTTTGCTTTTGTCCTTCTCTGTATTTGAAAGCAAAGAAGATTCCATCACTTTACGACTTTCCTCTCTCCTTTCCAATGCTTTCTGGTGTCCCAAAAGCGGTACGTGCCAAAATCCTGGGTCATACTCCTCATAAAGATCGGTTTTCAATGTGTACTTGCCCGGTTCTAAGAGCGAATTTTCTTCCAGTTTAACCGCAACAGCATCAAGTATCTCATCCAGTTTACCTTCAGAGATGGCATTCTTCTGTCCGAGGAGCGAAGAAACTTCTTCAAGCTCACTATGAGTTGCTGGACCACAAGCTAGGAGATGTAGGACCTCTCTTCGCAGCTGATTAAGAATGCTGCTGGAATTGTTGTTAACACCACGATCACCCCCCCCATGATTCCCATTTGTTGAAGAATCTATTGTGTCGGGCGGTGATGGGATCTCAGTAATAAGTCTTATGAATAGGATTAAGCATTCCACTCCCAGGTCTTGTTGCTGGTCAGCATCCAGTCTGCCAGGAGAGATATCATCAATGCCTCTTCGATTTCTCAGACGTTGTTGTTGAGTTGGACCATTATCGTTTGCTGATGTTACATTTAAATTCTCTTTATACTCCTCCAAACTCTCTTCCACGGCATCAATGATAAGCTCACTATCTATGGTGACGGTGTGTTCCTGGTCCTGATCGATCTCCATTTCTCCATTATTGTTGTATTCCCTTTCTGAATCAGGTGTGTCATTTTCATCCCCACTGCCTTCAGTCAAACCAACTTCACCATTTACTACATCGAAAACAACTATATATTCATCATTACCCTCTTCGTTTTCCTCGATATCTTCATCTTCATGCTGGCTGGGCTCTGCGAAAATGTCGAGCCGTCGGATCCGAGGCATAGACTGAGATTCATCATTGCGTACGTCATCGGCTCGATGACGTACATCAGATTGAGAGTTTGGATCAACATCCAATGCTGCTCCAACAATATCTGGGCTCCTGTTCCAAGTCATACCCCGATCCAACTCCCCTGAATAAAAAAAATGCCAACAACGATATCGATGCAGAATGTGATTCACCAGTAGCCGAGCACTACAAATTACACCTGCCACCTGGACAGCAAGAACGTCCAAATCCCTAAAAACACGGCAAAATGGCAATTCTTGGTAGTTCATTACTTGTTCCTTCAACACGAACCCATTTCTTCGCCATATGCCTGCGACCACCTCAGAACTGAGCTCCAGCGTTAGTAGGGGTGCATCCAAAAACCATGTAATAAATTCAATCCCTTTTCCACAGATCTCCTGCTTAAGATACTCTAAGGGCATACTGTTAGGTGACCTGCATGCTTCACGTACTGCAGCCGCAAAAAATCGGTGAATGATGGGATGAAAGGATCGCTGGCGCAGGGGCACACATGTTATTGTTATTTGTTGAGGTAATGTGTATCAATCAACATTGTGAATGTAACACATAACACACATATCAGAAAGAAAAAAATGAGAAGGAGCAGAGAACTGTCAGAGGGAACTACTGTACCACCAACCAATTCAAGCGGTCAATTAGCTACTTTACCTGAGCTGGCGGAGGACGAAGTAAAAGTCTTTCATTATTGGTACACTTTGATTGCCGGTTGCATGGTAGTTGCGAGAGTAACACATAACCAGGCCCTGAAGAAGTGCGAGCTCGTCGCTGCAGGATCTCTTCCTGTATTATGATCATTGAACACTTGTTAAAAACACGGTCGCTTGGCTAATTGAAATGTAGGGGCAAACGCAAATGCAAAAGCAAAACACTTCGGGGAATGGTGTTTTATGGCCTAATCATCAATCAATTCGTACTCAATAGTATAGCAGTATGCTCCTTGTTATGTGCCTTAAAAATGCAGTAACAGCAATAATAACACACAACACTATAGTACATGACATTCTATGCCGATGGCCATGTCCACCATCACAGATAAACAGACGGCGAAAGAAATCAACGGCACTACAGCCCAAGAAAAATTGGCTAACAAAAAAGAAACAACGGATATGTGGAGTACAGCAGCACAGTATCACTATACTAAACAAACAGCATTGATCCCCATTCACCTGATGGCTGCGCATTTCCTCAAACACATTAATGACAGTGGAAAACAAATAAGTAGACGATTCTAAATCATTCACGCTGTAGGCAGCAGATTCATCATGCATCCAACTCAGAGCCTGTTCAAATTGCATACAGGTACTGGTACACGCATTCCATGCATAGACCCAATCACGGCTCATAAATGCTACGTGGCCATGGGCACGTGGTACCCTCCTCTGCCCACCTACGTTGTTTAGAAATCTCAGGATTAACAGCCAGAGCGATAGGCACTTTGTTATGAACCGTCGTGGAACACCATCAACATTCAATAGACATTTCAAGTCAATAGTGGCTGGATGATATCGCCTAGACCTAAGAACGGGGTGACATGGATCCAACTCTGAACCTCCCCATGGACTGTCAAGAAGACCGCTTAAAAAATTGCCATCTTTAATATTTAACCTTCCTTTCATTGCCGGTTCGAGCGTTATCAAAATTGAACGGCACAAGTCCTCAAGCAACCTAAAGTTTCCTCCGTTTTTCTCAATCAAAGAGTTAACAAACACTTTTCGATTCAAAAACTGGACACTTAGACAATTTAAGCAACTCCCGGCACGGCCAATTCCCTTTGTAAAGTCCCTTGAAACAGGGAGAAGGGTTCGGGTGTAAGCCACTGCAATGTACTGCTTGAAAGGCTGATCTGCCATCAATTCCAGATACAAATCATGCAGGGAATGACGTAGCGTATGTGGTAAGTACGCATCACATAGCATGAGTAATTCAAGGCTTGATTCATCAAATTGCCCTGCCACAAGGCGACACAGAGCACTGGAGGTACGAGATAGAGCTAGCATCCAATAAATCACAGATGAGGCCCTACGGCATCTGACAATCATACTTGGCGTTCTAATACTTATTAGGAAACAGTATGGCTTGCTGGTAAGCCTTTTCACCACACGTATGACATCAGAGTAGCTGACTGAGTGAGGTAGGGAGATTTCAGTCTCTTCATGGCCACGACTAAAGGAACTAAGTAATCTACTCACCACCATTTGGTTTAGTACATTACTTCTAATCTCGGGATCATCTTTTATATTATGAACAGCCAAAAATAAGGAAAGTTGAAATTACTCAGCTG
>PJEL010004859.1_pt1 | contig 10975 bp, 7 predicted proteins | sample 1853271 | NCBI WGS metagenome assembly PJEL01 (sample SAMN08108733, study PRJNA415343) | Invertebrate metagenome, whole genome shotgun sequencing project. | host: Globobulimina | place: Sweden: Gullmar Fjord | collected 2015-08 | reverse complement strand
ACATCGTAACCGGCCTTGGCCAAATCAACACATAGCTGCTTACCGATACCGCGGCTCGCACCTGTAACGACTGCAACGGGAGAAGACATGCGACCTCCTGTGAACGGCGGTATCCTAGCGCTTCTCCACTGCCTGATGCGAACTCGTGTCGGCCTGGGAATCAGAGACGCTAGGCTAGCGATATCCGGCCAGGACGCGGCGCCGTCTCTCCCGACGTGCTCGAGCGCGTGCGCTCCGCCTTCCTGGTCGCACTGGATTTCCGATCAGACCGAACTCATGACCCGCCCTCGGCCGGGATGACCGAAGGCGGGCCGGGTTGACGCCGCACAAGTCGTGCGCCGCGGCAGGTTCCCGCTCAGGCTACGGGCATGAGATGCCGTCGTTCGTCGCGATCTGACGGAGTAAAGCCTCGCAGTCGTCACGCTCCTCAGGAGTGGCCGGGAGCGTCTGTGTGCTGAATATCGGCTCGATCCACCCACAGGAACCACCGCTCTTGCCCGAATCGACGAAGATCTCCCTGGAGGTTTCAGGGGCTTCCGGATCGTCGCTCAGGAACAAGCTGGTTCCCGGGATTCCTGCGCAGGAAAGCGCCGTAAACGAGTCGCTGTACTGGGTCCCGCCCTCTCCGAACTGATCCTTGCAGGGACAAACCGCTTCTCCACCGCCACATCCGTCATCCGCCTCACCGTTGCAGTCGTTATCGAGGCCGTCGCCGCACACCTCGGGCACGGGCTCACCCGGCGAACATGAATCCGCCACGGAGCCGTTTATGCATGATGTAGCGCCGTTTGACGCACACACGCCTACACCGCAGTTGGTCGGCACCGACGCGTAATCCTCATCGACGACTCCGTTGCAGTCATCGTCAACGCCGTTGCAAGTCGTGTCGCTCGCCGCCGGCGTACCTGCCGTGCACGAGTCTGCGACCGACCCGTTCACACAGGAAGTCGAACCGGTTGACGCGCAGGCACCAACGCCGCAATTCGTCGGCGTGGAGACATAATCCTCATCGACAACCCCGTTGCAGTCATCGTCGACTCCGTTGCAGGTCGTGTCGCTCGCCGCCGGCGTACCTGCCGCGCACGAGTTCGCGACCGACCCGTTCACACAGGAAGTCGAACCGGTTGACGCGCAGGCACCAACGCCGCAGTTCGTCGGCGTGGAGACATAATCTTCATCGGCAACCCCGTTGCAGTCATCGTCAACGCCGTTGCAGGTCGTGTCGCTCGCCGCCGGTTCGCCGGCCGTGCACGAGTCTTCGACCGCCCCTCCCACACAGGAGGTCGAGCCGCTGGAAGCACAGGCTCCCACGCCGCAGTTCGTCGGCGCCGAAACGTAATCCTCGTCGGCGACGCCGCTACAATCGTCGTCAACGCCATCGCAGGTCGTATCATCGTTTGCCGGAGTGCCGGCCACGCAGGCGTCCTCCTCGCTGCCGCCCACGCACAGGAGCGAGCCGGCGGCCGCGCACCCGCCGATTCCGCAAATCGTCGGTGTAGTGACGTAGTCTTCGTCGGTCTCCCCACTGCAATCGTCGTCGATACCGTTACAGGTTTCGTCATCAGCCGCCGGTGTCCCTGCCGTGCACGAATCCACGACCGCCCCGTTCACACAGGAAGTCGAACCCGTCGAGGCGCAGGCACCGACGCCACAGCTTGTCGGCGCGGATACATAATCCTCGTCGAATTCACCGTCGCAGTCGTCGTCGAGACCGTCGCAGGTCGTGTCGTCCGCTGCGGTGCTAACACAGCTGGGCAGCGCCGGCAGACAAAATTGCGCCGCCTTACCCAGCTTCACAACGTAGGCCGCAAACTGGTTGTTGATCTCCGCCGTCACACCGGCCGACCGCGGAACCGCTTTGGTACGATAACACACCAAGTGGTCGTCGGGGCTCTTGATACCTTCACCGTTCTTGTCAGTCGGCACGCACACACGCGCGCGCGATGTGCGCAAGAGTTGCACCTGTCGGTCGCCGAACTGATCCACCACGTTGACCGCCGTACGATTGGCAAGCTCCTGTGTGCCCAGCGTCGTTCGAGCGCTCACACATCGATAATGGTCCACATTGCTTGCCGGGTCCGGCTCGCCCGCGGGCCCATCCAGCGACTTCGCCGTCGGTACCAGGAGCGTCATCTTGCCCCTTCCGGTGTCGTAGCGGAATGCTCCGAACTGATTGATCAGTTCAACATCGGTCGCGGCTTCATGCGGTCCGGTGATCCTGTACCCGCTCAGGTGTGTATCCGTGTCCAAGACTCCTTCACCGTTCTTGTCGGCAGGCGCGCACAAGAACCGGCCCCTGCCGACTTCGTGGCTACCGGAGTCGAAGGTATCGCTGAGACTGACGGTCTGCGATTCGCGAAACCTGGTTTTGTAGCAGAGAAAGTGGTCGATAGAAGATTGTGCATATACGACCGCTGGTGCAGCCAATATGAACAAAGATAGTACCAAGGCCGTAGCCCTACGCTCGTTAGTCATGACAGTGTCCCTCCTGTCCCGAGGTAGGCGACGGTATGTATCAGGGGAGCCTTGGCTCGGGCGCGGTCGTGGTTAATGGGTGCATTGTCATAGTGGCACCCTCTCAGAGGACGTCAAGGTACCCTCGCGCAATTTGCGACCTGTACATCGCAATGACCGCACGTCCCGCACACACCAGACACGTCCGCCACGCCAAGAGCGACGAGGCGGCAGTTCGGCTAGTCAATCAATACCGACCGATGACTACTTACGACTATATCAGCGCTTTCGGGAAACGCTTGATGACACAGTAAACCAGATCTAGGTCGCTGCGCCGGAGTCAGCGTATCAGTTCTTCAATAGCCTTCGTGTCGTAGATCTCCCCCGCGTTCTTGCGACGCAGGCACTCGCGGAGCGCTGCATGGTTCTTGCGCGTCATGGGCATGAAGAAGCAGAAGACCAGGCTCGCGAAAAAGGCCGCGGCTGACCCCACGCCGTACAGACCGCGAATACCCGCGAGGGCGGTGTCGGTCTGGGGAACGTCGGGGACGTAGCCAACGTGAGACAGTCCCAAGCCGACGCCCCATATCATGAAGGCCGCGGCGACCTTCTGTACGAAGAAGGCCGAGCCGAAGTAGACGCCCTCACGCCGGTGGCCCGACTTGAATTCGTCCACCTCGACGACGTCAGCGATCATCGCATAGCCGATGATGAAGAAACTCGCCACGCCCGGTGAGGCCAGGAACAAGCCCGGGAAGAAGAGCCACGCCGTATCCGGCGTGAGGAGCAGCGCGGCACCGCCTTGAAGGACCGCCCAAGCACCGATGTAGATGGTAAAGGCCGGGCGTTTGCCCAGCCTGGCAGAGGTCATGTTGATGATGGGAATCCACAGCGCGCCGCACGCGAAGAGGATGAGCAGCGCCAACGACGCGCGTTCTTCATTGAACTGCAGCACATAGGTCATGAAGTACATGATCAGGTTTCCACTGACGCCGATGGCAACGCCGCCGAAGCACCACAGGCCGACGGCGTAGCGGAATGGTCGATTCCGTAGCGCGTCACGCAGGGCGCTCATCGTGTTGCCGTCAGTGGGCGCGGTAAAGACCTCGTGGCCGCGCGTGGCGCGCCAAGTGATCAGGATCGCCGGAACACTGGCCACGCCGAAGAGCCCCGCCATGGTCGACCATCCCGTACGCTCATCGCCTAGCAGGCCGGCGAAGTAGGCGACCGCCAGCGGGGGAAGCGCCGCACCAACGATGGATCCCACCTGACTCCATGCCATGCGGAAGCCGATCAGGCTCGTCCGTTCATCGTAGTCTTGGGTCATTTCCGCGGCCAGAGAGATATAGGGCACCTCGACGAGCGCATTGACGGCGAAGTACAGAATTATCATCACGGAGAAATAGACTTCGACCCCGGCATCGCCGAGCGCGGGGTCCGAGAAGAGCAACCAGGAAACGACAGCGTAGGGTAGCGCCGCGGCCAGCAAGAAGGGGCGCCGCCTACCCCATCGCGATTTCAGACGGTCGGAACCCACGCCCACCGCCGGATTGACGCACGCGTCGCAGATCATGCCCAGCATGATCACGAAACCTGCGGCGGCAGGATCCAGCCCCACCACGTCGGTCAGGAAAATGAGGAAGTAGACGCTGACGAGGGTAAACACCATGCCCATGGCGCCACTCGCGGCGCCATAGCCCAACTTGACGGATACCGGCAAATGGTCGGATTCCGGTGGGCTCATCGGCTGGATTCCTCGTTCGTCATCTCGCTGAAATGTCTGGACAGAAGGCGTTGCGCTACAGTGGCCTGAAGATCATCCGTGAAACCGGATGCTGAACAAAGGCGACGGCACATGAGGCAGATCGAAGAACCATCGAGAACGATTCCCGTCATGGCGGAGACGGACGTGTTGGTCGTCGTCGTTGTTGTGGAAGTGGTGGTCGCGGTCGCCTACGAGCCGCCGCGCACGGCGCGCACGCGGCCGTCGCTGGCGTCCTTGGTGGCGTTGAACGCGAAGCCGAAGTCGAAGAAGACGCCCCACGCGCTGGCCGGGGGGATGCCGCGGGAAGACGATGACCAGTAGTAGGGCGACGCGACTGTCGGGCCGAACGCCGACTGATCAATACAGGGATTGCCAAACGAGCAGTCAACGATCGTCGTGAGTTCCTCTATTACCGGCATACGCCAATCACAGTGACCTGCGTAGCAACCCGTTGTCGGACCACTGCCGCTACCAGCCGTCCCGCCATTGAGCCCGCCCAAGAACTCCGTGAAGGCCGTGCCCGTGGGTGCCTCCCAAGGATCCGCGGCGCTCCACGTGTACTCATTGTCCTTGTCCGTCAGCCCGCCCGCGTCGTCGGTCTTTTGCCACTCGAGCCCCGTTTCGTGGTCGATGACGCTGCCGAGTCCCGTGTCGTCGTAGCGCGTCGCAGAGCACCCGCTTGTGTCGAACACACAACCCGTGCCGCAGGCCAAGCCGTCACCGAACAAGCCTTGCGTCGCGCATGTCTCCCCGTCGAGGTCACCGAAGTCGCAGTCCTCGTCTCCTTCGACCACGCCGTCGCCGCATGTCGGTAACGGACACGTGGGACAGCAAACGGAAACCCCGGGCGTTCCAATCGCATGCTTGAGCAGCCGCAATGCGTCGGTCGAGGCAACACTGCCGCTGTTGTCCATGTCGCCGCACTCAGTATCGGGCTCTCCGCACTGCTGGGCCATCAGAATAGCCGGGCGCTGCACGATCATCATCACCGCCACAGCGGCAAGGAACAAAACAATCGAACGTCTCATGACTCCCCCTCTTGGTCGCGCGGCACCCGCAGAGTTGTGGCGAGCAGGTGCGGCAAACAACTGGCGGCCTGGGCCACCGCGCGTTTCCTCGTGCAGCACCATACCGCCCCGAAGGGGCGCGAGGCAAGCGGTTCGAAGACGCCTCCCAGACCCGCGACTTGCTGCGCCAGAAGCCGCGTGAACCCGCACGCAGCGTGCGCTTTTCACTCACGCGCCAATCAGGGCATCGCTGGACCCACTCGATTTTCCGACCTGGGACCAGGGCCACCACCACGGAGCGATTGACCAACGACCCCCCGGAGCGCTAAGTGTTAGGGCATGAAAAAGATCGTGCACCCACGAACCGGCGCACTCGTGCGCGTCGCCGCCGCACTCGCCTTCATCGTCGCCTTGCCCGTCGCCGCATCGGCCACACATGAGACCGACACCGACCGCCTCTACGCCGTGCAGTCGCGGCTATCGACGCCGAACTTTCAACTCTTCCTCAACATCGCGCAAGACACCACCGTCTCGAGCAGCGGACCGCTGTTCACGCTCGACGGCGCCTATGGTTCGGCGTTTCTCGGCAACGACTTCCTCGTCTCCGAACTCGACAACCAGACGCTCAGCGACTACTACCTGGCCACCGTCCCGCACGAGGGGGCGTTTCGCGGCCAGGGCTCGCGTGTGTCCGCGACGCCGGTCGGGTTCCCCAACATCGAGGGGCTGGCCGTAGCCGACGGCACCATCTACGGCGCCAGCATAAACTTCGGCGCGCACGAGACGACCTTGATCACCATCGACCGCACCACCGGCGTCGGCAGCTCCATCGGCATGGGGCCGCGCAACGTGCTGCTGGTCGGCCTGGCGTTCGACCCGACCAGCGCCAACATGTACGGCGCCGCTATCCCGTTCGGCGGCGGCGAGCCGAGCGCCGTCGATGAGCACACGCTCTACATGGTCGATATGGAGACCGGCGACGCCGTGGCCATCGGTCCGTTCGGCACCGTGATCCAGAGCCTTGCATGGGACGCCGAACTCGGCCTGGTCGGAAGTTTCGAGAAGCTCTACACGATCGACGAGACCACCGGAACGGCGACCGAGCTCGGCCCGACCGACTTCACCGATGGCAGGCCGGGAACGCTGAACGGCATCTATGCTCTCGGCTCCGTATTCGCCACGCTTTGCGGTGACGGCAACGGCGACGGCAAGCTGGCGACCACCGACGCGCTGATTGTGCTCAAGGCCGGGGTCGGCGCCCGCGGCTGCTCGCTGATGGTGTGCGACGCCAACTCGAGCTGCCGCACCTCCACCACCGACGCCCTCCTGGTGCTCAAGAGCGCCGTCGGCGGCGGCCCGCCGCTCGTGTGCCCAGCCAACCCGGCCGTTCTGTGCGCACCCTGACGGAGTGCTAGCGACGAACTGCGCTCCCGAGGGGGCTTGCAAATCTCTCCAGCATCTTCAGATATACACACGGAAGGCGATCGACAATGGAAGAACTTACTCAAACTCTCATCGACAAGGTCATGGGCGAGGGCGCGTGCGACGCCGGAATCGCTACCGTCGAAACACTCGCAGGTGGCCCTCCGTCGGCTGATCTGACATACGTCCTGCCCGACGCCAATTCCGCCGTATGCTTCGCAGTGGCGCTCGATCAGAGCTTGATCCTGCCCTACCTGAGCAAACAGGATTACCTCTCTCACACGCGCGACAATACGCGGGCCAACAAGGTTGCCAGCGGGATCGCCCTGGATCTCGCCAGGTTCCTCGAGCAGAGGGGCTCCCCTGCCTATCCGGTGGCTGCGAACGTCGTCTACAGGCAGGACACTGAGCGGGGCCTCGCGGATCTGTTCCCCGACATCTCGCTGAAGTATCTCGCCGTCGCATCCGGGGTCGCCCAGTTCGGCCTGTCCGGCAACGTGATCCGAAAGCAGGAAGGGGCGGCTTTCATCCTGGGCGCAGTCGTGACGACGGCCGAGCTGGAGGCGACCGATCCACTTCCATCGGAGGAGAAGTACTGCGACTCATGCCGCCTGTGCATGGCCTCGTGTGCCTCGGACTTGATGGACTCGGAGGCGCACGAGCAGGTAACTCTTGGCGCAAGCGAACATAGCTATTCAAAGCGACGGAACTACAACCGATGCGGCTACGTCTGCGGAGGCTTCACGGGTCTGCATCGATCCGGTAAGTGGTCAACATGGTCGCCGGGGCGCTTCCCTATTCCCGAAAAGGACGAGGAGTTCATGCCGGCTCTTGCCAAGAGCCTGATGCCGTACAGCGAACGGCCCGAGCCCGTGGGTGCGCGCGTCCACCTTCTGATCCCCGGGAAGTTCAGCATGACCTGCGGCAACTGCCAGCTCGTCTGCTCTTCTGACAAGGACGAGAGAAAGAAGCGCTACAAGGCCCTTCTCGCGGGCGGCTGCGTCGTCCAGCACCCCGACGGCAGGGTAGATGCGTTGCCGCCTGAGGACGCGGCGGCGCGCGTCGCTGCTATGACTCCCGAGATCAGATCGCGCTACGAAGAGCTGTAGAACCGGCGTTGGCGCGGCGCGCGTTGTTGAGCGCTACTCGATGCCGAAGTGTAGGAGTTCGACCGGAAGGCCGGTGTTGCCGACGAAACAGTCGCCATTCTGGCACATGAAGACAACTGGCTTTCGCCAGCACGCCCGTCGAGTACTCGTACCGAAAACGCCGGGTGACGTTGAAAAAGTGCTCCGCCGTCAGTCACCCTTGGCCTTGAACTGGACGGTGTCGTTCTTGAGCGTCGCCGACATCGGCACCTCCCAGCACTCGATCGCACCGTCATCGACGACGAACTGCGCCGTGACCGTCGTCGTCAGCGGCAACGTGGGCGCGCTCAACTTGAGGCCCTTCGCCTTCACCTGTACCTGGGTCTTACCGGCGGTGCCGTCGGCTTTGAGCTTGACCTGCTGGATGCCGTTGGGCGTCCCGGTCTTGTCCTTGAACTTGAATCCTTTGGTGCCGGTGGCCTTCCAGCACGGCTTCGTTCCACAGGTGCCGCCCGGTAGTACAGCGGCTTCGAGCAGCGGCTGCGTGGCGGCCGAGCCGTCCCAAATACACAAGCGGTAGTCGGCCGAGCCGCTCACCGGGTCGGAGAACTCGGTCAGCAGCGTCGCGTCACCCTTCTTGTACTTGAACTTGAGCTGATTCTTGCTCGGGTCGCTCGCCTTCAGCTTGATCTGCAGCTGCGACTTGCCGGCCTCGCTTCCCCTGCACCCGCCGATTGGAGAGCCGCCACAGAGCGCCGGCAGCGTCGTGGTGGTGGTGCTCGTCGTCGTGGTCACCAACACAGAGACCTGAACCTGGCCACGAATCTCGCCGCCTGGGTACACGGTCGAGTGGACGTTGAGGTACCACAAGCCGTCCAGCAGATCGTTCGCTTGCGACACAATGATGGAAGCGGACCCGATCGATGGACTGGGAACCGATATGCCCACCTGGATGCCGGCGTTCTGGTTCGGGAGAGCCGGGCCGTGAAAGTGCGCCACCGTCACCGTACCCGACAGGCCACTCCAGCTCGCGTTCCAAGACAGGAAGCCGGTCGAGTCATCATACGTGACCGTTGCGAAGCCGGTACCGGGAGAGCCCGTTCCGGCGCCGGCATTGGCCTGGCTGCCGTCGAGTGTCGCCGTCAAGTTATGGATCGTCGCATACGCCTCGTTCGGCGTGAACGCGAGAGCTATTCCAAGTACCAAGAGTCCGGACCAGAGCTTCGCCATTGAGGCCTCCTCGCATTAGCGATTCGTGATCGCCTGTCCTTTGCTCCAATCATTAGAGCGTCGAGGGCGTGGGTGCAGTTGGTTTGTGGCAAGGACACTACGTCATCTGTGAACCCGCAGTCAAGAACTGGAAGCTTGCGGTGTAGTAAGCACATCATATGTCCGGTCCCGATAGCAAGTGAAATGTTTGGTGTGTACTGATGCCCTCTTGCTCCCCCGGCTGGGAAAAGGGCTTTGCGGCAACGCAAGGCCGCTCCTTACCGCGGAGCCCGCAGGCGCACTCAGTGCTCGCGCGCTACCGCCTTTCGGAACCATCGGGGTACGCCCCCGAACCCCCAATGGTCAAATTGCAAATGTCCAAATGGTCAATCATGAGCCGGCGCGAACTGCTCGGACGAAGCCGCCGACCGTCTTGTCGCCCACGTCCGTGTTCCCGATGAGGAAGAACACGCCCCACGCGAGGTCCGGGTCGCCCGGGGTCGTAGAGGACGACCAGTAGTTGTTCGACTGCGTGGGGCCAAACACCGTCTGGTCGATCGTCGGCGGACCTTCCGAGAGATCAACGATACTTTCCAACTCGGTGATCGTGGGTAGCCGCCAGTCGTCGTGACCGGCAAACGGCGACGGCCCATTCAGTTCGGCCAGGAAGTCGAAGAACGCTGGCCCGTCGGGATTGTAGGGCGATCCGGTGCTCCACACATACAAGTTGTTCACGTCGTGCACGTCGCCGCAGTTCGGACCACCGGGGCAGACATTCGCAGGATTGTATCCCTCAGCGGTGCCTGTCTTCTGCTCCCACGTCAGGCACGTTGTCTTGTCACTCACGGTCCCGTCGCCATTGTCCACATAGCGCGGCGACGCCGAGGGATTCGAGACGCAAACGTCAGTGTTACGCCCACCGGGAATACACCCGGGAATCCACACCGAGCAAGGCGCAGTTCCGTCGTCGTCAAGGTATAGCGTGCACCCCGCCGGTGGGGTCTTGGCAGCCAACGTCGTCGGGTCGGCGATCTCACACTTCTTCGCCTTCGTCCCGTCGACGCAGCCCCCCGCATTGAAGAACGGCTCGGTCACCGCGTCCTCGGCATCTCCCCAAAGAAGCGTGCCGGTCACTTCCGTCGCTTTGACCAAGAGCACGCCGGTCTTCCTGTCGGTCTTGACCTTACACTTGTCGATGGCGTGCGCCGGAACGGCCACGACCAATCCCAGCGCTACTGCCGTCAGCACCGAAGATAGAATCGCGTGCCTCATGACTTTGCTCCACTGTTGACGCGACCGTCAACGACAGTGGGCAGGCGTGGGCAGCGCTGACCATAGCACCGTGGAGTATTGCCTGTCCACAAGGCTTCGTATCGTCGGCACAGGCAGGGGCATGAAGAACCATCCCACGTTGGCACCTGGACGAACATCCACCGGTAGCGTCCCCTGTGCGGGCCCGGAGGAGCAAGAAACGTCGCGTTGCTCTCTTCTCAGGGGCAGCTACTGCGCACGGCGCGGGCGTGCTGGAGGTCGTCCTTCTCAATGCCGACACCCTCGTAGCAGGGGTTACCGAAGCAATGAAAGTGCATATGCCACGCGTTCACCAGATTGGCGCTCACGGTAGTCGCCGTCCAGTAGCCTGCTTCCGCGGTGGGGCCGAAGATCGGGTCGATGCATGCCCCGGTGTCGCCAGCGCAAAGCCCCAGAGTCACGTCATGGATCGAACTCATCTCTGCCGGCTCACCGGTCTCCTGCCCGCAGCATCCGGCACTGGTAGGCAAGCGCCAGTCGCAGTGACCAGCGTAGCAGCCCCCGGGCGCTCCCGAGTCATTCAGGCCGGCAAGAAACTCCGTGTACACCGTTCCGTTAGCGGCCGTGCCGCCGAGCCCGTCACCGGTCCAGGTATAGGTGTTGTCCTTGTCCGTCAGCCCGTCGCCCTCATCTTGTTTCTGCCACTCGAGTCCGGTCTGATGGTCGATAATCGTCAGCCCCGTGTCCTCGAACCTCCATCCGTTACCGCAACCGCTCGT
>PJEL010004858.1_pt1 | contig 10977 bp, 9 predicted proteins | sample 1853271 | NCBI WGS metagenome assembly PJEL01 (sample SAMN08108733, study PRJNA415343) | Invertebrate metagenome, whole genome shotgun sequencing project. | host: Globobulimina | place: Sweden: Gullmar Fjord | collected 2015-08 | reverse complement strand
AAAAATTAGAAAAATACTATAGCAAAGGATCTAACATTTGCGGCAGAAAAGCGTATCCTCCACTGCTGTTATTTAAAATGTCTCTATTACAAACATGGTATGGCCTCAGTGACTATGAATAGGTAAATGGAAAAAAAAGAGGAATAAAATATTGAGTAAAACTAGATACAAAGTAGAGCGTATATTTAGAGGAATAAAAAAATGGTTTAAATCAGGTCTATGTCGTTATATTGGAGAAGTAAAAACGCATGGACAACATGTCTTAGAAGCCATATGTTATAACATAAAGATTTCTCCAGGGTGTTTATTTCAAAGCTACAAAATAGCTAGACAGGATTACTATACCCAAAATTGAGATAATTATGACCTGAGTGCAATATTGAATAGACATAATACAATTTATATTTTTTGATGTATTTTAAAAAACGTCAAAAAAAAGAAAATTGGGAAAATTATTCACTTTGCAACGGTCTCAGAATGTTATTCTTTGATTACATCAAGAGATTAAAAAGAATGTACCATGAACAATTTCGGGATCCTGATTTCAATAATTTTTGCTTTGTTTGCAAGTAGTGCCTGTAAGCCTATGAATAACAAGAATAGTGGTAAAGATAAGCTTGATAAACGACAGGAAATCAAAGAGATAGAGGTGAAAAAGAAAAAAAAAGTTATGGAAGAAAAAAAATTTATAGATGATAATATTTATAAAAAGTATTCACAACAACTAATGAAATTAGTAGATGGAGGTAATGAGGAATTATTTAAAGTAGTATGCCAAGATCCAAAGTTGAGATCGACAATACAGAAGGTTTTAAAGACATCTAATCATACCAACAAAACTACATTTGTAAATATTTTTCGAAAATGCAAGAATAAACTGAAGCAAAATTCCAGTGCTCAATTAACACCATATACTTGCTCTATAGAAGCTTTGATTTTTGTATTAAAGTATATTAAATATTCTGGGTATGATAATTTTAGTACTTATGATTTCCTTAGGTTAACTATGGAGCGTAATCCTATGACTATTATTCGATTACATGGTGGATTTTGCAAAAAAATGATAAAAAGTTTGAAAATGAGTCGCGATGAACATAAAATAAAGTCTGTTAAGCTGTTTAACAAAGGAAAAAACTATATTTTTACAGGATTAGGTGCTCATCAAATGAAATACGAAATTGATAATTTACATAAACACGATCCAAAATATAATAAACTATATGCTAAATTGATAAATGTTAAAAGTGAAAATTTAGAAAAAACAATAAGAAACATAGTAAAGGATAATAAAATTCCTTTATTGATGTATAAATATGAAAATGAGTGGGGGTGGCATACTTTTGCTATAGTAGAATATATGGTTTCGGGAAAGCATATAGGCAACTATAGATGCAATGATAGAGGGATAGAAACTTTTTATACTTTCGATTATATTTCAGAATATGCTGGAATACGTAATATCCCTTGGTTTATGAGATTAGAATTTAACTGGATTTTTCCTATAATATTGTATATAAAAAGATTTAGACTGTTTAAAACCTGGGTAAATCCTTTAAAAGTAGAAGCCGAGGGCACTTATACTTTTGTTGCCGTTCATAAAGATAAAAAACTTATAGATTCTATAAAATAAGACCGTTACATGGGAAAAATAACCCTAAAACTTATATTTACAGGAATAATTATAGCCATGGCTATGGTATTATTTTTAAAAAAATAGCAAAAATAATATACTAAACTTATTTTGATATATTAGACCGTCTGCAAAAGCATTCATGATTTTGTACAAAATATTTTTAAAAAACTTAGCAATATGGCTTTATATAAAGCTCCAGCACGAGACGATCTAAGTGTTACTGACATCTGAAGTCATTTAAAATTTAGGAAATGCTCTTTTAATACAACTTTTTTACTTTTACAGACGGTCTATGATACCCAAAGGGTATCATTTTGAATAAACATAACATTGATAATCAGGCAGTTACGAATTATTTTAACTTCATTTTCAAAGGTTATCAGTATATAAAGACTTTTAAATAAACATGATAATAAAACTCCACCATCTAAAGATGGTGGAGTTTTATTATTTCGACTGAAGTCGACTAAAGAAATTGATACGGATTTTTTTGTTTCCCATCTGAAGATGGGGGTTTTAACCAATTTAGTGACAATAAAAAAACGTTATTCACTAATTACTAAATATGAAAAATTTAGTTCATGCTGTCAACGTTTTTTGCACTGAATGTGTTTATTTTGGCAAATTTCCCATGCAACGATCTCAAAACGATAATTAAAACTTGAAACAAATTTCAAGTTTTAATTCCCAAAATAAATTTTCCGAAGAGTTTTTACGATATTTCTTGTATAGTCACTATGACATACATCTAATTTATAAAGTTCATCAGCTAGCCAACCTGTCTTTTCATAACAATTTTTGGAATATATCACGGAAATTGTTATTATATAAGGTGCATTTTTTATAAATTTTTTCAATTCATCATTATAAAACCATGGGTCCATAATGTTACAATACTTACAATAGTTAAATAAGATGAGTTTCAAATAACAAGAAGTATCACATTCTTTAGTATTTTCCAGCAGGTACCTTGTAATAAATGGAAATGATTTATACGCATACATAAATTTAGTTGGAAATAGTAAATAGAATTTTTGGGGTATTTCAAAAAATCCGCTTCTATGCAATTTTATGATTCTTGTAAAATCATTGTTACATGCTAAAAGATTTTTAAAAGAACAGTCAGAAAAAATAGTATTTAAATTATTTTTATGAAAAAAATTATAATCCCTACAGATATTTGTATCAGATTTTTCATAATCGTTTTTAAGCTCACTTTTAAATTTATCCTCATGTTCTTTTACAATACCCAAATAGAAATCAAAAATAAGAGAATTGATAACGCTTGGAATAGCAATTAACTGTTTATTTTCACCTCTAATATATCCCCAAACCAGGCATTTATCTTCTTTAAGGACATTTTCTATAGCTTTAGAATATCCGTAATTATCTTCTTTATAGATACGTCTCAAGTATTCCTTAGCATTTTCTTTTATATTATTATAGTCTAAAATTTCGATGCCAGTACTTTTCTCGCTTTTTGAATTCGTAAAAAGATTATTTGTTTTTTACAACCAAATATTATAAATAGGAAGATATATATTACACTATGCATTTTTAAAAAATATTAACCACACAATAAACAGTATCGGAAATAATACTGTGATCGAATATTTAAAAATGTATCCAAAGAAGCTAGGTGTTTTAATATTATTTTTTTCTGTAATGGATTTTACCATGAAATGATGCCTGCTTACTATCTTTTATTGCAGTTAACAGGACATAAAACTTATAGATCCCACAAAACTATACAAATTTTATAATTTGCTTCCCAGATTCAAGTTCTGAGATAAATTTCTTGAAGAGTTCTTATAATGTTTTTTACATAGTCTTTTATTTCTATACTGATAACCTTTAAAAATGAAGTTAAAATAATGCGTAACTGCCTGATTATCAATGTTATGTTTATTCAAAATGATACCCTTTGGGTATATATCAACACAATTTAGATCAATATTTACGATTTTTTGAAGTTTATCCTCAAATCCATCCGATTTTCCATAGCAGTTTTTAGAATACATTACAAAAAGGGGTATCATGTGAGGAGGATATGTTAAAAAAGTTATAGCTTCCGATTCTAATTTATGATTGTTTTCTTTTTTAAAATTATCTACATCACAACATATTTCTAAGCATTGTAACAAGTCTGAGGAAGCATCAAACTCTTTAGTATCTTCAAGGAGGCACCTTATAACATAGGGGGGTGATTTATACACAAACATAAATCCATATGGAAATATTAAATAAAATTTTTCGGGTATCTGAAAAAACCCACTTCTATGTAGTTTTATAATTCTTGTCAAATCATCGTTATATGCTAAAAGGACTTTAAAAAAATTATTAGATTAATTTCTTCCTATTCGTTCGTATAGAGATGACAATGTTGAAGAATTCATTTTTTTTATGTCATCGAGCATATGATCTTCATGCCAAAAAGGAAAAGATAACTTGGTGAAGATTCTTGAAATCCATAAGCTGATAAAGCTAAATTTTCTTTATAATCATCCCTGAAATCCTCTTTTATAATATCTATACCCAAAGGGTATCATTTTGAATAAACATAACATTGATAATCAGGCAGTTATGTATCATTTTAACTTCATTTTTAATGGTAATGAGTATATAAGACCTAGTGTTTTTTGTATAATGCAGATTAAAAAGGTATCTCCATAACTTTTTGAAACAAAACTAGATGACTTGATTGTTTTATATCATTTTTCGAAGTATCTGACTCATCGTTCTTCTTTTTATAAATTCTTTTTTCGGGGTCTAAATATTTTCTCTTTTGCCTGGATTGTTTTTTTATCCCAATAACTTGATATACCCAAAGGGTATCATTTTGAATAAACATAACATTGATAATCAGGCAGTTACACATTATTTTAACTTCATTTTTAAAGGTTATCAGTATACCACATAAAGATAAATGTGATTTTTTATTTTTTGTCTAACTGTATATGCCATAGTACTAATTTTAATCCACAATTAATAACTATGAATTTAATGAAAAATTAAAATATTGCAAATGTTTTTTGATATTTTTTCTATAAAATATTGATAGATTTCTATTTGGTTTTATAGTTACTAAATTCATTATTCAATTTAGGTTTTACTTATATCCATCATCTCAATACCATCTTGTTTTCGCATATTTTTGTTTCCACCACTTTTGGATACTACACAAGAAGCTGCAAGAGCGATGCTTGCAAGCGCCATTTTTTTCTTCATAGATTTTTTAATAGTTTTTTTCATATTAACGATATTTAAATATTACTAATCCAGTCTTATTTAAATCTACTGAATGGGTCGTTTTGCAACCCAGCAAAAACAACTAAATTCAATCTATTTATGTATTATTTAGCAAAGAATGATATAAATCATGAACATTTTGAATTTAGTTATAGGCTTTTTAAATAGGAAGTGTTTTAGATTACCTTGCTGCAAGGCCTAATTCATGCAAAATGATTGAAGGAAGCTAAGCGCCTCATTCAGTAAATCTAATAACAATAAGGTTAAAACTAAAATTTTATCATAAAGGCATATATTAGTTATATTTACTAAATATTTCGACAAAATTTAATTACACAAACTTAGGCATGACAAAATGTCTCACATTGCCCATATTTAATAATATGTACACTTATTGACAGTAAGACCTGTTTTTATAAATCAATGGCAAAGAATTTGCTCCGTTCAATTTGTCTGGTATTGTATAAACTGATAGTATTGAAAACAATTATGTTTATCGATAAAAAGAAGACAATAGCCTCAAACTGTATTTAATATCATGGAACAAAAGGAAAAAGAAGACAATAATAAAGAAAATTTAACGGAAAGTGTTTCCGGAACAAAAGAAGAAATTTCCAATAATGCTTCTGAGTGTGAAGAATATTTCGAATGTAAGAAAAAGGCAGCAGATCTAAATGACAAATATATAAGACTGTTTGCAGACTTTGAAAATTATAGAAAACGTACATTAAAAGAGAAAATGGAACTTATTTCCTCTGCAAACAAAAGTTTGGTGTTGTCTATAATCCCTATAATAGATGATTTTGAACGTGCTTTCAATACTCCGAATAATGAAGCACAGGCAATAGATAAAGGTATAAGACATATATACGAAAAACTTTTAGAAGTATTACAAAAAATAGGATTAAAAGAGATGGACATAAAACAAGGAGATGATTTCAATACAGAAAAAAGTGAGGCTATTACTAAGGTGAAATCTGAAAATGACAATAACAAAATAGTAGATATCGTAGAAAAAGGATATTTGCTAAATGATAAAATAATTAGATTTTCTAAGGTGATAATTTCTGAATAACTCGTATAGCAAAGCTATATGAAGATATGAGAGAAATCGTTGTTTATGATATTTTACTGCAAGTTTTTGGAAGATTTCCATCTTGGAATCAGTATAGAGCGAGCCTGTTAAACAGTTACAGTTACAGCTCGATAAATACAAGGTCAACATTTAAAGAGTCTTGTTGTCCTGAAAAGTATACCAAAGCTATATGAAGATATGAGAGAAATCGTTGTTTATGATATTTTTCCAAGTATTTGAAAAAATCTTCAATGAGTAATAATATACTGATAACCTTTAAAAATGAAGTTAAAATAATGCGTAACTGCCTGATTACCAATGCTATGTTTATTCAAAATGATACCCTTTGGGTATATACAGAACTTATGCAAAATGCGGTTTTTAAATACTAAAATCTATCATATATCGAGTTGTGAACTGTCTATTAATAACTCTCGACTTATGCAAAAAGACCTTTTAAATGTTAAAACTAGTATTTATCGTACTTTGCTATACTGATCACCTTTGAAAATGAAGTTAAAATGATACGTAACTTCCTGATTATCAATGTTATGTTTATTCAAAATGATACCCTTTGGGTATATAGTGCCTGTTTAATAAAGCTCGCGTAGCGCGAGTTAATAAATCTTGCGTAACGCAAGTAATATATTATGAAAAAAGATTACTATTCTATTTTGGGTGTTTCTAGAAATGCTAAACAAGAAGAAATTAAAAAAGCGTATAGAAAGATAGCATTAAAATACCATCCAGATAAAAACCCTAACAACAAAGCTGCAGAGAATAAATTTAAAGAAGCGGCAGAGGCCTACGATATTTTAAGTAATAAAGAAAAGCGTTCTAACTACGATAGATATGGGCATGAAGGGCTAGGGGCTAAAGGGGGAGGGTATTCTGATGCTTCTAGCATGCAAGATATTTTTAACAATTTTGGAGATATTTTTGGCGGAGGATTTGGTAGCTTCTTTGGTGGAGAAGAGAGGCAAGAATATACTAAACAGTCTAGAGGAGCAGATCTTCGTATCACTATAAAATTAACCCTAGAAGAGCTTGCCAAAGAAACTAAAAAGAAAATTAAAATTAAACATTATACTGAATGCAAAAAATGCAATGGGAATGGAGCCAAAAATGGGTCATCTTTTAAAGTATGTAAGACATGCAGTGGGTCTGGGATAGTGAGAAAAATAGCAAACACCATGATGGGTAGGTTTGTAACAGAAGCTGTATGCCATATATGCCATGGACAAGGTAGAATTATAACTTCTCCATGCCTGGCTTGTGGTGAACAAGGTATAACTCCTACCGAAGAAATTATTACAATAAATGTCCCAGCTGGCCTAAATGAAGATGCTCATTTGGTGATGCAAGGTATGGGGAATTATCCAAAAGGAGGTGGAGTTCCTGGAAATCTTATCATAAATGTAGAGCAAACTCAGGATCCTTATCTAAAAAGGGAAGGGAAGGATATATATAGTGAAATTTGTATTAGCTTTATAGAAGCTGCATTGGGATGTGAAAAAGAAATAAAAACTGTTTATGGAAAAGTAAAAATAAAAATAGCTCCAGGTACACAAGCAGGATCTGTATTACGATTAAAAAAGAAAGGGCTGCCCGACGCATACGGAACCGGAGAGCAATTAATAAATGTGAAAGTATGGGTGCCAAAAAATTTATCCAAAAAAGAAAAAGACGCACTAAAGGCCCTAGACTCCGGAAACTTCAAGCCAAAACCAGATAACGATAAAGGTTTTTTTGATAAAGTAAAGTCGATGTTTTAAAATACTTTAAAATTAAAAGAAAAATATAAAGTATCCCATAATACCCAAAAGAACATATAATACCATTAATGTAGCTTTGGGATAAAGATTCAACATTTGTGCAGTTACCAATAATGGAAGAGCTGCCAATCTAAGCTCATAATAACAGGCGTATGCTGCTGCTTGTAGCATTATCACGGCATTAATTCCTGCACGGGTGACTATAATAGAATTAGATGCTATATCATTATGGGTGCCATAACAAGCATACAATAAAATATAATACAAAATAGGTAGCATATAAAAAATATATTTTACTAACATTGAATGGTTTCCATAAATTTCGCACCAACTTTCATATAAAATTTCGATCGTATCAGGTCCTATCCCATATCTTTTTTTAATTAACGCATCATATAAGGACTTACATATATTATGTATTAACATACAATAAAATAATGACATACTAACTTTTAAGGGGAAAATGCAACAAAGCATGGTAAGGAACATTATGATAGCATATTTATTAAAACGTGTTTGAAAAACAGAATTTAATAACATATAAAAATGGGCAAAAAAAACATAACAATTAAAACATGCTTTGGCTTCTTTATAAAAATCTTTTTCTATACATATATTTAAGATTGATTTCACAAAAGGCTCTTTGTTGCCTTTAAAACTATATACTATTGCTAATTTTTCTAAACTTGATTCTAAGTTTTCACTTAGATGATTTATATTTTCCTGTTCAGACGTACCGATTTTTTCACAGTACTCACCTGTTTTAGTTACTCTACTATATCCTACTGAGCCCGATTGCATTGCAAAGAGTTTGTTTTTGTTCATACGACGATCAAAAGTTTTGCAAAATATTGTTGGATATAGTAATAAAGAATCTTCTCCACACCCTTTTGGTATTACTTGTGTATCAGGAAAAATAGCTGTTTTTATTGTGTCGGTAAGTCTATGAGATTGAGGATTTTTATTAATTTTGCATATTGGATAACAATTTATATTACCACTATTATGTAGAATCACATCTTCTAACACAAATAAAATATCACCTGATTCAAGCTTATAAGTTTTTATCCATTTTTTTGCAAAATCTATATTATATATTGCCATATTGGTCAATGCTTCTTTAATATTAATATTTATTGTTTGTAAATAGTTTTTTATGAACTCCATGTTATCATATAAATGTCTAGGTGTTTCCATAAATCCTCGTTTAGGGAAATTAATTGTAATTATAGAGGCCTTGTTTCTATACAAAGATTTATCCAAAAAACACAAACCGACATTTGCCCCTTCTATATAATTGACATCCAAAAAAGGTCCTTTATTTACTAAATCAACGATTTCTAAGTTATTTACACGAGAGGCATCTTTGTACAAATTATTCAATATTTCTGTTATAGTGCCTCCAAAACAAAAACCTTCTATCTCATTCAATGTATCTTTTGGCATGCTTAATTCAAAAATTATTTCATGTATCCTTTTTAGAGGTTGTTCAATGTAAGTATCACATATATTAAAAGATAGTATATCATGAAATTTCCCATAAGTACTAATATCTATCAAAGAGTATGAAAAATTATAGCCATTACATTTACATCTCTCCTTTTGCCTTTTTGTAGTATTTTTTAAATTTTTTATAGCTTTATGGTAATTTGCTAGTTTGCTTTCATTAAATTTTTTCATGAAATGTGGACGTCTGACATAGAATGAGTATTCTGCATTTAATCCTATATGTAGCTTTTTATTCTGGCTACACTCAAAAAATAATACAGATATTAATAAAACCCATACTGAGCATCGTTTTTTTTCTAAAATTTTTAGAAGAAATTTTAAAGAATTGTTTTTCATTCTAGATAAAGTGTTTGTAACCCATGCATGATTCATTGTATATTTCATAAAACAATCTTTATTCTTGAGAAACTTTAACTCGCGTTAGTCTATTATTAAACAGGCAATATTAAAACTCGACAAACGTTTTTTTTAACGTTAAGAGACTTTTCTGTACAGGCACACTAATTCATTCGATGTTAAAAATATTTATTAAGGGCTCCAAATGTATATTTATAACTTTTGGAATTATTTGTTTTATTTTTATTTTAATATTTAAAATATCATTAATCTCCAATGTGGAATTAAAGAAAAACAATTCAATATTTTATATTAGACCATCTGCAAAAGTATTCACGATTTTGTGCAAAATATTTTCCAAAAAATCGGCAATACGACTCCATATAAAGCCCGTGACAAGACCATCTTATTGCAGTTGATATCTAGAATCATTTAAAACTTAGAAAATATCTCTAAAGTGCAACTTTTTTACTTTTGCAGACGGTCTAATTATCCAAACTATACAGTCATAGATGTACTAAGAAAACTAAAAACTCAAGGTTTTATACCCAAAGGGTATCATTTTGAATAAATATAACATTGATAATCAAGGAAATGTGTACAAATAACTTGTTTTTGGTATTTATAAAATCATTGTTTTTATAGCAATACCTGTTAACAATAGGTACTAAACAGGCAATTTATTTTTGCACAATCCCCAAGCAGTTACATATCATTTTAACTTCACTTTCAATGGTAATGAGTATATAAATAACCTTTTTACGATAAAAATTGCATCAAAAATTTTGGGCTATAAAAAAGTGAATGATATTGAATATAAAGGATAGTCAATAACTCGATTTACGCAGTATTTTGGTTTAAATGCTAAAATGGTCGTTTCTTAAGCTGTAGTAAAGCCTGTATGATAAATCTTGCGTAACGCAAGTCAATAACTTGAAGAAATATAACGTTTCCCTATTTAGAAGATTTTTTAGAAGCCATAGATGTCGATCATACTTATACTATCATTGATGGGACAATAGTTTAAGTACAAAAACCTATGGGTAAGTATTATTTTCAAGCCATTTGACCAAGTTAGGACATAATACGTTACCGCAATTTGGGACCAGCAATATATAGTAATCTGAAAATTTCAAAAACCAAGTTTTAATCCTGTTTTAAGAGAAGCAGTATTATCAATATTGCAACTCCATTCGGGACATATGTTGCGTTTGATAAGTTCAGAAATCATAAATGATACAACCTGTGTTGCGTACCCTTTACCTCACGGCCAGGTTATGCTAAAATCATATCCATCATCTTTTTTGTATTATTCCTCAATAATCTAGTGGCTTGAGTTATTTTGTTTAGTTTATTACTATGAAATATATTTAATACTATATTTCTTAATATTGACATAT
>PJEL010004857.1_pt1 | contig 10977 bp, 2 predicted proteins | sample 1853271 | NCBI WGS metagenome assembly PJEL01 (sample SAMN08108733, study PRJNA415343) | Invertebrate metagenome, whole genome shotgun sequencing project. | host: Globobulimina | place: Sweden: Gullmar Fjord | collected 2015-08 | reverse complement strand
TGATATCCGAGACCCCCTTTTGCAGAAGACGAGAGAAAAACTGAGCAGCGAAGCAGGGAAGAAGACATATTTTAAGCGTCAATACACCATTGAGCCTATCTTCGGGCATTTGAAGTTCAACCTGGGGTATCGAGACTTTTCGCTGCGGGGGATAAAAAAAGTGACAGCAGAATTTAAGCTTATGTGTATAGGATGGAATATTAAGAAGATGTTAAAACTGGGAATAACGCCGGAGATGGTATAAATGATATAGACCGGGATACCATTGGTTTTGGCAGAATGATATGGACTATGTCATCCTGAGAGGAGCTAAGGATCTTTTTCTATCGAACGGTTGAGATTCTTCACTTCGTTCAGAATGACAGGGGTAGGATCCAGAATAACAATTCTCGGACAGCCTGGAATGATCCGACCCCACAGACTATTCTACTTCAACTATCCTTCTATTATTTCATGTAAAGTCTTTATCAGTTTTTTCGTTGTGTTACCTTTAGTGAAAATGCCACAAAACCCATAATCTCTGAAATTCCCTATTACCGGGTCATTGGAATATCCGCTTGAGACAATAGCCTTTACATTCGGATCTATCTCGAGCAATTTACGTACTGATTCTTTCCCTCCCATACCATCGCGTATGGTTAAGTCCAGGATAACGGCATCAAATGGCTTTGATGTTCCCAAGGCTTTCTTATAGAGAGCAATTGCTTCGTCACCGTCTATTGCACATTCAATTTCATAACCCTCGGTCGCTAACAAGTCTCCCAGGCTCTCTCTTATGACTTCTTCATCATCCATTAACAGGACTTTTCCATGTCCATCAGCAAATGCATCCTCTGCAGTTTCTATTATTTCTCTCTGTTTATTAGACGCCGGCAGAAATATTGTGAAGGTTGTGCCCGTCCCAATTTCAGATTCTACCGATATATGCCCATCATGGTTTTTTATAATGGAGTACGTTATTGAAAGGCCAAGTCCCCGACCCATCACCTTTGTCGTAAAATATGGGTCAAATATCTTTTGCAGATCGTCTTCAGTTATACCAATACCCTGGTCCTGAATTGCTATTTTTATATATCTTCCCTCACAGAGCGGCAAGCTGGCATCTGATGCAAGCTCGGAGTTTTCTGTACGGATCCGTATTGTACCTCCTTTTGGCATGGACTGGACGGCATTAAGAATGAGATTGCGTATTACCTGATTAATCTGTCCTTCATCCACATCAATCGGCCAGGTATTATCTGCAATGTTATATTCGCATTTGATGTTCGATCCTTTCATAACAAATTCAGCAGATTCATTAATAATTTCAAAAATAGATACTGTCTTTTTGACCGGGGCCCCTCCACTTGAAAATGTAAGGAGCTGTTGGGTCAGATTAAATGCCCTATGTAGTATTTTATCGGCTGATTCCAGATTTTGATGTGTATTACTTTTGCGATCAAGGCCTTTTTTTGTCAGAGATATATTATTACGAAGTGCTGCGAGCAGATTATTGAAATCATGGGCAATGCCGCCGGCGAGGACTCCGATTGATTCAAGCTTATGGATTTTCTGCTGTTCTTCTTCTGACTTCCTGAGCTGAATTTGCTCCAGCATTTCATTAAAAGCTGTCACAAGGTGTTCAACTTCGTAAACGCCGATTTTTTTCCCGCCTTCAAGTTTAATTCTATGATCAAAATTTCCTTCGGATGCCCAACCGGCTGAATCCTGCAGGAGCCGTAAAGGGCTTGCAAGTCGGCGGGCAAGAAAAACCCCTGTTATCGCAGCTATAAACATTACGATAAAGACTAGCATCAAGGACATTATCAAATTCCGGACAGCACCTTTAAATCCCTCTTTGACCGGAAGTTCAAAGATGATGTTCCAATCCGTCTCCAAAACATCTACTGCAACCGCCATTACTTTCTCACTGCTGCTCCCGTAAACAATCTTCTGGTTATCCGGTCTATTAATAAGATCTATTGCCGGACGGCTGCTCCAGTCTTCCCCCGGCCTGAAAGAGAGCATATTGGTGTGAGCGATTAATCTTCCGGCTTCATCAATAACATAAGCTACACCGCTTTCTCCGATATCAAGTGATGCCATAAGGTTCCAGATAAATTTAAGGTTTATGTCAGCAATCAACGCACCCCTGAAATCTCCATAAGTATTTAGTACAGGAAGCGCCACTGTAACAATAGGTTCCTCTGTATTGGATGAGAATCGAACAGGCTTCATATATAATTGTTTTTCTTTCACACTCTGCCATAATATTGAACCTGCTATAGAACTCAGATCTTTGTCGTTATAAACTACAAATCGAGATATTTTATCTGTTTCTTCACCAAGACTGTTAACGAGAGTAATATTACGAATGGAAGGCTCCGAATAAAGTAACCGTGTCAGGATCGAGTGATGCCGCCTTCTGTCCGGTCCGGTTAACTCGCTGTGGTTAAAACGAATGGAAGTCTGCAGAACTGAAATTGTGGTATTGATAAAATTACTGACCTTGGCGGAAGCGGCTGCGGCATCAAGCGACAGGAGGTTAAATACAGCCTGTTTTTGTAAATCGAATATTCTATAGGTTTGAAGTCCCCCTACGAGAGAAATCGAGAGTATGCTCAAGACAGTTAATGATATTGCCATAAGCGTACTTAATCGAAATGAGGATCTCTTATTCAATTTAAATATCCTTCATCTAAAAATTACAAATAAAGATTAATGTATTACTTTTGATGCTATTTCGAGTAATGTACTATCAATTACTATTCCGAGCTTGTCGGCAACTTTCTTATTAATTGTTAAATGCGGTATTGTATTGGAAATGGGAATTACTAAATGCCCGTCTCCTTCCAGCATTTTCTTTGCCAGTTTGGATACCATACGACCTGTTTCGAGACTGTCCCACCTGTAACAGAACAATGCGCCCTTATCTATCTGATTAGGAGCATTAGCAATTAAAGGTATCTTGTGATTGTCGGCAAATTTCTGCATAGCCTGAAAACCTGTCGGATTCTGAGTAGTAGTATCAGGCATGATAAGTATCGCATCAAAAGGAGAAATGCTAAATGCTTCTTCCAGCCCTGAAAGTATCTCCTCAGGTTTCTTGACCGCAATTTTTACAAGATTCATATTTAACTTATTTGAGACATGTTTCAACCCCTCCAAAGCAAGAGGTATGACCGGATATGAAGGATCGTGCGGAACAGCCACAGATTTGGCGGACGGTGAGAATTTCAGTAAAAACTCGAGACGTTTTCCAATGTATAGAATAAGTGTAGTATGAATTCCGGTTATACCTTTTTCCGGTTCAGTAAGGCTTTTGACAACACCTGTTCTGTGAGGTTCCGAAGCAATCGCAAAAACAAGTGGAATGGATTTACCTTCAACCGCACGTTTTGCCGCTAAAGATGCCCCGGTTGTAATAGAGAAAATCAGATCTACTTCTTCTGCCACAAACTGCTCAGCAATCTTTTTCATATTCTCACGTGATCCATTTGCATCTTTTACATCAAAAATAATATCTTCACCCTCCTTGTAACCCATTTCAGCAAATTCGGCTTTAAATCCATCTATGACAGGACTGAATATTTTTACTCCTAATAAAATTCCTACGCGATATTGTGGTTTATTAGTGATAGGTTTTTCTTTGTTATCGCAGCCTCCGGTAGCAAATAAAGAAAGTGAAATGATTAAAAGAAAAAAGCACCTGAATATTGAACATACTTTTCGCTTCAATTTTGACCCCCTGAGTTAATTATTTGCTATGACTGCCGTTGAAGTGGTTAGATAAGACACTACCCATCTTTATTGAAACACTGAAGACTTATGTGAAATCATACCACATATGAAATCTTACTGGCAATAAAAAATATCTTATTTATAAGCGTTTATAACCATGTAAATATGTGGGTGGTGTCAGGTCTACGCATTACAGATTAAGATAAACGTCCAACATCGAACTTCGAATGAAAGGTAAACTTCCTATGACTAACATTCAACGTTCGATGTTCATCTCTTACTGAGTAGTGCAAATGGTTCAAGGACAATTCCCTGCACCTGCATCTGCTTTACAACGCGCCTGGACATCACCCGGCTCAAGTACAAAATCATAGACTGCAATATTGTCTAAAGAACCCGTATAGCTTGAGGTTGACATAACACCAAAATTAAGAACGCTGGAATCAGAGATTGAATTTGTACCGAGAATGGATATGTCTCTCTGGTTTACGTATACACCATTGGTATAAGATTTCATGACACCGTTTGTCCTGTCTACTGTCCAGACAGCATGGCCCCATGTTCCTCTCTGCAATGCAGAGCCCGACAAAGCAAGCCGGTGTGTGTCACTAATGCCGTCCCTGATATAAAGACTCGGGGCAAATGCATCCGTTGGAGGATCATTCCAGTGAGCAACGCCTATACCTGTGCCGCTCCATGCATTACCTTTGCCGAAACTCCACTTAGGATTAACTGTTCCCCCCGGGAATTTATACCAAATGGAAATAGTAAAATCGCCTGTTCCAAAATTCATATTGTTGCCTATGTCAGGCACAGTAACACTACCCGTGTTAGTGCCGACAAATGAGAGGGCACCGCCACCTGTCATCCCAGCACTCCATGTCGCGCCGTCGATGCTCCCGTTGTTATTGCCCGTTTCATCTCCCGCTATCCATCCGGTTCCTTCATCAAGCTTCCAGTAGGCGATATAATCACAGACATTACCTACATCATCGTCATCTAAATCAGCCTGGTCCGGGTTATATTCATTTATACAATTGTCGTCAATATCAGTGACGCCGTCACCGTCAAGATCTGCAGTGAGAAATGATGTTTCTCCTGAGTATTCAGACCATTCACCCTTGCTGTCCTGGTAGCGTACTTTCCAGTAGTGAGTAATGTCGTTAGTCAGAGGAGATGTGAGCGTATGACTTGTCGATGCAGCAACAGACCCGCTGTCATAAACAGTATTAGCGTCAAATGCTGCACCGCTTCCCGTACTTATTAACCATTGGCTTGCCTGGTGCGTATCTCCGGCGTCACCATCGTTGAATGCTGAACTGGTAAGGACAGGTTCAAGAGTAGCATTCACTGCACCATCCGCCGGTGATATGTTAGTCGGCTGATCGGGCACGACATTTATTATTGTAGTGAAGCTTGTTTCAGCCGAATATATTGACCAGTCTCCCCTGCTGTCCTGGTAGCGCGCTTTCCAGTAATAAGTTGTACTGAAAGCCCTGTTACCCGTCATCGCATGAGTGTCGGTCCCCGCAACAGAACCGCTGTCATAAACAACATTAGCATCAAATGACGCACCGCTTCCCGTACTTAGCAGCCATTGGCTTGCTTGGTGCGTATCTCCGGCATCACTGTCACTAAAAACGGATGCCGTCAGAGTGGGGGTAACATCAATATCAACAGCCCCGTCTGCCGGGGTAATCTCTGTCGGCTGATTGGGAGCTGCGTTGCCAATGATAAATGAAGTGTCATTCGAATAGACCGACCATTCACCCTTGCTGTCCTGGTAGCGAACCATCCAGTAATAAGTAGTATTAGTCTCCAGGCCCATTGAAATTGTATGGCTGTTTGCAGCTGCAGCTACACCACTGTCATAGACAATGTCGACATCAAAATCGATACCGGAACTGGTGCTGACCAACCATTGAGCAGCCAATTGGGTATCCCCTGCATCATCATCGGTAAAGGCAGATGCAGACAGACCAGGACTCAGTTCATATACATCAACCGCTCCATTTGCCGGTGTTGTATTAACCGGCTGGTCGGGAAGCATATTTTCGGCATTGATAACCGAAAGCTCATATGCATGTTCACCCCAGTAGGAACAGGAGTCATCCTTGAAAGGATACACCCGGTAGCAATACTTGGCTCCCTGTATCAGACCGGTGTCATTAAATTGCATTCTGTTATAAAACAGCGCTTCTATTTCAGTGGTACTAAGGTCATGATCAAAGATACGCGCTTCATCTATATTCCCTTTGAACTGGAATGTATAATCCGCGCCAGGCTGACTCGCGCCGATGCGATACGAAAATGTTCCATGATCGAACAGCTCCCCTGTATACGATTGAGAACCATTATCTACACCGTTGACATAGAGTGTTATGATCTTATTAGTATCATCCACAACCCCTGCTACGTGATACCAGGTGTCGTGATCATAGGCAGTATCACTGATTACCTGTATATTATTCCAGCTTGCATCATGAATATGGAAAACAAATTTCTTGTCCTTATCATATAAAAGAGCATCCGGCGGCGTATCCGGTGGTGATGACCTTGATATTATTGAATAGAGCCAATCATCGGCTGATGGTTGAGGTATATCAGCAGGAGGAACATCAGCGGGTTTGACCCAGGCGGCAAAAGTGAAACTGGATTTTGTTACGTCCTTAAGTGTGCCGTCACCCGGAATCTCCACATAATCATCAATCCCGTCAAAACTGCCTACAACACCCCGCTCCGGGTCAACAGCTGTGGTGGCACCGCCTATTGGGGTACCATGATTCCCACCAACTGCAGAATCAATTACATCGCCTGCTGCCAGCCATTCACTTTCATTAAAGTCCATCTTCAGGTCGGCTACCGGCACTCCGCCTATTGTATTGAATTTAAAGTTGTCCACATAAGTCGTTATTTCCTGACTGGTCGGCTCATTCCGCCTGATAACACTAACAGCGCCGATCCAGATCGGAGCAACATCATTTTCAAGTCCTGTACTATGTTCTTTTAGCAAAAGCCAACCAGTGCCGTCCCATACATACCCGGCCAGGCTGCGGTTTTTACGAATGAGCCTCAGTTTACCTGAGAGATCACTTGTCGAAAAACCTCCCCCTTCCCAGGAGCCACCGTCGATCTGAAATGATGCTCGATACCCGTTTTGCTGCCTGCTTACATAAAGGCTGTTACCACCACCGGCAGTTGCCGGGAAGTATGCATCTATAGCAGCATATTTGTTGTACTCTTCATGTGACTCATTGGTCAGTGAATATGAATAATCATACTGGATATCAAAATCCGTTTCTCCGAAAACTCCGGCATAGTTTTTCGGAGTCAAAGAAGAGACGCTATAACCTAAATCACCATCGGCATGGAAGGAGGCATATGTATGAAACTTGACAGCACCATTTTCCCAGGTTACTTCAGCGATACCATTCGCATCTGAAACAGAATACGGAGCTTCACTGGCTGATGCGGTTTGGACACGGGCACCGGGAACCCATGCTGTTTCGTCAATGCCATTTGTAAATTCATCTACATGATAGATAGTTGCCAGCGGTTCAAAATCGAGTGTGTCAGCGTAACAGGCTTCTGCCTTCTTTTCAATACGGTATCCGTCCTCGCCGTCAAAGACATCATTCCACGATACTGTTCCTTCGGACACCAATGTGCCCGGAGTAAAGGTCACAGAATCCGGTGGATAATGGACAGGCGCACTGCAGGCATCACCATCGCCATCACAGTCGGAATCTGTCTGATTGCCCACATCAGCGATTAATGCCTGATCAGGACCATTGGCAACTGTGGGGCAGTTGTCATTACCTGCCGTCATAGGAGCGGTAAACTGGCTGCCGGCACATAGTCCGTCACCGTCTACGTCATTACCGGGATCATCGTAGCATAAGTCACATGGATCACCAATATAATCGGAATCAAAGTCCACCTGGTTACCAACACCTTGAATTCCAGCTTGATCAGGACCATTGGCAAGGGCCGCGCAGTTGTCGCAGAGATCACCAATTCCATCACCATCCCCATCAGCCTGGTCTGCATTGGCATCTCTTGAGCAGTTATCACAGACATCGCCAATACCGTCATCATCACTATCCATCTGGTTGCCGACGCGGGAGATATCTGCCTGGTCCGGGCCGTTGGCATCCGTGGGGCAATTGTCATTTGCTGCTGTCATAGGTGCAGCAAATTGGCCGCCGGCACAGATTCCATCACCATCTATATCATCATCCGGGTCTTCCGGACATAGATCGCAGACATCGCCGATACCGTCGGCATCAGAGTCGGCCTGATCATCGTTGTCGACAAGTATACAGTTATCATCACAATTGATAGTGTTTCCATTTGTACAGGGATTGTCCCCCACTGTACTGCTTCCATCTCCATCGTCAATAGCTGTATCCCCGTCAATATTATCGTCACAGACATCACCGTCACCATCCGAATCAACATCAGACTGATCCGCGTTGGCATCACCAGGACAGTTGTCGCAGACATCACCTACACCGTCTTCATCACCATCAGCCTGATCATTATTAATAGTCGGGCAGTTATCAGTGCCGGTCATGGGGGCATTGTATTTAGTGCCAGCACAGTACCCATCTCCATCAATGTCATCAATCAGTTCATCCGGGCAGAGATCGCAGGCATCGCCGGTGCCCTCTCCGTCGCTGTCGGTCTGTAGCGGGTTATTGACCGCCGGACAATTATCATCGGCATCAGGTATGCCATCCCAATCCGTGCCGTACCTGGCAAAGGCTATAAATTTACCTAAAGAGGTTGCATTACTCCCTGCCGGCCATCCAATATTTCTTGTAGTCGCTACAGTATTGTTATTTGTCTCTATAAAGCTTATCAAACTGTCGGCAACAGATGAACTCGATGTAACAGCGTATATAAATCTACCGTCCGGTGTAGCAGCAATACCTTTAGTGGACTTGACACCGGTAATTGTTTTGATAACCGTATTATTCGATGTATCAATAACTGAGACCGTGTTATCGGAGTAATTGCCCACGTAGACATGGGAACCGTCGGGGATAAAAGCTATACCGTAAGGATTGTCACCAACGTTAATAGTAACAGCAATAGTATTAGTTGAAGTCTGAATAACCGAGACCGTATCGTCAGCTCCATTAACAACATAAGCATATGCTCCATCGGGTGACAGGGCTATCCCTCTGGGATTAGTCCCGACTGCAATAGTTGAAGTAACCGTATTGCCTGCAGTCTCAATAACCGAAACCGAGTTGCCAAGATAATTGGTCACATAGACATAGTTGTTATCGGGAGTCACATCGACTCCAAAGGGACTACTGCCCACCGGTACAACAGCCACGATAGATTGAGTATCCCGTGAAACAACACTAACAGTGTCCTCACCAGAGTTGGCAACATAGATGAAGTTGTCGTTTGGTATTGAGGCAACACCCTTTGGATTATTTCCAACATCTACTGTAGCCAGAAGACTCCTGCTCCATGTCTGGCGGAACTCAAGCTTGTTAGTACCGTAGAGTGTAATGTAAGTGATGCTTGGGGTAGCATAAACACCAAAAGGTGACGACCCGCTTCCAATTGAAACGTTTGAATTCTGGGAAACACTCGGGGTGCCGTCCGTCAGGTAAGAGATGTTGTATTTCCCAAAGCTGGAATCGAATGGTACGATAGCCACCATTTTTTCAAAACCCACGCCGATCAAATTCAATATTGCAGGGTCTTCATCAGGATCAGTCCCCTGGGTGGGAATAGTGAGCATGGCAGTATAATCACCAATTGCAGTTGGATTAAAACTTATTCGGGAATAGGCGCTGATAGCATCAGGGACAAGGGAATTGCCAGACAAGCTGTCAGTATTTATGGAGAACGGTCCAGGATCAGGCAGTGATATGGTGCCGAAAATCAAGTTTTGTGCACCGTCATTTCTTGCATAAAAGTCTTTGGATACCGAAGACGAATCAATATCGAAATATCCCAGATCCAAATTTGTTATCACCGGAGAATCGGCAGTATTAGTTTCAATCAGGCTTATGTCGGCCCCAAAGGCAGTCCCTGTTCCGGTGACAGTAACCTGGACCGGGCTCTCGTCAGGATCATTGGATTGAATATCCACAGTCTCTGCATAGTTGCCCTCAACCACAGGATTGAACTCCACGTCGATTAGACACGTCGCGTTCGGCGCAAGACCCGGCTCGCTCATATAGCTATCACATGTACTGGATCCAAAGTTGATAGAGAAAGGAGCTGTGGTCGATATGGAGCTGAATATCAGACCGGAATTCCCTTCATTTTTTACGGTTATTATTCTGTTGATTGATCTGGTTGCAACACGGTCGCCAAAAGCCATTAACAGGTCTTCAGCAGGTATTACCTCATCAGTTACAGTGATGTCCGGATATGACCCTGTGCCGCTCAGTGTTATTGATGCAACTTTCTCATTAGGATCATTACTTGGAATATCAAAGCTGTCATATAATGTCCCTGCTGCCGTCGGAGTATAAGAAACAGTCAGGGTGCAAGAGCCTGCAGGTGACAGGGTCACGTTCGAGCAGGTATTGCTCAGTATGGAATAAGGGGCTGCAACTGGATTGACAGAGGCGATACTATCAATAACCAGGTCCTCTGTCCCCTGGTTGCTGACCGTGACTACCTGAGTTGCAGCGGTATCATTTACAAAAACATTGCCAAATGGGACCCCGTGGTCTCCGCTCAAACCGGCAGTGTCTGTGATCTGGATATCCGGCCAGGTGGCATTTGGATCGTCGGATTGAATTGCTATTGAGTACGGGGATTTAGAATAATCGTCAACAGCCTGGTCTTCAGCAACCTGCGTGATACTGAAGTCGCTGGTTTGAACAGCAATGATATAGTCTTTTACTTCTGAAGTTTTATTAGCATATATATACAGCTGTTTTCCATCCGGAGTTACTTCTATACTCCACACACAACAATCGAATGATCTTGGCAGATCAACGGTGAGAGTGACAGCATCTGTTGCAGTATCTATTACAGTCAGGATATCGTCATTTTTCGTTTCATTGCTGCTGAGTACATACAAGGTGCCGCCGTCCGGCGAGAGCGCCAGGTCTGTTGCCCCATAATCGACAGCAATAGGCGGCCCAGCAGTAAAGTCCGAAGTCTGAACAACATAGACTATGTCGGAGCCTCCGGAGTTGAGTATATATATTTTAGAGTTATCGGGAAGAACCGCTAATTCCGAAAGTGATGATGAAGGTCCGAGCCAACCACTAG
>PJEL010004856.1_pt1 | contig 10978 bp, 11 predicted proteins | sample 1853271 | NCBI WGS metagenome assembly PJEL01 (sample SAMN08108733, study PRJNA415343) | Invertebrate metagenome, whole genome shotgun sequencing project. | host: Globobulimina | place: Sweden: Gullmar Fjord | collected 2015-08 | reverse complement strand
TTCATGGTTTTTCGGAATTGTCCCGCCCACTTCCAGACCTCACCAAACATTTTTTTATGCAGACGACAGATGAATCCTTGGCTTAATAACTTTCTATGTTTTCTACCAAATGCCCATTCTTCAGCTTTTAAAATATTCTGTTGTTCCCAACGATTTAACTCTTTTTGTGTTGTTGTGTGAGTTAGCAGAAGACCATCAATTTCGTTTAGGTCCAGAGGTGTTGCTTCATTGGGGGATTTAATTTCCATCATTCATTCCACAGATACTTTGGCATATTACGGATTAACTCACCTTCCAACTCATTGAGAGCAATTCTCTTTTCTTTACTTGAAAGGGCCTGATCCTCAAGTGCCATTGAGTGAGACGTTCGATCAAATCGTTCTTTTGCTACCTTAGAAACTTGTTTCTTAACAATGCTTTCCAGGCTATCTCTTGGCACAAGTCCATAAACAAAAACACAATCAAGTGACTCAGCTGCTTTACGCAAAGATTTCAATGTCAACGATCCAGCGATTTCACCCTGTTCCATTTCTGTGACTCGTGATGGGTTCACGCTAAGCCTTCTCGCAAATTGGCGTCCATTCATTCCTAATGCATTACGCACTGCTCTGATCCATCCTTTATGCGGCTGACTAATCGGTACAATAGCTTTGAAATGTTTTAATGTTGCGTCAAGTTGCTCTCTTATGAGTTTGGTGTTCTTTCTGTCCATTTCTATAGCCTCATGGTAGAAGATTTAGAATTTTCTAAATTTTATACAGTATTAATTAAGATATGTCAAAATTATTCCTAAAAATAAATTATATATAACTAAATTATTTCTACAGTATGTATGGGTGTGTCTGAATAATAATAAGGGTGCAGAAGTAAGTTGAATCAATTATTTGTATTGTATTTTTAGATAGTTAGTTGTGTGAAAAATATGGAATTGTGATTTGAAAAAAATTGATGGTAAGAATATGCTGAAGATAAAAGCAGCAGATTTCAAAATTGAATTCGGGCTTTGCTGTAGTGAACTGGCAAAGTGAACTCATTGTTAAAGTTTTACAGGTCAATCTCGTAGGAAGAAGGTTCTCTTTACTTCTATTTATGGCAAACTATGAAATCGCATCTTTACTCAATGAAGTGATATGCTTCCCCCCCCTAATGTGCTGCATTTAAGAGGTGTTCGCCCAAAGATTCGTAAATGTCCCGCCTGTGGCCGATCCCCCAAACAATAATTACTTTTTCTGATGCTTCGGCTTTATAAATAATGCGATACCTTAGAAACTTGTATGAAAAAAAACCGCTTAATTCTGCTTGAAGCTTTTTGCCAAGGTACGGATTTTTAGTAAGCTCTTTTAAAGCAGTTTTGGCGGCTTTCTTGGCTTTAGGATTAAGTTTTTTTGCGGCATTGTTCGCAAAAGGCGTAATCCGCACTTTATAGGCCACTAGAAAGCTTCCTTTAGGTCAATTAAACGTCCTGCCTTTACATCTTTTGCGGAGCCTTTGAGTTGCTTCATCATGTCGTTGTCGGCAAGTATGTCAATAGTCTCTAAAAGTCCTTCAAACTTCCGTATTGACAGCATAACTGCTTCAGGAACACCGTTTTTAGTGATTGCTATGGTGTCGTCATTGTCGTGTAATTGTCTCACCATATCTAAAAGTTTGGCTTTTGCCTGTGTGATTGGGACATAAGTTTCAATTGTCTGCATAGTTAAAGCTCCTTTTTGTTTTACTCTTACTAGTTATTGTAATGACCATTGTGTTTGGCTGCAACTAAAATAGTCATAAAAGTGACCATTGGTATTTGATCCTCCCAGGATTACGTAACAATATTTCTTGTTTTTTCACTAACGGTGGAAGTCTTCACTATTGATCGTCGGCACATTGAAATTATTGCACATCCTGTGAATTTTAAATCGATGAATAAAACTGTATATTTTTAGTGAGTTAGTAGAGTGTTTTTGTTCCTAGGTAAAGTTGGTAAGGCCTGGTGAAATCAATAGGTTGCGATCCTCTATGCCTAGTCCAACTTCGGTGGAAAGAGGTTGCTGAAGTGTTTTTGTCGCTTGAATGAGGGATTTTAAATAACCAGGATTAGTCGATATATTCTCTGAATGAATGATTCAATTCTTTGAGGAAAAGATAGGCAAAATAAGCTGGATCTTGCTTTTCATAAAAATACAAAATGCTTTTAATGTACTCTTCCTTGGGAGTATGTGAAAAAGAAATGGGCAGATAGTCATGTGATAGCAAAATAGCATTGCCAAGCATTCTTGAGGTTCTTTTGTTGCCGTCTTCAAAAGGTTGCAAGTAGGCAATTAATAAATTTGCTGACATTGCTTTTGACAGAATGCTTGGTATTTTATTTATTTTTTCGATGATTTTGTCAAAGTATGCTGCAATTTGAAATTCATTATCGCAAGGAACATAGCTGCTGTTTGTGATATGAACCAGTTTTTTTCTGAACCCTGTAGGCACGTCAAGGCCATCAATTAAGAGTTGATGCAGTTCCAGTACATTCTGCTTGGAAGACTCCTTGAATTGTTTTTGTTCCTTGAGAAAAGTTAGGGCATTTTTATGATTTATAATCATTTTAGCCTCATGTATAGATTTACCTTGGGTAGTTTCGTTGTGTTTGATGAGTATTTCTGTCTCTAACAAGCTGTAAGTGTTTCCTTCAATACGGGATGAGGCCCAGGAAAGGTCGATAATAAGTTTTTCTTTTTTTCGTTTTCTTTCAGACGGTGCAAGTGCTTGCCGTTTATCTTCTATGCTTGGTAGGCTCTTTTCAAAAATATCTTCTGTTTCCTGAGTAAACGAAAACAAACTGTCTAGTGCTTTATCTACTGTCGTGTTGAAAAATATTTTCTTTCTATTTTGTTTAGAAAAATATTTTTCTAAGGTTCGGTGATCTTTTTTGTTCCAAATACTAGTTAGAAGTTTTTCGGGGAATAAGACTGCCTCTTCAAGAACATATCGAGCTCCCTTCCCTTGGCCAGTTTTCTGGGTGTAACCCTCTTTTAGCAGCTTCTGGAAGTCCGAAGTGATTGTGTTGCGATGGGCATTAGTCAACCCTTGTGCTTCAAGATTACTGATACTCTCGTAGGATTTTAGATAGTTGATTATTTTTGTTTTTCGTTCGGTATAATTCATAGGCGTACCCAGTGTGCATATGTTGATAGTTTATAATTTATGCACATAGTATTCAAAATACAGTAGTATGTGCATAAATTCAATGGTAATATTTTATGCACATCAGCCGGGTTAGTCACAAAAGAACATGAGGAATTATGATTAAACCAACAAAAAACGGGAATCAGCAATTTCTTGCTAACTCCCGTCAATAGTGGTGCCCGGGACGAGAATCGAACTCGTACAGGCACAAGGCCCGAGGGATTTTAAGTCAGTGGAAAAGTATTAATATATCAGCATGTTAGTGGGTTGATTTTGTGCCTATGTGGGGACAATCAAGCCTTGTGAAATCAACAGGTTACGAACCTGTGTGCCTAGGGTGGGCTTTGGTTATTTATATTGTAATTTCTCAATCAAATTTAGAAAGTAATCAAAATAATAGTGACAGTTACTATATTGATTGTTATCATTAGATGATAACATGATGGATTGAAGGTTGGATATTTTATATGGTCAAAGACAAAATAGATAAAGATGTTGGTCTTGAGACATTATTACAGCTTGATGGTGAAATTTTTCCTATGGACAATGGGTATTGGGTTAAATTTCTTGTCTATCGGGTGGAACCGAACGAACATATTCCTCATGGAATAAAATATTCATTGACCTTGCACGACAGGTACAACAGAAGAGTTGTCGGTTATGACAATGCCCACGGTATTAAACCGAAAAGAAAGCGATTCAGTGGTGCACGGATTGTTTGGGATCACAAACACAATCATGAAAAAGTATATCCATATGATTTCGAAAGTGCCTTCAACTTAATGGAAGATTTTTGGAAAGATGTAAATGCACTTATTTCTAAGTGAGGTGAGATTATGGCAACAAGAGTGATGAGAGTTGGGGTGATATCGAAAGATGATTACATAAAAAGAACTCTGGCAATCGCAAAAGGCGAATATAAGCCAAAGAAAAACGAACCAAAAGTCTGGTTCGAATCTGTCAAGTCAATGTCTCAGGTTTTAAGTAACGAAAATCAAGATTTGTTACGTGTAATTATTGAGCACAAACCACATTCAATTACTGAACTGGAAGAAATTACTCACAGAAAAAAATCAAATTTATCAAGAACCCTCAAAACTCTTGAAAAATATGGAATCGTCGAACTGAAGAAGATAGCCGGCAAGATAATGCCGAAAGTGAAGGCAACGGACTTCAAAGTTGAGTTTGGCCTACATTATAGCTCTCCACTGCAGTAGAGTGTAGACCATTAAACCTTCGTAACTATCAAGAAAAACCGGTTTTTGCACTATTATAGGCACATAATTCGAAGAGGAAATAAAAAACGGGAGTTAACAATTTCTTGCTAACTCCCGTCATTACTGGTGCCCGGGACGAGAATCGAACTCGTACAGGCACAAGGCCCGAGGGATTTTAAGTCCCTTGCGTCTACCAGTTCCGCCACCCAGGCAAATATTATTTAATTCCTGTATTAAAGATCAGTTTTTTTAGCATATTGGCTTGAAAAAAGCAATGAACTAAAGAAGCTATTTCAAAGAATCCAATTGTTTTTTGGCAGTTCCTGATTGTTCACTTTTTGAGTAGTCTGCAAGTAATTTCTTGTAAACGATTCTTGCAGTTTCACTGTCTTTGAGCTTTTCAAAGGCCAGTCCTTGTTTTAGTAGTGCCGCTGGAGCCTTAGGATGGCTTGGAAAATCTGCAATCACTTTTTGATATTCTAGTATTGCCAGCTCATATTCATTTTGGTTGTAATAACAGTCTCCAAGCCAAAATCGAGCATTGGGTACCATATTTCCTTTGGGGAATTTTTCAATGTAATCCGCAAATGTTCGATAGGCATCGTTGAATTTTTTCTCTCGAAAAAGTGAATACCCTTTGTCGTAAATTTCTTTTCCTGGCCCTTTGGCTGAGGCGGCAGGACTTTTTTTCTGTATTTTTGGTTTAGGAGTGGTTTTTTGTTTCTCTCCGGCCTTTTGTTTGGTTTGCTCTGCGACGATTTGTTTAGGCTCGGGTTTGGTTTGTTTATTTTTGGCAGGTGCAGCTGTTTTTTGTTGCTTAATGGCTCTCTGGGCGGTCATTTCTGCCGTTGCAGCCTTCTCTTCTGCCGCCTTAGCTTGATTCATTGTCTCGGCGGTATCTTCCTGTAGGACGTTTATTCTTTCTGTTGCCTGGTTTAATTGGTCGGCTAACAGAATGATTTGTTCTGAAAGCTCATCGATTTTAAGCCCTATGGTTGATTTTGAGCGGTCTATCTCTTCTTTTGAAGAGCGAAGATGGTGGCTGCTTTCATCAAGTTGACCTTTAATTTGAAGAAGGTCCATGCTGAGTTGGTCAATTGCTTCTGCCATTTCAGCCTGTTTTTTCTGGATCTCTTCAATTGAGCCACCCTGGTTAGTGTTGCTCATTTTTACTAAGCGGTTGTCAAGATTTCTTATCCTGAGATCTAGGGTGTTTATGTCCTGGGTTTGGACACATTGACTCAACAAAGGTGTTATCAATAATAAAAAAAAGGTGGTTTTGATTCTATTCAACATTTTTGACTCCATTATTTAGTACCTTAGTAATTATTATAATGTTTAAAATGGCAAGAGATTAAAAAAGTAAATTTTTTTTATATAGTAGCATGTAGCCATTAAGGTACTTACACCCGTCATGCGAGTACTGAACTGAGTCCAGGACCTTAAATTAATTCCAGTTTATCTGGGTTACGACTATTGATTTTGCTGTATTTTAACTTATTAAATAAACCGATAATTTTAGCTATTAACAATAAATAGTACACATGTTTAATATGTTAAGCGTTGGGACCATTGAGGGTATGTCTGATTCCCTTTTAAATTTGATATGGGGATGACTCCTTTTCCACGGAGGATTATTCTACAAAGATTTTTTTGCGTATTACGTGATCGTGAAAAAACAAGCTGTTTCCCGTCTGGTGACCATGATGGCGATTCGTGGTCGCCCCAATATTTAGTTAATTGAACAGGGTTGCTTCCATCAGGGTTAATTACAAAGAGATGGTAGTTGCCACCCTGGTTAGAAGTATAGGCAATAAGGTCTCCCTTGGGGGACCATACCGGTGTAGTATTTTCAGCCCCTGAATAGGTTAGGCGTTTTACTCGTTTCGTGCGGGTATCCATGGTGTAAATTTGGGGAGTGCCGCTGCGGTCTGATACAAAGGTAAACCGAAGGCCATCCGGGGCCCATGATGCTGAAACATTAATACCTTTGTTCTTAGTTAGTCTCTTAATTATTTTCCCACTTGTTGTCATGAGATACTGGTCTGGATTGCCATCTTTACTTAAAGTGGTGATCATCGTGTTGTCGGTCGGTGACCATGAAGGAGCAACATTGAGGCCCTTTTTCCATGATATGGCCTTTGTGGTTGAACTTTGCGACAAGTCAGTTACGTAAAGAATTTGGGTCCCTCGGTGATAGGAGGAGTATGCGAGTTTTTTGCTGTCTGGTGAAAAACGTGGTGAAACAGTTATGGAACGGTGCCTGGTAACTTGGCGGGTTTTTTTGCCTAAGATATCTGTTAAATACACTTCCTTATGGCCAGATTTGTCAGAGACATAGGCTAATTGCGTATTGCTGATCCCTTTTTCTCCGGTGAGTTGTAATATAACCTCATCACAGAATTTTAAGATCATCTTTTCATTTTTACTCCATGAGGAGCGGTAGCGTTTTCCCGCAATCATTTTATTGTTATTTGTCTCAAGAAATCTGAGTTCCAGAACCATTCCATTAGTATCAGTATCATAGGTTCCTAGGAGCACGTAGTCGGCTCCGATGGTTTTCCACCTGGAAGCACGGTCGTTGCGGTAATTTGTGGAAGGAATGACTGAAATAAATCCGTGCACACTCAATGCTTGCCCTGCAAGGGCCGCCATTTTATTGCCATTTGCTGAGATGATGCCAGGATTCTTTTTATCGGCAAAGTAGGGCACAGCTACCGGAATTTTCCTACTTTCTGCTGATGATATATCAAGGTATACACGTGCAGTAGAATGAGTTGGTATGAGTAGTGAGCAAAGAAGAGTTGCGAAAATGAGCGGGAATATAATTTTTTTCATAATAATCGTTTAATTGTTACCTAACCCCTCCAGAAGTTATTGATAATCCTATATCCATTTTATTTTTTTTGATGAACGAAGGGAAGGGAGGTAAGGGTTGAGAGGCTTGGATTAATCTTTCCACATGTTGGTTGAATCTTTTATTCTTTGATTTTTTCTCGAAGAAGCTTCTGTTAATCGTTCCATTAGGTCTGATCATAATAATATAAATAGCTGCTAAATTGTCCCAATTCTCTGAAGGCGGCAGAGCCCAGTGTTTGTTGATTTTTCTATGGATGGCAACGTAATACCTATTTAAAGCTTCGTCCCGTAAGGCACTCATCCCACGTGATGAGCCACCCGAAGTAGCCGGCGCTGATGCATTTTCTTGGTTGGTAGCTGAAGTTGCAGGTTGTGTTTCAGTAGCTGTGGGGGCTTCTGGTGTGTCGCTACGGTGCAGGTTGTCCCGCAGACTCGATAAATCATGTTTTACTTGTTCGGTTTGTTTTTTTTCTTCTACTTTGGCTTGTATTCTGGCCAGGGCTTGCAAACGCAGATCAACCTTTTTTTCTTCCTTTACCGGGGTGATTTTTTTCTTCATCTTGCGAGGGCGCAGTGAGATAACTTTGGCCGGTGTACTAACAGGCTCGGGTGCAATTGCAATTGATTTGACTTGATCTGTTGCTTGAGGTTTTTGTTCATTTTGTGCAGGAGCAGGTTTTTGGGGTTGTTCTTTTATTTGGGGAAGCTCATCTGCTGTAAAAAGGTCTATTGTCTGGATTTCGGTGAAGTCATGGTCTGGAATTAAAAAAGAGGGAGGCATTATTAAAAGAAAAAAGATCAGAATGTGCACACCAATGGCCAGCGATAATGGAATTCTCCACGGACTAGTTTGAAAAGATTGGTCAAAAAAATAATGATTGAAATAACTCATTGACCTCCTCTTTCGTCCCGGGGTTTTGTGACCATGCCAAGTTTTTGAAATCCGGCAGCCTTGATATCAGACATGACTGACACGACTAAACCGTATTGCACGTTTTTGTCAGCCTTTAGAAAAACAGAACGATCCGTGCCCTCATTGTTGGCCATTTTTAAAAGTTGCTGCCGTAGTATTTTTTGGTTGCCTTTTATTCTGTTTAAGAATATTTCGCCTCTTTTGTTGATGGAAATGACTATAGGTTTTTCTTTTTGTTTCAGGGCTTTAGTAGTAGTCTCAGGCAAGTCTACATCAACGCCTTCAGTCATCATTGGTGCTGTGACCATGAAAATTATGAGCAGAACCAGCATAACATCTACAAGAGGTGTTACGTTGATTTCTGAAACCACATTACTTCTGCCACGTCGTTTTGTTGGGCCCATATGTTTATATAATTGTTTGTGAGGAGAGGCGTAAGCTATTAATTAGTCAGTGCCTGTATTTCTGAGGCAGACACCAGTTAATCAAAGTAAAATACTCATTATTAATACATCTGATCAATTTTCTATTCTATCAAACAAACGCAAATTACAACCGTGCTAATCGGTCTCGTTCTACTAAGTTTAATAAGTCAGCAGAAAAACACTGCATATTGTTTTCAAAATCAGTCAATTTGCTTGAAAAATGGTTGAAAAATATAACCGCAGGAATCGCTACCGCAAGGCCTGCCGCAGTTGCAACCAATGCTTCTGAGATTCCGGGTGCTACAATGGCTAAAGAGGCTGAGCCTCGCATGCCGATATCCTGGAACGAGGTCATGATTCCCCAGACCGTACCGAATAGTCCTATAAAAGGGGTGGCGCTGCCAGTTGTAGCAAGAAAGTTTAAAGAATGGCCCAGGCGCTCTGTCTCGCCTGTTTCAGCCTTTTCAATGGAACGTTTCAGGTTGTCCATTCCGGCTAACCTCATTTCAAAGGTGGTGTCGTGGCTGTCTGTTTTAGATCGGCTGAGTTTCTGTAATTCACTGTATCCGGTGCTGAATATATGGGCCTCAGGGCTGAGTGGCATTTGTGCGGCAGTTTTTGCAGCTTCTGAAAGATTTTTGCATTTCCAGAACAGTTCAAGAAAGTGAGTTGTTTCTTGGCGCACCTTTTTGAAAAGAATAAATTTCATGAAAATTATATACCAGGAGATAATGGAGAATGCCAGGAGCATTGTCATTACAAATTTGACCATTGGTCCTGCATTTAAAAACATCCCGGTGAGACTAAGTTCCTGCATGATATTCCTTTTTTATTACAATACTAATTATTGTCCATCTATAAATGATCTTTTCGGAGTCTGTGCTTACCTGCCCAATCTCTTCGTTATGATGAAAAAATAATCCTCATAATATCAAACATATGACTCCGGCTATTTTTTTACCATGCCTCGATCTTGATCAAGAATCCTCATTTCTGGACAGATACTAATTAAGATTTTGAGAAGTTGAATTGCTCGCAGTTGTGTTTGGCTCATAGATAGATAATCATAAAAGCTTTGGCATAAGAAACTACCCAAACTGGCCTAACTAAGCAAATGATTTTTGACCTAGCCCGCTTATTTCACAAGGCGAGGCGCCGGATAGACAAAGAGTAAGAAGTTTCGTTATACTTTAGTATGCGGGGCATCTTACTCTGCAGGCTATATATAGATGTATCGCCTTGCCCAAAGGGCGATAGGTTTTGCAATAAACTATTTTAAGTTGCCTGGCACACACTGTAGTCGAGATAATAATTGAAAATATTATTTTTTTATCACAGAAACAGATAGTTGAGTTTAATAGTAATCAATTTTCGTGAAATATGCGGGCTAGTAGTGAGTTGAATTAGGTGAGCAAAGAATAGAATTTATTGAAAAATTAATTCTTGACCTGTATTGGGAATTTAGTAAACTTGTAATGTTTTAATGGCAATAGAATTTATGCGTCCAATATATTCATATTTACTCTCTAACACCCTCGTTACGAATGCGTCATTTATTATATGTTGCTTACATTATATATAGGCACCCTATAGTCAACATCCCAATTCTGGGCAAAATACAAGAAAAGAAAATTTATTATGGAAATTAATATTTATGCCCAGATCATTCTGGCGGCACTGTTAGTCAATTTTTTTGTTGAGTCAATCGCCCAGTGGCTTAACATTAAGGCATTTGCACCAGAACTCCCGGATGAGTTTGCTGGGGTTTATAATGCCCAAGAGTATATTAAATCACAAGAGTATACACTGGTAAGAACAAAGTTTGGCCTTGTAACCTCTGGGCTTGATCTCGTGTTGGTGTTGGTTTTCTGGTTGGCTGGAGGCTTTAATTACCTGGATGTTGTGGTGCGAAACTTCGGGTATGGGCCTATTCTGACCGGACTGACTTATGTTGCTTTGCTTATGCTGGTGAAGACTATTTTGGGTCTGCCTTTTTCACTATATTCGACTTTTGTCATTGAGGAACGCTTTGGTTTTAATCGAACAACTATTGGGACTTTTTTTGTAGACTTACTAAAGGGGATACTCCTCAGTGTGCTGTTGGGTGGCCTGCTTTTGGGGAGTATTCTGTTTCTGTTCGAATGGTCAAAGGAATTGGCCTGGCTCTATTGTTGGGGTGTGGTTACGGCATTCACCTTACTTATTCAGTTTGTGGCTCCTACCTGGATCATGCCGTTATTTAATAAATTCGTGCCGCTTGAAGATGGTGAGTTGCGGGATGCGATTATGTCATATGCCAAATCGGTTGATTTTTCTTTAGATAATTTGTTTGTGATGGATGGTTCGAAGCGATCCAGTAAGTCAAATGCCTTTTTCACAGGTTTTGGCAAGCACAAAAGAATAGC
>PJEL010004855.1_pt1 | contig 10978 bp, 11 predicted proteins | sample 1853271 | NCBI WGS metagenome assembly PJEL01 (sample SAMN08108733, study PRJNA415343) | Invertebrate metagenome, whole genome shotgun sequencing project. | host: Globobulimina | place: Sweden: Gullmar Fjord | collected 2015-08 | reverse complement strand
ATACCGGAAGACTTAACGGCATCTTATTGGATAATGCTGGCGACCACATTATGGAGATGGCGTGGAACAGCCAAAGTGAACTATTTGAACAAAGTTACCAAGGCTTAATGTTCGGACTTGAAGAAGCCACAGCGCACGGCATTACCACCATTGGTGACGGCCGTATGTATTGGAAACGAGGTTGGTATGACGTTTGGCTAGAGGCAGAGCAAAACCAAGATTTGACGGCTCGAGTGTCGTTACGCCCTTGGGTTTACCCATCAATGGCGATTCCCTCTCAACTAGAAGTCTTTGAGAAGATGTATTCCGATGACAAAAACCGCTTGCTGCTTGTCGATCAGGTAAAAATGTACAGCGATGGCATCTTCATTAACGGTACAGCAAAAACACTCGCGCCCTATTTAGATACCTATCTGCCACAATCTCCCAATGGCCTAAACTATATTCCACCAGCACAGATGAAAGAATGGCTAACCGCGCTCGATAAAATCGGTTTTAGTGCGCACATTCATGCGATTGGTGACGGTGCGGTTCGTGAATCCCTTGATGCTATCGAAAGCGTGCGTAAACAAGGCTCGCAAAAACCTTACACCTTAACCCACATTGAATTAATCAATGATGAAGATGTTCCCCGCTTCAAGCAGCTCAATGTCTCCGCAGATTTCCAAGTCGGTTCCGATTACGTTGCAAGGCATCAACACCAATGGGCCGAAGCCTTCCTTGGTGCTCGCCGTGCCAAAGCCATGATGAACCTAGACGCGATACTTAAGACTGATGCCAATATCACCTTGAGCAGTGACTGGAACGTACACGACATCAACCCTTTGGTCGGCATCGCGAACAGCTTAATCATGGGCAAAACCGGCCTAACCGATATCTACACCGCTATCGACGCTTACACGCTCAATGCAGCCAAAAGTCTTGGAATTGAAGATATAACCGGTTCAATTGAGGTGGGAAAATCGGCTGACTTTGCCATTCTCGACCGAGACATCACCACAGTATCGGCAAGACAAATAGCCAAAACTCAGGTGTTGATGACAGTATTACGAGGAGATGTGGTTTACGAAAAATAGAACCAACAAACACGTCGAATTGGTTATCACCACACAAACGAAAACGAGCCAGCTTATTCAGCTGGCTCGTCTGTTATTCACATATGTATTTTAGTTCTGTTACGCGTTGGGCTCTTTTAGTGCTTTCTCATTTGATTCTTGCTTTTCATCCAGAGCAAAGTAGATTTTTGATACAATCACTTCAGCAACCAGAATCGTAAATACCACAGCGAAGAACGCTACCACACCGCCCCAAGGGCCTGTGAAGCTCACCTTGTCACCGAACATAAGGTTTATCGCTTCTAGCATGACGAATTTTGAGCCAACAAGAATAATGTATGTCGACAGTGCTCGATACACCTTAGGTGCCGTTCCAGATTTCTGTTTGAAGTAATCCGCTACCTTGTGTTCTAAGCCAATAGAGAGCTTCAACAATAACTGCAGTAACAACGCCGCTATCAAAGAAATAGTGAAAGATTCAATGTTGACGAAGTCCCAGTACTCATCGAAAAAGTTAAGCACTACTAAGTCCACCAGCACGGCTAACGTGTAACCTACAAATAGACGTTGTGGTGTGTTGAACCCGTAAACTTTATCTGATTTAGTCATTCTGTCTCTCTCTAATTTGTTAAGTAGCCTTGATTTGAAATACATCTTAGCGTTCGAATCGAAGTAAAACTTACCATTTCATGACACCACTCAAAATCATTCACAACATAAATGAATCTCTTTATGGTATCACTGTTGTATAAACGACAATGACACCTCGATGGAGTTTAAGCGTACTTAAGCAGTGATCGACTTAATTGAAATCTTGCGTCCAATAAGACACCTTCGACGAGTCAGACTTACTGGTTTTAGAGCCGATCCCCATCTTTGTGTGCGCGCTGTTCATAATATTTTGACAGTGCCCTTGATGACCTGCCCAACTATTAAGACCTGCATTGTTAACTTTGCCATCCGTGCGTGGGCTTGTATAACCAAAAATAGGGATGACCACCGAGTTCGATGAAAGGACAAACGCATTCTGACCTGAACTGTTCACAACAAAGTGACCTTGAGCGTCTCTTTGATACTGCTCGTCTGAATTTAGCTGGGCATTACTGGCGGTGTTGTTGTCCCAAGCGACAGGGGCTACTGGAGGGTAATCTCCACTCGCGAATGATGAACCAAATGCATCACAATAGCGCTGTGTCGATCTTGCACAGTTTGTCGAAATAACCGATTGATACTTAATGCTGTCTTGGTTTAGATCATCTGGAATATTCACAATTCGGCACCATCTTTCATCGGCAACACCTTGGCCAGGCATGCCCCACACTGAGCCATTCAATATTTGATTTTTATCGAGCAATGCGAAATCTATCAGAGTATCGCTAGTAAGCTGACCTAAATCCAAATTGATATTTCCTGATGAAGCATCTAACTCAAAGATTGATGCCCCGGCTTCCTTGGCTGCTACATTAATTTTGTCACGTTGTAATAACGCCCAAGAATCACCAAGCCGATCTTCGGACTGCTGTTCATATGCCTTAGCGATAAATTCGTAAGTCGGTAATTCGGCTTCAACACCACTCTCGTCTTTACTCACGACGCTACCAACAGTTTCAAATTCCAAAGAACTGTCGATGACAGCATTGTTAAATACATACGTTCCAAGGTGCTCACTAGAACAAGAGTTGCTATTCATATCGTATCGGTATTCTGTAAGCGTTCCATCCACAAGCAATTTATTACTTTGTCTTTGTGCGCTTAACCCAACCGCTTCATAACAATGCCAGTCGTCAACAAAACTGCTTCCATTATCGATAATGATAGTGGGTGCAGAGATAACCACATCCACCTTTTGGGTATCTGAACCTTTAAACGCGGGAAGTTCGTTTTTAACGGTAATAGATGAGTAGTTTCTGATGGGATCCGAGCTATCGACAAAGCCTTCAATTGCAAAGAGCATATTGCTACCGAGCGCTTTAATGTCGGGCTGCTGCGAGGTAGTGTTTGATGAATTATCGGAGTTCCCAAGGCTGCCTGGCGTATTAGAGTTACTAGGGTTATTAGCGCTATCAGAAGTTGTGCTGTCACCTCCAGATGAACTTTCTCCTCCGCACCCAGACATAGTAATTGCAATAAGTACTGCTGCTGACACATGTTGCTTTCTCATAAGTTATTCCTTAACCATACATGAATCTTTGGAATTAGAATGTTGCCTTATGAATCTGGCTTAAACTTCAGGTCAATGTCAGAGCCCAAAAATATTAACATCGAGTTTACAGTTTGGTAGGTATTGTCAAGTAGAGGTTTGGCTAAACGCTTTGTGTATAATTCATGTAATTTAATGATTAGCGTGACGACCAACAAGCAACGCTAGTGCACCTCTTCTCATTAAAATCAGATTCATCTCGCTCCAATTCAACGACCTTTAAAGATCTTGCGATCCTCATTGTTGTATATTATCCGCACTATAAAATTACAGACCGGATAGTCGCTCTGTAAAATAATTGAGTGATATCCATGGACAAGAAGCAACAAGCAATCCAAGCCGCGATTGAATTATTCGCGACACAAGGCTTTGAAAAAAACGTCTATCGCACAGGTGTGTGAAACGGCGAAAGTATCGAAAGGTTTAGTTTTTCATCATTTCAAAAACAAAGATGACCTACTAAGAAAAGTGTTTGTTCGCATGGCAGAGATTATTAGCGAAGTCGGCGAAAACTCCGATTTATCGAGTGAAGGAATATCAGCAAAAGAGAGGTTAATTAACCTTATCGAGCACATCTTTTTGTCTATGGCGGATCCGCAACAAAAGCTGTTTTATCAACTTGACTACCAAGTGAAATGTCAACTGTCGTTAAGACTGATATTAAAAGACCTGTTGGACGAACGCTACCAACTGATGATGGATTCTTTTGAAGTTATTCTATGTGACATTCCAAATGCCAACAGTATTGTCGATAGCCACATGTTGATCGCCGATATCGATGGTATCACACTCAGTTACTTGTTCTCGGATTGTGATTACCCGTTAGAACAAATTAAAGAAGGCTTCATAGCTAAGTACTTAATGTTGCTGAATTTATAAGTACCTCGCTTAAAGCTCAATAGAACGTTGTTGGCTATCTAAAGTAACTCTCTATCTAAAGGTATCTATCAGGCACGTTCAGGCTGATCTGGTAACCCCTTCCCCTCTAGCTCCTCTCTCAAGTTAAGTTCATCACCCCCTTTAGATTGACGACCGAGGGGAAGAACGTTCTTTGGCGCTGAAGATATAATTGCGCACGAAACGACCGGCATTCTATTCCTCCCCTTTCCACGATCCACAATGAACCGAAGATGCTAATTAAGAGGAGACTCGGAAAAGATTTTTGGGGTAAGGCTAACTCAGAATTGCCCCAAAGTGAGCCAGAGAGGGATTGAACTCAGTTTCAAACCCTGCAACTTGCCTTACTTTTCCTCATGCCTAGAGTTCCGACAATGTAGCTAAATGTTCTAATCTATAACAGACTAACCTTCAATCACACTTACGCACGAATATGTTGTTCAACTATGTCTAAGCTATTGAATAATAGAGAACTAAAGGGAAGTTTTTGATTGATAACATGCCTTGAATTGCAAGCAATATGTGCTTGCACGGTTTTCAACTAGAAATTAGATTCAATCTTAATTATATGCATAATTTTCAGTTGGTTAGATAGGGTACTTGAGATATGCTGAATACATAAATTCGTGCTGGCACGTTATTAAAATGTTAGTTCTTAGGAGGCATTATGCCAGTAATGTATGATGGTATTGAGTTACCAACAGAAGAAGAGCACTATGCTAAGTTATTAGATGGTGCTAGGGAAAAATCATCTCGATGGGCTGAAAATTATGCCGAAGCATTTCTTAAATCGGTAGGGTGCCCAATAATTCATAAGGTTGATGAAAACCCTAAATATCAAAACATAGCCCCAGGTATATTAACACCTGATTTTATAATATTTAGTGATACTTTGAGGGATAATCACCCTGATGACTTTTATGTCGATGTCCAAGAAGTGACAGGGGGGCCTTGGGATTTAAAAGGAGAAGGGAATCATTTGATTGGAAAACCTAATCCAATGCGTGAAAACACCTTAAAAGTAAAAGAAAATAATAAATTAGTTCAGCGATATATTGTAAATGAATCTAATCCTGATGTCTTAAAAGCTATATTTATGCCATTAAAAAAGAAAAGTAAAAAATATGGAGCTAAAAAACGTAAGTCATCTAAATTTGGCTTAATTAGCGTTCAAGGTAACTTTCAGGATATTGCTCATGAACTGCATTTTTCTAAGTTACTATGGCATACAATGGAAAATGTAATCGACTTCATGAAAGTAAGTGGTTATTCAAATGATGAAATCCATAAGTTTATGGATCTTCGATTAGATATTATGAACCATAAAAAAGAAGGGGTAATTCCTTTATTTTTACCGTTTGATGAATGTTGGTGCTTTTGGGCGTTACTTGGTTCAAAAAGTTATAATGGCCTTTGCCTTTTAGTTGTTAATACAACAGCATTAGAAAAGCTTAAAGGGCTGCCTGAGTACGAATGGTTATTAAGTTTTATTAGCGGTGAAAATGTAGAGTTTTCAGATAAAATTAGAAATATTGTCTTGGAAAATAAAAACTAACAAATGCATCAACACGATTTGCTACATTCGGCGTTGTCAGTTTGCCTTTAGTTTCAGTGATTAAGGCGTTAAAATTCAGCTAAGCCTGTATCGTAGCAAACGTGTTATGCAGGCGTTATGGCTCTTATCTCACTTGGTTCGCAGTCAGTCTAGCTGTTCTAGAATTAATTTTGTTAGTTATGTCACAGATTTACTATGCTCGGTTGTCAGGTGGTAGTTTGGTTGCATAATTGAGCTTTTTGATTTGGGGCAAAAAGTGAAGCGTAGAGACTTTTTAGTTGAGCACATTATGGGTAAGGCATTTATTGAAGATGTCATGAAATCGATCGCCTGGACAACACTTTGTGGAGCAGTGTATGCCATAAGCCTTTCTTCAATAAAAACAGGCAACATTTATCAAGGGGTGCTTGTCTTTATTCTTTTTATTATGTTGTCAACTCTTGCTGTTATTTATGTTGCAATGCATATCGTTATTCCTCTGGATGCTGCAATGTACCCAGAAGATCCTTACTGGGATGAGAAGAAAAGTGAAGTTAAAGGGGTGTTGAAAGGGTATGAGGTGCTCAAGATAATCTTCACTCGCTGGAAAATATTTTATTTAATGTTAACAATGGGATACTTTCTCTACGCGAATGAAGTTACTGAATACATCCTATCTAAAGCTTAATAAATGCTCTGGTGTCCAACTGTACCAATGAAAGCATTTAACTGGTTCTCTTGTGCTTGATTTAGGGCAGTAGTATTCCTCAGAGCCATAACAAAGCCATCAAGGTGACGCTTTACACTCGGCGGTTTTGGTATGGAGTTTGGTGTGCTTTGTTGGTTCAGTGGGGCGCACCTTATGGCAGGCGTTAGCCGTATTAACGAACAAGGAGAATTAATGGAACATGTTCTGAATTGGATTACGAGTCTAAATCCTTTTTACCAAAGCATTCTAGGTGCTGCAGTGTTTGCCTTTTCATCATGGCTTTTACAGCAAGTAATTAAAAAGGGAAAGTCAGGAGGGTCAAAATTCTGGGATTCATACACAACGTTAGATATCCACAAACATGTACTACATAAGCACTATGTTCGTTCTGAAAATGTTCAGTTATCGAGTTATGGCTCTTCAATAGCCTTATTGGTGTCAGCCCGATGGTCATTGCTATCTTTTATGATTTTAATATTTGTATTTGGTATTCAAGCAGCGATTGACGGTAAATGGCTTTATGTCGCAGGTTCTTGGTTCGCATTCAATGCTATGCTAGAGGCAAGAAGTTGGGTAAAAGACTCCAGTAGCGCTCAAGCTGTGCGCCATATAGAGCAAGAAAAAATTGATCGCGTAACTCAAAATCTAAATCCTAACCTAATTGAGCGCAATGGTTCAGAAGAGAGTAGTGCCCAGCAGTCTGGACACGGCTAACAAGGCGCTTAACGGTGACCCAAAACGCTTGGCATTCTTGCTTCGCAAAAGTATAGCCAAGGTTTTGTGCACGTTAGCTTAGCGTTATATTCAATAAGGAGTTAAGCGATTGGGTAAAGGTAAAGATTTCTTAGAACTTCTAGATAAACCAGAAGGGTAAATGTTCCTTAATGTAATGGAAACTAACGGTAGCAAAGTCAATACAATTAATGCCCATCTTATTTTCGAGGAATTATTGACTGAACTGCTACGGACAGTGTTTTGTGAGAATGATGGTATCGAAAGGGCAAAATTGCAGTTTCACCAAAAGCTACATCTAGTAAATTCGTTGAAATCAAGCAAACTGCCTCCACAACTTTATGGCGCTTTAAAGAAGCTCAATAAAATTAGAAATTGCTATGCACATTCTTTGAATCCGAAAGGTGTTTATGAGCTAGAATCAGATTTGATCTCAATTGCTCCAAGCTCACTGTTTCCGGTTAAAGCTCCTTTTCAGTTAGGCAATCATAGCATTGAACAAAGTTATAGTTTTCAAGAAAAATACGTAATAGCTTTGCGATGGATCTTTTCCGAGCTAATGAATATAACAAGCAATTCAAGCTGATTCGTAACGTTTGGCCTTTTTGGTTTGAGTCAGTTTTAGTGTTTACGGCGCAAAGGTTCAGTTCAGTGGCAGCGTTACTCACAACTTAATTTGGCGTTATATTTTTACGAGGGTTTATCCTAACATGCAGAATAATTTGAAGTTTTCTTCTATCTGTAGCTTTTTAATAAAAGAGTTAGATCTCTATAAAACTCATGTCACAAAAGTTGAGTTGTTGCTAGCGTCTGAAGTTGAAACTTTTAACAAAGAGCTTTTAGTAATAACAGAACAAATGAGTGATTCGGATGCTAATGGCTTCAAATGTTATAGAGAAGATGATTTCTTTGACTTGTCCATCACCTTTCCATTAATCCAGAGAAAATCAGAGTTAATAAGCGCATATACAATTCTGGAAAATGGTTTAAATAAAGTGTGTGAAATATTTGAAGAAAACATAGACAATCCCATAAAACTTTCAGACTTATCAGCGCATGGAATAATAGATAAATCAAAGAAATATCTAGAGAAAGTTGCGCAGATTAACTTTCCTTTTGGCGATGGTACTGCTTGGGTAGAGATACAACTGATCCAACAAATTAGGAATGTATTTATTCACAACGAAGGTGTGGTAAAATCAGGGAATAAACAGTTAATCTCTTATATTGGTCAATCACCATTTTTAGAGTTAAAACCTGATTTTAAAGTCTTTATAAAAGAAGGTTTTAGTTACTATTGCTTGCAACTATTTCAAGAGTTTTTCTTTTCGCTATTTTCTGAAATCGATAGGTCAAAAAAAATATAACAAGCGTTTAAGGTTTCAAGATACTTTTTCTAATCCAAATCTCGCACGTTAGAACCCATACTCTAACGTGCTTTTGTCCAACTCCAATTCAGTCCCAAAACGAAAAGGGATTGGTATCTCTACCAATCCCTCTCCCAAACTCTCTTAATACTTACAAGCTTTCAATTGCATTTTGAACCGCAGGGCCAATCTGGCGCTTACGTGAAGTGACGCCTTCCAAAGTTAACATATCGCTTGTTGGTTCAGCGTTGAAAGCCGATTTGATGACTTGATAATCGCTTTCGTCTACCCACAATAGGTTAGCTTCTTTGTTCTTGGTGTCTGTGATTGAGAAGAACAGGTGGTCTAAGCCGTTCTCTTCTTTATAAGACTTCATAGCCGCCAAAAGCTCGTCTTTGCGGTCAATCAGTTGTTGAGCGGTTAGTGTTTCAGCAACGCCGATGCCCACCTGTTTGCCACCGTATTTAAAGTTTTTGTAATCCAGCGTCAGAATGGTTTCAGAAGTAAGATGGCTGAGATCCGATTTAGCAATCAACATCTGTTGTCCGAAATCTTCGACATCAGGAATACCTGCAATTTTTGCCAGTTTCTCTGCGTATTCACGATCGTGTTCAGTGGTGGTTGATGATTGGAATACCACAGTATCAGAAAGAATCGCGCCTAAGCCGACACAAGCAAGGTGTTTAGGTAAGGTCACATCAAGCTTTTCAGCGTTGTCAGCCAGAATAGTGGCAGCCGAACCCCAACCTCGAATATCCATCTCGACAATTTGTGGCGTATTAATCGGTGAGCCACCAATCGCATGGTGATCGACCACAGCAACAATAGATGATTGATCGATGGTTGGCGCTAATTGAGTCACTTGGTTAAAGTCCACTAGCCCTACTCGGTATGAAGAGTAATCTGACTCTACTCGTGGTGATTCTGTATTACAGTAGTTCAAGATAAACGTTGATTCAGGGTTGATTGGCTCAGGCACTGTCGCTGTACCACCATAGATATGAGCCGCGAGCATTGCAGACATTACCGTGTCGCTATCTGGGCTAAGGTGCCCCGTCCATACGAGATCTTCACTGTTTTCATTGGCTGATTGTTGCAAGCTAAAAGCAAAACTTGCTGAACTGAAAGACATGATTACGGCGGTAACGACAGGTGTTAGCTTCACGGGTATTTCCTTATTTGGATTTGTTTCAGAACCCCATAAGCTAGCCATTAAAAATTTCAGAACCGTGTCAGCGATGTTTCAGATTTACTTCAGTAAGTAACGAAATGTAATTCGCCTCTCATTAGGTTTACCCAAAAAAAAGGATCAGTATCTCTACCAATCCTTTGAGTTTCACAAACCAGTTCAGGCTAAGAGGCAATTAATGTTTGTACCTAAAGGTATTGCTATCATCAACAATCTCGATTTTGACAGGCACGGTTCCTTGCTTAACATTGCCGATTCTTGCAAATGCCTTGTGCGAAAGGTCGATAACCCGGCCTTTGACATAAGGGCCTCGATCATTAATTTTCACATCAACAGACTTATTATTGACTGTATTGGTCACTCTCACAATAGTCCCGAAAGGTAAGGTTTTATGAGCCGCAGTATTCGCATTCATATTGTATGTCTCACCACTTGCTGTGAGCCTTCCATGGAATTTATCGCCATACCAAGAAGCTTTACCAGCAAGAGCATGTGACTCGGCATATTCCTTTATTTTAGAACTGCCGACAGCCGATGTTGAGGTGCATCCGGCTAATATCATAAGAATAAAAGCGGTAAAGATAATATGTAATTTTTTCATGTGATTTAGGTGCGCTAATTTCTGCATGTTCTCTGTTTTCGTTGTTTTTGGTTCAGCTGTATACGTCTGAGTATAGTCGCTAATCAGTCAAGGCTTCCATTCGGTATGACTTACCAATATTTTCATGTACGACGATTTATTCCGTCATATTCGTGAAAGGTTTTATCGTCAAACCGTCAATTTTAACAACGTCTTAAATTGGATGATTTCTCGAATTTGTTTATGATATCGATGATACAGTTCGTCCATGTCCTCATCAGAATCAGCACATTTGATCTTTTAGGTGATTAAAACCAAGCATCATTGAATTGACGAGATCATCGTTGAATGTTTCTACGAAGTTACCTTGGATGGTATCGCCAGCGTCTACGAGGATAATGTTTGATTGCTCTGTGCGGATATTCCCCACTTTAGTGGCTATTTGGCTTAATCTGCCACGAGTGTTGAGTTTATTTGACGCGTAACCCCATGCCATAAATGACCATGGATATCTGAAGAAGTATCGTGAATATCACCATCGCGGTAAAGGCAGGAAAGGTAAGAGAAAGTAGAATTGCATTTACCTTATAGGTGTTGTCAATTTGAAGTTTAACTAAAATCTTATGCACGATTTATGTGGCTTGACGATTAACGTTACCGTTAAAAGGAGGCGCTAAATTGCACCTCTTCTTAAAAATCAGAGTCATATAGTGAA
>PJEL010004854.1_pt1 | contig 10981 bp, 9 predicted proteins | sample 1853271 | NCBI WGS metagenome assembly PJEL01 (sample SAMN08108733, study PRJNA415343) | Invertebrate metagenome, whole genome shotgun sequencing project. | host: Globobulimina | place: Sweden: Gullmar Fjord | collected 2015-08 | reverse complement strand
GTCGAGGAAATAAATTCTATTTTTTCCCATAATAAAAACTGCTCAGGAAACATATTAAATTGGCGTTTCCCTGCCAAAAGATTAATCTTTCCCCTGGCCATTCTATTGTTACTAATGGTTTTTTAAGAGATTCTGAATTTTTACATATCCTATTAGGAGTATGACATCCAAAGAGTAGTAAAAATAAATTATTTTTGCTCTAACAGTACTTTCAATTTGACTTGGACTTTTTGATCTTGTTAAATAAATTTTGTTGATCAGTTTTCGACTTTGCCCCTTTCATCGTTGAATGTTGCCTCCGCATATCATTTTGACTCAAAACCGCTTTTCCCTTTACTTCCTTTATCTTAATTAGGGGTTAAGAAGTTTTGACGAAAAACAGATACGGTGAGTCGAGGGGGGCAAATGGACGTAGGCAGGGGTAATTTTCAGTGTTTATTGAAAAAAGCGCTCTTTATAGAGTTGCAAAACTAACCTTTGGGTTTTGATGTGATATCTTCCTACAAGAAACAATTAAAACTTAACCAACAATCAATTTATTTTGCCGACTTAATAGATCAAGCATTTTCTCATCTCCCGACATCCCTACTTGCAAACATAGTCCTTTCCTTCATACTAGTTCTAGTCCTTTGGAGTAAAGTTCCACATCAAATACTCAGTGTATGGATTTTGGTTATTTGGACAATAACCATCGCTCGAGCTTTTCAATATCGCAAATACCATTCCAGGACTAATTGCTCTATAAAAAGTTGGGCCTATCAGTTTAGTGCTGGTGTTGTTTTTACAGGGATTGCCTGGGGATCATCTGGAATTTTTCTTTTCGCTGAAAATTCACTCCCGCATCAAGTTTTTCTTGTATTTGTTATTGGTGGATTGATTTCAGGTGCAACAACTTCTATTTCAGCAGTGCAATGGGTATTGAAAGTTTTCGTTTGCCTACTAATTTTTCCAATCACGATACGATTTTTTTTAATTGGTGGAGAAATAAGCTATGCAATGGGTATCATGTCAATAATTTATGGCGCTATTTGTATCGTCATGTCATCACATATTTATAAAATGCTCATTACATCCATACGCCTCAAACATGAAAATAAGGGCGAAATCGAAGAACGAAAAAAATCAGAAGAAAAATTAATGCGACAAAAATTTTTCCTTGAAGGAGTAATGACAAACATTGAAGATGGTATTGTAGCCTGTGATAAGCAAGGAGCCCTTAATTTTTTCAATCGAGCAACACAAATTTTTCATGGTGTTGAGCAAGAGCAATTACCTCCAGAAAAATGGGCAACTCATTATGATCTTTACCTTTCCGACGGCACAACTCCAATGCAAAAAGAGGATATTCCACTTTTTCGAGCATTTAATGAAGAGAATATAACTGATATCGAGATGGTTATTGCACCAAAAAGCGGAAAAAAACGGACTCTTTTGGCCTCTGGCGGCCCTCTGATTGATGACTCGGGAGTGAAATATGGAGCGTTTGTATCATTGCACGATATAACAGAGAGAAAAAAAGCTCATGAAGAGCTTGAACTAAAAGTTAAAGAGCGGACAAAGGAACTCGAGAAAGCTTTAGATGAAGTAAAAACATTAAGAGGAATTTTACCAATATGCTCTTACTGTAAAAATATTCGTAATGATGAGGGATATTATGAGCAAATAGAAGGGTATATTCATAAACGTTCAGGTGTAGATTTTAGCCATACGATTTGTCCTACTTGTTTTAAAAAACATTATCCTGAATTAATAAAAGAAGATAAGGTATCCGGATCTTAAAAATTGAAACACATTGGCACTATGTCTACTCTCCTTCAACATTGATGCTGAAGATAACCTATATTTCCCCTCAGTTTTAAATACCAACCAATGTATTAATGTTCGACCTGAGAACATCATCAATCTTGGGTTGGCTGATGCCTTAATGTTTGAAATGGCCATCATAAGCTATTCAAGAATTTCCTAAATTTAATCCTTCTACTATGAATCTCTGATTTAAAAAGTCAATATAGCTATATTAGATGGATCTTAGCCGAGATGAAAGTCCACATATCTCCTAAAAGGAATAATATTAAGCTTTCTCCTGTTCTCTCTAGCTTGAGAGCGCCAGTGGATATCTTTCCCTTTTGAAAATTGTGCTGGGGTAAGAGTATAGCTATTTTGATTTTGCCAACTTTAAAAATTGCCTCACTAATTTATTCGCTCTTCTACCTTCATTTTGTTTGATTCGATTTAACATTTCACGCAAGCTAGTGTAAAATAAAAGGACAAAATACTTCAAGTATACTCTGATTCTCCTTCCGGCACCTTGCCTGAAACCGATTAGTTATCACCTGATATGACCCATCAGGTAAGGACTACACATGACCAGTAGCTCTCACCATTCATTTCTTCTTCGTTGCGTCAGTGATATTCTGAATGGACTAAGCAACGGTCTTTCTCTTTTTTCAGGAGCCAGCAGAGCGGCGGTCATCTTTACTTTGGAGCCATCTGGCCCTTTAATGGTCTGTGATCCGCAGAACTTACTCAAAGGCCATGAACAGGCATTTAAAGCTCTGTATTTAGATAGTGATGAGTGGCAAAAAAACGTTTCCATTACGCTGGATAAGAGAAATTTCGCCGATATTCAGTATGTAAAAGACCTAGGTCTTGCCGGGCTTATTTCCTACGGGGGCTATTCGGGAACGATTTTTTTTCAAAGGTGGTTTACCGATCATCACCCTGACCTGTGTTCCACCGGACCTACAGAACGTTGGCTTGAATATGCTGTGTTGCGTTTTTCCCACGACATCGCTAATGAAAAGGATCTCTATACAGGTATCTCCGGTTCTTTTTTAAGAGAATATGGAGCCCATGCAGTTCGTGATCATATTGTGGATGAGATGAACGTCTCCCTTGGTTGGGACTCCCAAATTCGTGTCTACCAAGTGCTGGACGCAATTTTAATGATTTCCAAAACCAGGGAAGAAGGGTTGTGGCCGGAAGGACAACTGCTCATTATTGATTCCAGTATGTTTAACGAACTGAACTTTCTAGTCAAATTTGAAGGGGAGATGCGGCCTCAACTGGCAAACACTAAGCATGTCCGCAAGCTTCTGCAGACAGTAGAACATTCCAGGCGCAGGCTGGTGAGTGATGGTCGGATTATTCTTGGTATTTGCGATGCTACACTGCCGTCATTTTCAATCTGTGCGGATTTTCACGGAAGACATGGTTTTTTAAAGGTCAACAAAAGGCAAGTGTGTAGTTTTGCCGATGGCCGTTTCAGTTCAACCACCTATCAGGCCAAATTGTTCCAGTTAGAGGAGTTGTTACTTGAATCAAAGCTTGAGCAGTCGGACAGTTCTTTAATTTTTAAAATCGCTGTCACTCTGGTTCATCACGCCCAGCTACGTAAACATGGCTGCACTCTTATTATTGATTTGAATCCGGTTCCTTTAAAGATTTCCGGTCAAACCCTTGCCCCGGCGTTGGATCTGCGCCAACCTCATATGCTGAAGTTGGCCGAATCCTTGGCCAAGGTGGATGGTGCGCTGCATATAGGTGCGGATCAGCACCTATATGGGTTTGCCTGTCTTTTGGATGGACATACCTTTCCCGGGGAAGATCTTGCCCGGGGAGCCAGATATAATTCCGCGCTCCGATTTACAAAAGAGCATAAGGATATCGTTGCAGTTGTTGTTTCTTCGGACCGACCTGTGTCGGTTATCTCTCAAGGTGTGGAAGTATACGGAACCTGCAGCTTGTATAATGTCGGGGACTGTATCTTTCCTTTGGAACGCTTAGATTATTGGGTGGGCATGTAGCGGCTGGAGTGAGGTCATAACGTCTTTTAGCCTAGAGATAAGCATTATGGACGTCCCCTTTACTTCCGCTGCAAGGAAGAAATGAAAATCATATGCATACTCAACGAACGATAGGTCACCCGTAACGCAAAAACCGGGACAGATCTATTTTTGTAAAAGAAAAGTTCATATATTTACTCAATCTTTATAAATGAATGAGATAATTTGAATGGAACAAGATAGGTTACAATTTATCGGAGTGCTCCATGGTGATATCACCAACCGTGAGGACGCTCCTAAAAACTTCGATGAGTCGGAGAGAATTGGTACCCTGGAGATTTATCCTAAGTACCAGGAGGGGCTTGACGGCATTGCTCCCGGTCAAATCATCGTCGTGCTTTTCTGGCTCCATGAGTCCAGTCGGGAAATTCTTAAGGTTTACCCACGGGGAGACCGGTCGAAGGGGCTACGTGGCGTCTTTGCCACCCGCAGTCCGGTAAGGCCAAACCCCATTGCCATTTCAGAACTGAAAGTACTCGCAATTCATGGTAATCATTTAGATGTGTTGGGACTGGACATTCTGGATGGTACACCCATAGTTGACATTAAGAAGAAGATTAGCCGGTGAGAACCTCTTTTGTTAATTTAGATATTTAATGAATATAGAGATATTCAAAGTCAAGATAGCTCCCTAGGATTTTGCCAGTAAATTTTAGTACGTATACTGTTCGGACACCTCAAGAGGTGATCAGGAAGAAGGTAATGGTTGCGGTTTTTCTTAAATACTTAACCTTGCCAATTCACATCTCAAACCCTTTTTATATGAATTCTTTTTACCAAAATGATAAAATTAATTTTAAATTAAATTATATGGAATTCCATATAATAATAAAAATACAAACAAAATGTGGCAAAGTTGGTTTGTGGCTTGGTTAGACATGTCGGTTTGTGGTATTGAAAATAGTTAGGGGTAGGTGTGTCTGAGTATTTATGCGCTTGCCATTTAATAATATAGTTCGGCTCATTATTCTTGACCATTAGGAGGCTAGCATATGCTTGGAGAGAGCACAAATATAGCCATATTTCATCGATTTGTGGAACTATGTAATGAAAAGAATCCAGACCTCATATACGACATTTTCGCAGCGGATTTTATTGGACGCTTCGAGCATATCACGGTGAGAGGTCCTCATGAGTGGCTAAATAAAATCTATGAACCAATAATTCAAGCCATTCCAGACCTCCAGCTTAGCATTGAAGATATGGTATCACGCGATGACCTTGTTATTAGCAGATGGATAGCAAAAGGAACATTCAAGAAAATGTTATTTGGTGTATCTCCCACTAATCAAACTATCGAGTTTGCAGGAAGTAGTTGGCATAAGTTTTCAAATGAAAAGATTTGTGAACATTGGAATTACTGGAATATGAGTTATCTAATGCGAGTGCTGCAGACAGAAATCAAAACCTTGAGAGGGATCATCCCTATATGTTCATTTTGTAAGAAAATCAGAAACGACAAAGGATATTGGGACCAAGTTGAAGTTTATGTTAAAGGTCATACCCATGCCGACTTTAGCCATTCTTTTTGTCCTGAATGTGCGAAAAAGCATTATCCTGAGTATTTTGAGAATAAAGTAGCCACAAGCAAATTATCATATAAAATTAATCCTGACCAAAATCTCATTTTATCCCATCGCAGAGGAGTTTCCTCAATAAAAGATATTATAAAGTGTTGTGATGAGGTTTACTCAGATCCTTTATTTAGAAAAGGGATGAATGACATAATAGATTTGTCGAATGCATATGTAAATATTGATTATGATCAAGTCAAACCTCTTGGTGAATATATGAAAAATATAGAAAAGGATAGAGGGAAGTGTAAGATCGCAGTCGTCACGAATGATGATCCTGTTTTTGGTATTATTAACATTTTAAAGACTCTCACAGAAGACTCAATAATTAATGTTACCCCTTTTAAATCCTACGAAGAAGCAATGGCCTGGGTAACGGCAAGCTAATTAATCCCAGAAAATCTGCATCAGTTTTTTTATCCTAAAACTGATTGAAGAGAATGAGATAGCAAAAACATTACCGCCACCGATTATGATTGCCAGAGGCAAGGTCTTCATGAAATCCAGTTCCCTGAAGTTATAATGTCTACTATACATGTCAGATCTGATAACATTAAAGATGAAGGTTTCTTCAAGACGAGATAAGCGATCATAACACCTGCAAGGATACCAGACGATATCCTCACCAGTGTTGAGGTGACACCGATAGTGGTGCAAGTGGCTTTAGTTATGGAATTCAGTTGCTCAGTTTTCATAGGTAGAAGTCCAATTTTACTTGCAAAATAGTTATTCCTGACTACTATAAAATATCACCAACACCTACAGCAAGGAGAAAATATTATCAGTAGTGTATGATGGTTTGAAGTCTGGTCGATTAATGAAAAAGAGGAGTGTCTAGTTTTCTAGGTCCCATTCAATCGGCCCAAATCGTATACACATAGTTAAACATTAAATAAATCTCGGAAGATAATAACGATGCTTCTTATTCGTTCTTCACAGAAAGATGTGTTTGATTCATACAGCTTGAATCAGTACAAAGCTGAACTGTGCCAGCATTTGACGCGGTACGACTCTCTTCTTTGCGAAGCAGCGGGGCCCGAAGCTGTCAAAGAGACGGTGGATTTTGGAGTGCAACGAGCTCACGAGTGTGGCTTCACCCTAAACGGGCCCATTCGGACTTATTTGGAAATCATGCTTGCTTTTGGCAGTCATTTCGACCGAGACCCCCAATATTTCTGGCTCGTTCCCTGGTTGCGGCCTCAAGATCGCTATCCAGAAATGGAACGGGCCCGCTATCTGCAATTCCACGTTATACGCTATTTAAACTATATCCAGGGTAGCGATGCAGCCAATGGAATCGTGGCACTGAAAAAAGCACAGGAAGTTACTCGCGCTCAACTCATTAAATTCGGTAGCAACTACCCTGAAGAAGCCATGAACTGGCTCGAATCGACGAATCGACTAAAATGCCGCTTTATTGGTAATAAAGCGATTCAGTCGCTCATCCTCTCAGCTCGCAAGGAAGCTACTCGAGTCGAATTACATAGCCCCCAAAGTGTTCCCCTTGTTCTCGGGCTGATGTTTACCTTCGGAAGCGGCATACTGCGCGATCCCATGTATCCGTGGGTAGCAAGAACGCTTGCTTCCACTTGTGAAAAAAGCAAAGAGACACGAGAAGGAAAGCTGCTGCGCAGGGCAATTACCTCCCCGAGAAAAATGCTACAACAAATTCAAGCTATCCAAAAAAATGTCTAAATGCAAGCCCCTTCCAAGTAAACCCGATTCTGACCCCAAGCCCTTCACCAAAGGAGGCTCGAGTAATAGTGTCTGCCCCGAGTGCACTATCACTTCTAAGACTTGGAACAAGTCCCCCCTCAATCGTGCCAGGACTCGTATCGGAGTTGCCGAAGAAGTAATTCTCACGGTAAATCCGGGACCAGCTACCTGGAAAATATCGAGTGGGGGCGGCTACCTGGACCCGGAAGGAGGCAGCCATACGGAAATCACCTACATCGCCGGAGACACCGCAGAAAAGGTGACCATTACCGCCACAGTGAAGGTCTGCCCTAACCCTTGCGAGATCACTTTTGACGTCGTAGAGCCGTCGTGTTGGAAAATGGAACGAAAACCGGGCACAAAAGTAGCACACGAAAAAAAAGGAATGCCACATTGCGCCTGGCAAGGAATCACCTGGATTCAACCAACAGACGTGAATTTTAATGGCATCGAGGTCCGGGAGAAAGATTCGAAATGCAAAGCGGAAGGCTGTTATAAGAGCGCCGATGGTACGTGGCATGGAAAGTACGAAAAAAGAGATAAAAACGGCGACAAAGACGAGAACGGCGTCAGAGCGAGTCCCTGGCTTCAAATAGGCAACCACGACCCGAAAAAGGGCTCCTATGTTACAGAACATGACACTGTCGACTCCGGCGAACCAGACTATTATTCCGAAAAGCCGCCCTTTACTAAAGGTAAGGTGCTCTATTCAATTACGATGCAATGGAGGGTGGGATATGATGAGCCCGTTAAGGACTTCCCTGTTACTGACCAGGTACATGAAATCTTTGATGACGGAAAGTGCGTAAGCACCAAAGGGGGCAACACAGAGTCTACCATGTATGACGATGATCAGAGCAATTATCAAAACTGACTCGAACTGTATGACTCTCGCAATGAGACGAACAATATTACTGGCAATCAGCCTCTCTGCGATTCAGGCCGCAACCTGTACTCTACGGTGGAGAAATCCATGAATGAAAACCAAAAGTATCTTAAACAAGCCCGGGAACACGCCAGCAATTTTGAAGACAAGACCGAGCCCGAGCTGCTAAAACAGTCCTATTTGGCTCTTGGAAATGTTCTCTTGCTGGAAGAGGACGACCCCAAAATCTGCGATCAGTTACGAACCGACTCACTCTACCTGTGGCTACACCTCATTGGGCTCATGGATCATTCTCTTGATCCGGATTTCGACCCCAATGACGTTCCTCAGCGTGCAGTCCGACCACCCCAAACGTCTGAAGGCGTCGGTTACCGGCCCGGGGCCGATCCCGCCTTGATCGAAGATCCCAAGGCGCGTGCTCGATATCAAAAAGCTATCGCCGACAATAGAGCCAAAACAATTCACTATGCGCTGCAAATCAAACTCCGCCGCCTGGATGAGCACATCACGCCACGCGCCGAAGAATTTATTCGAAATTTCTACACGCCCGCTGCTGGTGACCAAGAAGAACTAAAAACCGCAATTGACAAAAATATTAACCCCCCCCGGCGTAAAGCGGACTTGTTAAAGTTCCTAACACCAGCTCAACTATAATACCCATCGTAGTCCCGAGAGCAACCGAGGGATTTATGTGTGAATCTCACGACTAAGGAGAAAAATCTTTAATTAACAGCAAACCTTGTCCTGAAAATCCTAAGCTCAGAACACCCGCCTATTAGGTCGTTACGTGTTTACAGTCGACATACTCAAAAAAATGCTATCAAGTTTATTAACCATGTTCTTGATCGATTTCCTTTCCGGGTTCAAACAATCCGTACCGATAATGGCCACGAATTTCAGGCAAAATTTCATTGGCATATCGAAGATCTCGGCATCAGGCATGTCTATATAAAACCCCGCAGTCCTAACTTAAATGGGAAGGTTGAACGATCCCACTTAACCGATGAACAAGAATTTTATCAGCTTCTCTCCTATAAAGATGATGTTGACCTGGAAAAGAAAATGGAGGAGTGGGAAGTTTTCTACAATTATTGCCGTCCTCATTCATCTGTAAAAGGGAAAACTCCTTATGAAATACTAAAGGAAAAATTGGCTGCTTAAATAGTAATTTCCCTTTTGAAAACTGTTCACCTGGCACTACGGTTTACAAAAGGGAAATTACGGTGTTATATGGGAAAAATGCACTGTCAATCGAGGTGCTGAGGCGCACATATAATCATTCTCCTTTGTTACCCATAATGGGTGAGATTTCAACTGCCAGTGAAGAAACTCAAAAAATCGTAAAAACCATTGATGAAATTGCTTTTCAGACAAATCTCCTGGCGCTTAATGCCGCGGTTGAAGCGGCAAGAGCAGGTGAAGCAGGAGCTGGATTTGCAGTAGTAGCTGATGAAGTCAGAAATCTTGCCATGCGAGCAGCTGACGCAGCTAAGAGTACAGCAGGTCTCATAGAAGGCACTGTAAAGAAAATTAAAGATGGTGTTGATTTGGTCGGAACAACCAATGAGGATTTCTCAAAGGTTGCTGAGAGCTCAAGTAAAGTTGGAGAGCTGCTCGTAGAAATTGCCGCAGCCTCCAAGGAACAATCCCTGGGAATAGAGCAAATAAATACTGCAGTTACAGAGATGGACAAGGTTACTCAACAAAATGCTGCCGGATCAGAGGAATTACGGTCAATCATGAGCATGTTTAAAACAGAATCAACCGGAAACCTGAGACACTCTGTAAAAACAACAAACAACCCTCACAGCAATACAACTGCAGCACTGCCGGAAAAAACATCCGCAGCACGTCCTGAAAAGGTAATTCCTTTTGATGAGGATTTTCAAGATTTTTAGCGTGGGAAGAACCATGGAAAAAGGGGCGGGATTAACTTCTGCCCCTTTTTCTTGAGATTCACACATAAATAGGTGAATGGCTTTTTCAGTATCGACTATTTAATTTGAAGATTTCCTCTTTATCTTTTTTTCATACATTAATTTGTCGGCACGTGTCATAAGTTCATCTAACGAGCAAGGGGTTTCTGCAGAATATTTTGCTAAACCAAAACTTATTTGCAGTTCATATTTTCGATCTGGTTGCTTATTAAGCTTTTCTAAATTTTCAGTGAACCGCTTGACTATTTTTTGTTCAGAGTTTTCTTCCGGCGCGCATGTCAGAAGTACTGCAAATTCGTCCCCCCCCAATCTGCTTAGAATATCAGATTTACGAAATGTAGCCCGCAGAAGACCTGCTGTTTCTTTCAAGGACTGATCACCAACATCATGGCCCAAATTGTCATTAATCGCTTTCATATTGTCAATATCCGCATAAAACAAATACAAAAACTCTTCGATCCTGTCCGCTATATTTAGCTGCTTTCCGGCAATACTCAGAAATCCACGGCGATTAAGCAAACCAGAAAGTTCATCAGTAATTGAAATCTCGCGCAATTTTTTCTCATACTCTTTTCGTTCCTCTAAGCTTCGTTTTACTTTTATTGAACTAATAATAACGACAAAGAACAGGCAAACCGATATGAAAAACACCACAAAATAAATATGTCCCATTAAATTTTCGAGTTCTTGTTTTGTCGGGGTAATGTCATAATAAATTTCAACTGCACCGACAAACACGCCCTCTTTCATAACTGGAACATAGGTTTCAACCACATCAGTTTTCAGCAATTGCCCTTCAAGTGTTGAAGTATCCTTTTTAACCAATTTGGTATAGGTATTTCCCCTTGCCACAATATCATAGAAATAATTTCTTTTATTAACTTGGCCGATGTCCTTTGGGTTTGAAGAATAAACAATTTCTCCATCAGGCAAGAAAAGTTTCAGTTTGACGATATCAAATTGTCCCCTGATTTTTTCATCATTTTTCTTTGATGCTTCGACAATCTTGCTGTTCGACAAATA
>PJEL010004853.1_pt1 | contig 10981 bp, 6 predicted proteins | sample 1853271 | NCBI WGS metagenome assembly PJEL01 (sample SAMN08108733, study PRJNA415343) | Invertebrate metagenome, whole genome shotgun sequencing project. | host: Globobulimina | place: Sweden: Gullmar Fjord | collected 2015-08 | reverse complement strand
AATAGCATGTCGCTTGGCGATACGCGCCACTGTACGCCCAATTCTAGCATACCTTGCGCTTCATCTCTTTGATAAAAAACGCGAATTGGGCAAATACCTTCTTTGTACGGCGTTAACACATCGCTAAACCGTTCAATAAAGTTTTCCGAAAGTTTACTTTTATCAATCTGCAAATCAAGTGAAGCGACATAATTTTCACGTGCATCTGCAACTGTCATGATATCTCGGGCGGTCATTGTAATACCCCCAGAGTAATCATCAAAGCTGACCTGTCCACTACAGACCAAAATAGCATCAGAAACTAGCAATTCTGCAAACCTATCGTAGTCATCTGGGAATAAACGTATGTCCATTCGAGCACTTTTATCATCTAATGTGACTAATGCCCAACGACGACCACGTTTATTGACTAAAACTCGCACCCCTAGCACTAAACCTACCGCGACGGAAGTTTTGTCTTTATTCGTCGGTTGTAAACCAACGAGGCGGTTAGTCGCGTAACGCTTAATTTCACTTAAATAACGATTAATGGGGTGGCCTGTTAAATAAAGCCCTAAGGTTTCTTTTTCACCGTCTAACCACTTTTCCTCTGGCCAAGCATTTACTGTTTTAAATTCTTGTCTATCATCCGTTTGTTCGTCGTTAATCAAACCAAATAAGTCATTTTGACCTAAAGATTCGGCCTTAGCATGTTGCTCTGCCGCTTTAATGGCTTCAACCAAGGTTTCAAATAACGCGGCGCGGTTTTTCCCTTGCTCTAGCGTTGAGCCTATTTGATAGTGCGGCCCTAAGGCATCCATAGCACCGGATTTAATTAACTTTTCCAGTATTCTTTTATTGGTTTTCTTTAAATCTAAACGGGCGCAAAAATCAAATAAATCAGTAAATGGACCGCCAGTTTGACGTGCAGAAATAATGGCCTCTATTGGCCCTTCACCGACACCCTTAACTGCGCCAATACCGTAAACGATTTGATCATCTTCATTTACTGTAAACTTGTACTGGCCGGCATTCACATCAGGGGGCAATAGATCAATGCCCATATTGCTACATTCATCGACTAAGGTAACAATTTTCTCGGTGTTATCCATATCTGCTGACATTACCGCTGCCATAAATGGCGCAGGGAAATGTGTTTTCATCCACAATGTTTGATATGAAACTAAAGCATAAGCAGCTGAATGCGACTTATTAAAACCATAACCAGCAAACTTTTCAACTAAATCGAATATTTTCATGGCGAGTTCGCCATCAACGCCACGGCCTATCGCACCGGCTTCAAAACCAGCACGCTGCTTAGCCATTTCTTCCGGTTTTTTCTTACCCATCGCTCGACGAAGCATATCAGCGCCACCAAGAGAATAGCCGGCAAGTACCTGAGCAATTTGCATCACTTGCTCTTGGTAAAGAATAATACCGTAAGTCGGTTCAAGAATTGGCTTTAAGTCGAGATGTTGCCATGTTTCATCGGGATAGCTTACCGCTTCTCGACCATGCTTACGTTCAATAAAGTTATCAACCATGCCTGATTGCAATGGCCCCGGTCTAAACAAGGCCACTAAGGCGATTATATCTTCAAAACAATCGGGCTTTAATTTTGCAATCAGTGACTTCATACCACTTGATTCGAGCTGGAATACTGCTGTAGTTTCTGATTTCAATAAAACTTTAAAGCTGGCTTTATCTTCCAAATCTATCGCGGCAATATTGATTGGCTCTTTACCTTGCTTTATCAGCTTGGCATCCGCCATTTCAATGGCCCACTGCAAAATAGTTAGCGTACGTAAGCCAAGGAAATCAAATTTAACTAAACCGGCATCTTCAACATCATTTTTATCAAACTGCGTAACCGGATTTTTACCTTCTTCGTCACAATATAATGGTGCGAAATCAGTAATAGTGGTTGGTGAAATAACCACACCACCGGCATGTTTACCAGCATTACGTGTTGTACCTTCTAAGATACGGCACATATCAATAAGATCTTTTACATCACTGTCTTGCGCGTACACTTCAGGTAGTTTTGGCTCTTCCTCAAAGGCTTTCGCTAAGGTCATGCCTGGTGTTGGCGGAATTAATTTTGAAATTCGGTCAACAAAGCCATAAGGATGACCTAATACTCGGCCCACATCTCGGATAACTGCTTTCGCGGCCATGGTACCAAAAGTAATAATTTGCGATACCGCATCACGGCCATATAACTCTGCAGTATGGTCAATGACCTCATCTCGTCTGTCCATACAAAAATCGACATCGAAATCAGGCATTGAAACACGTTCAGGATTTAAGAAACGTTCAAAAAGTAAATCGTATTCTAGCGGATCTAAATCGGTAATTTTTTGAGCATAAGCGACTAGTGAACCAGCACCAGAGCCACGACCTGGCCCGACAGGAATATTGTTATCTTTACTCCATTGAATAAACTCCATTACAATCAAGAAGTAACCAGGGAAGCCCATGTTATTGATAACTTTCAGCTCAATAGCTAAACGTTCATCATAAGGTTTACGTTTTTCAGCGAAGTCTGGCGCGTCTTTATCAAATAAAAATTCTAAACGCTCCTGCAAACCTTCTTCTGACACTTTAACCAAGAAATCTTCAATTGATAAACCTTCCGTTGGAAAGTCTGGTAAAACATATTCGCCTAAAGTGACTGTTACATTACATCGTTTAGCTATCTCTACCGAGTTCTCTAGCGCTTCTGGAATATCGGCAAAAAGCTCCAGCATTTCCTCTTCACTGCGCAGGTACTGTTCTTTACTGTACTTTCTAGGACGACGTTTATCATCTAAGGTAAAGCCATCATGAATAGCGACCCTAATTTCATGGGCGTCAAAATCTTCAGGACTTAAAAACATCACTTCATTAGTGGCAACCAGCGGCAAACCATAACGAGAGGCGAGATCAACGGCTAAATGTAAATAATTTTCTTCATCACTGCGGCCAGTACGGATCAATTCTAGGTAGTAGCAATTGGGGAAGTATTGCTGATAAAAGCTCAACATTTGTTCGACAAATTCTACATTGCCTTTTAACAAAGCTTTACCAACATCACCTTCTCGACCACCAGAAAGTAGAATCAACCCTTGTGCATGTTCAATTAGCCAGTTTTTATCTAATACTGCTTTACCTTGAATGTGACCACGTAAATAAGCTTTTGAGATCAGCTCAGTAATATTTTTATAGCCAACGTTATTTGTTGTTAAAATCACTAGCCGTGATAATTCATCACCAAGCTCGTCACTTTTTACCCAAAAATCACAACCGATAATAGGCTTAATACCAGCGCCATGTGCCGCATGGTAATATTTAACGAGACCACACAAGTTGGTTTGGTCGGTTAATGCCAACGCTGGCATATTTAAGTCCGCAGCTTTAGCGACAATAGGCTTAACTTTTTTTAAGCCATCACACATTGAGTAATCGCTATGGACTCTAAGATGAATAAATTTAGGATCGCTTGATGCTGCAACATCAGTAGCTTCGATTACGGCAAGTGAATGATCAGTTTCAGACATTAATGACTCTAATTATTTTTATGATTGCTGGCTGAATTAGCAATAACATTTGCTACAGGTTTAAAGCTTCGACGGTAATTATCTAAAACACCGTGCTCAATGATTTTTTCTAAATGTGCTTTGGTTGGATAACCTTTGTGCTGGGCAAAACCATATTCTGGATGCAATTTATCCAAGGCGATCATTTCATCATCTCGGGCGACCTTAGCTATAATGGATGCGGCACTAATTTCTGCAACTCTCGCATCACCTTTCACCACACTTTGACTGGCAATATTACCGCCTTCAACAGCAAATGTCGGACAGCGATTACCATCGACAAGTACATAGTCAGGTAAAACCTTTAAGCCAAGTACCGCACGTTGCATCGCAAGCATAGTTGCATGAAGGATATTTAAGGTGTCTATTTCTTCAGGGTTTGCACGACCAATTGACCAGGCAATAGCGTGCTGCTTAATTTCAACCGACAATAACTGTCTTTTCTTTTCTGAGAGCTTTTTTGAATCCATCAAGCCTTCAATCGGGTTTTCAGGGTCTAAAATTACTGCCGCGGTGACCACATCACCAACTAACGGCCCGCGCCCCACTTCATCGACACCAGCGATGCAATAAGCCACAGGGTATTCAAACGGTTCAAAACTTTTTTTCACAGCAGGCATAATAATTCACGACCAATATTATAATAAATCAATCACGGCGTTTGCCGCTTGTTTACTCGCATCTTGCTTAAGTGTTTGATGAATAGTAGTAAAAGCTTGATTTAAGGCCGATTGGTCTTGATACAAGCGCTCTTCGACTAAAGGTATAATATTATCTACTGTGACTTGCCCTTGCAGTAATTCAGGTACCAATGATCTATTAGCTAGTAAGTTAGGCAAAGAGAACCACTTCAACTTCACAAAACCTTTAAACATATGATAAGTCAGCGGGTTGAACTTATAACAAATCACCATCGGGCGTTTCACCAGTGCAGCTTCTAACGTCACCGTGCCCGATGCCGTTAACAAGCAATCACTTGCCGCCATCACTTTTTGCGTTTCGCCAATAATAATATTGACCGAAACCTCTGGCGCAACTTTATTGTGTAATTCTCTATACTGTTCAGCCCGTTTTTCACTGATCATCGGCACAATAAACAGTAATTCTTTAATATTTTCAGGCTTAGTTAACAATAATTTTTTAGCGGTCAGTAAAAATGGCTCAACTAACCGAGATAATTCGCCTCCCCGACTACCTGGCATTAACGCCAGAATTGTTGCCGACTCAGGTAAGCCAAGTGAATTTCGTGCGGTAACTTTATCAGAAATCATCGGAATATCATCCGCTAAGGAATGACCAACAAAGGTGCAAGGCACTTGGTGCTTATCATAAAATGCTTTTTCAAAAGGTAGCAGTGACAACACCATATTGGTTGCTTTAGCAATTTTAAAAACCCGCTTTTCACGCCATGCCCATACCGATGGGCTAACATAATGAACAGTTTTAATTGCCTGCGCCTTTAATCTTTCTTCCAAAGTAATGTTAAAATCTGGTGCATCGATACCGATAAAAACACTGGGTTTATTAGCCGAAAAGTACTCGGTAAGCGATTTGCGAATATAAAGTAACCGGCGTAGTCGCCCTAGCACTTCAAAAACGCCCATCACAGACAATTCTTCCATATCGAATAAGCTATCAAAGCCCAGTGCTTGCATTTTAGGACCACCAATACCAACAAACTTGGCTTGTGGGTAGGCAATGAGCAATTGCTGCATCAATCCTACACCTAAGGTATCACCAGAATGTTCACCAACAACAATGGCAAAAGTTGGCGTGTCAGTTTTATTTTCTTGGCTTGCTAATATTTCATTTTCAGATATCAATGTAGAATTCTCTTTTGATAGCATAATATTAGCGAATAATGCCGCGATCAGAGTTTTTAATAAAGCTCGTAAAAACCGCCAATTCCGACATATTGTCATCAGTTGCACCAATCTTAGTCAACGCTTCATCAATTGTTAGCCCTTGACGATAAACCGATTTATAAGCGCGTTTAATATGCAAAATAACGTCTTTATCAAAACCTCTACGCTTCAAACCTTCGCTGTTCAAACCGAATGGTTTTGCTGGCTGACCTGAAGCCATCACATAAGGAGGAACATCCTTTAAAATCAATGAGTTAGCGGCGACAAAGCTATGATCGCCGATATGACAAAATTGATGTACTCCTGCCATGCCACCAATAATGACATGATCACCAACATGCACATGACCAGCAATTGAAGCACCATTTGCCAAAATGCAATTACTGCCAATCATACAATCATGGGCAACGTGCGTGTAAGCCATAAACAAGTTATTATTGCCAATTTTGGTCAGACTATTATCTTGAATTGTGCCACGGTGAACGGTACAATTTTCTCGAAAAGTATTGTTATCTCCGATCACCAATTCTGTCAACTCACCGGCATATTTCAAATCTTGACAGTCTTCACCAATAGAGGCGAATTGAAAAATACGATTGCCTTTGCCCATTTTTGTTGGGCCATTGATAACAACATGGGAACTAATTTCGCAATCATCACCAATAACAACGTTAGCGGCGACATAAGTCCAAGGGCCAATTTTTACATTATTGCCGATAACAGCACCATCTTCGATTATCGCTTGAGGATGAATCAATGAATTTTCCATATTATAATGCTCGTCTTGCACACATGAGATCGGCGGAGCAGACAACTTTACCGTCAACTCTTGCTTCAGCATAAAATTTCCACATGCCGCGGCGCTCTTTAATAAATTCCAAATGCAGATGCATGGTATCGCCAGGGTGTACTGGCTTTTTAAATTTCGCTTTATCAATTGAAGCAAATAAAAACAGTTCACCCTCGTTTTTATCTTCAACAGACTTAAAGCCGAGAATACCACTTGCTTGTGCAAGTGCTTCAAGAATCAAAACACCAGGGAAAATAGAGTAACTAGGAAAATGTCCCATAAATGCAGGCTCATTAACGGTGACATTTTTAATTGCGTGAATAGACTTGCCTGGTGTGTAATCTAGAACACGATCCACTAATAAAAAAGGATAGCGATGCGGGATAAGTGTTTTAATTTCTTCTACATCAATAATATTTTTTTGCGCTTCCAAAATTTATTCCTCAATTTTCATAGCCGATAATAACCGATAACTTAGCTTTTATCGGTTGATATTTCTTTTTCTACATTAACCAAACGCTTAGTTAATGATTCAAGTTTTCTAATGCGAGCGTTATTCTTATGCCATTCTTTATTTGGCTGGCAAGGCATTCCTGAAGAATAGACTCCAGGCTTATTAATAGACTTAGTGACCATTGTCATGCCGGTAAATACACAACCATCACCGACTTCAATATGACCGTTGATACCAACAAGACCGGCAATAATACAGTTTTTTCCGATAGTCGTGCTGCCAGCAATAACGCTACATGCCGCAATAGCTGTATTTTCGCCTATCTCAACGTTATGGGCAATCTGTATTTGATTATCCAGTATCACGCCATCTTTAATAATTGTATTTTCTAAAGCACCGCGGTCAATAGTAGTACTTGCCCCAATTTCAACATTGTTACCAATAATAACAGTGCCTAGCTGAGGTATTTTAACCCATGCACCTTTATCATTTGCATAACCAAAGCCATCAGATCCGATGACTGTGTTAGCATGTACTGAACAGTTCTGACCAATTTCAACGCAGTGATAGATACTGACGTTTGACCAGATAACTGAGTTAGCGCCAATTTTTGCGCCAATGCCAATGAAACATCCGGCACCGATACTGGTATTGTTAGCAATATTAACGCCTGCTTCTATCACGACATTAGCCGCTATAGTGACGTTTTCGCCCAAAATGGCACTTTCATCGATAATTGCCGAGGCATGAATGGTATTTGCAGGTTTTGGGGTGGTATCCAGTAACTGTGCGACTATGGCATAGCCCATATAAGGGTTATCCATAACGAGGGCGTTAGTATGACAACTTTCAAGTTCTTTATTTGAAATAATAACAGCGCTAGCGTTAGTCGTTGCAAGTTGAGCGCTATACTTACTGTTGGCTAAAAAAGCAATTTGGCCGGGCTGAGCGGTGTGTAAAGTGGCAATACTTTCAATTTCACATTGCCCATCACCGTGGACAACAGCGCCTATTTTATTTGCGATATCGGCGAGCTTATAACTCATAAATAGTCACTTCTTTTTAAGTCTAATCTACAGCATAGATTGAAAGGTAAACGTTTACCATCATAGGGCTAAACGCAATATTCCGAATCAAGGTGATTCGGAATATTGAAATAAAAGATAATATTGGCGGCAAAACTCAATTTTGCCTAGACCAAGCTAGATAGGAAAATTAATTTAGTTTACTAACTTGCTTAACAACTTCATCAGTAATTGCACTATCAGGTTTAGAATAAACCACAGCACTTTGCTCAAGTACTAAATCATAATCACCTTTAGCGGCAATGTTATCAATTGCTTGGCGTACTAACGCAACAATCTTGTTTTGTTCTTCATTTTTACGAGCACCAGTGCTCTGCTGAAATGCTTTACCTTTAACTTGGTAGTCTTGGAAAAGAGTTGCTATTTTCGCGTCAAGATCTTCAATTTCCTTCGCGCTCATTAAAGAACCATCACGCTTCTTCTTTTCTTGTTGATATTTAATATCTTGCTCTAGTTGTGCAAGTACTGCTTTATCATCTTTAAATTCTTCTTCTAAACTTTTCATGATAGTAGCAGTTTGAGGGATTTTCCCCATCACCTCTTGAAAGTTTACTACGGCAATTTTTTGATCTGCTGCCATTGCTGAACCTGCTAGCAAAAAGCCTGAAGCTGCAGTGGTCATGACGATAGATTTAATCAATTTGTTCAATTTCTACTCCTAAAATATTCTTTAATATTTTTACTATAATTTTGTTATGCGGTAGTTATACCGTCTCAAGTTGTTTGGTTCAAGTCCAAAAGGAAAAAGCTCATCATTTTCCCTCATTATTAGGCGAGAACCGTAATTTCACCTAGAATGTTTGGCCAATATTGAAACTAAAGAACTCGGTATCATCACCTTCTTCTTCTTTCAACGCTTTAGCAAAACTAAAAATCATCGGTCCCATTGGTGATAACCACTGCACAGAAATACCAGCTGATGCTCGATAACGCCCAACATCAGAATAATCAGCAAGTTTTTCAAATTCGACTGCTGCCAAATCTTTATAATCATCTAAACGAAACTCTGTATCCCAAACATTGCCCGCATCGACAAAAATGCTACTGCGGACACTATTGCTAAAGCCTTCATCTAAGAATGGTGTAGGAACAATCAGCTCGATACTTGCCAACGCAATAGCATTACCACCAACGGATTTTTTAGACGTTTGGATAAAATCATGATCTGGCCCTAAACAACAGCCACTGCCGCTGCCGACAGAATCTGGAGTTCCAGGGATCTGAGTTGGGTACCGATAGATAGCTCTTGGACCAACAATATTTGATTCAAAACCCCTTAGCGTACCGGAGCCACCAGCTCTAAAATTCTCCCAGAATGGTAAAACTTGATCATTACCTTCCACTGAGCCATATCCATTACCATAGCCAAGTTGAAATTTAGCTAAAACAGTCCAACGTTGATCTTGAGTTAATGGGAAATACCACTTGGTATCTAGATTAACTTTAAAATAGTTAACATCCGAGTTCGGCGTAGTCATTTTATACGACAAACTTTGCTGAGAGCCATCGGTTGGGAATGTCCCACGATTTAATGTCGAGCGAGAAATTGACGCACTAATATCAAAATTTTCAAATTCTAAGCCACCATCCGGATCATTTGGATCTGAGTACAGCTCATAGAATTTTTGAATTTGCTCATAAGTTTCTAAGCGGGTGATACCATTATTTTTATATCCTAGACCAAAATTTAACCGTACATATTCGTTAATAGGGAACCCTAGTGTCAGACCAACACCATAGGTTTTATTGTTATATTCAACTAAATTGGCGTTGCCTGCATCAAACTCTTGATAAAAGATGTTACCACCAAGTGAAACGCCATCAACGGTGAAGTAAGGGTCGGTATAAGATACATTTGCACTTTTCGAATAGTTTGAAGTATTAATACTAAAGCCCAAGCGATTACCTGTGCCTAAAAAGTTATTTTGTTGAATACCTGCGTTTAAGCTTAACTGACTCGTTGAGCCGTAACCAATACCGGCAGTAAAAGAACCGGAAGGTTGCTCTTTGACTTCAAAATCGATATCAACTAGATCATCTTCCCCTGGTAGCTGGTTGGTTTCAAATTCAACAGTTTCCATATAAGGCAAACGTTGTAACCAAGCTTTAGAGCCTTCAACTAAACTGTTTGAGAGCCAAGCACCTTCCATTTGGCGCATTTCACGACGTAAGACATGCTCTGCAGTAACATGATTACCTTTAAAATTGATACGGTTAACATACACACGCTTACCTGGATCTACAGATAAAACTAGCTTAACAGTATTATCTTCTTCATTGATTTCAGGAATGGTGATTACTTTCGGGTATGCGTAGCTATATCGTCCCAAAAACTTACTGATCATTTCTTCAGAATAAGTAACGAGTGCACCATTATAAAGTTCATCGGTTCTAATTGGTGTTATCGCTCGAATGGTATCTTCAAAACCGGCCATATCGCCAATAAAGTCAACTTCACTAACAGTATAAACCTCACCTTCTGTGACATTTAATGAAATATAAACTGCCTTTTTATCCGGGGTCATCGAGACTTGCGTGGAATCAACTTTATATTGCAAATAACCACGATCAAGATAATGACTTTTGATCGTTTCCATATCCCCTTGTAGGGTCTGTTTTTGGTAACGATCTTGTGCCATAAAGTCCCACCACGGTGAGTCATAAGTCAGCTCTATACGCTCGAGTAATTCACTATCAGTAAATTTTTCATTACCGACAATGTTAATTTGTTCAATAGCAGCAGCATCCCCTTCATTAAAGGTGAAACTTAAATTAACGCGATTACGAGGCAAATGAGTGACTTCTGCTTTAACATCAGCATTATATTTGCCGACACTGTGATAAAAATCTTCCAGTCCAGTTTCGATACCTGAAATAACAGTCATATCCAAAGTTTCGCCAACACGAATATCGCTGCCATCAAGACTTTCTGTTAGTTGTTCTTCTTTTAAGTCGCTATTCCCTTCAAAGGTAATGGCACTGATGGTTGCTCTTTCTCGTACACGGTAAATAACAGTATTACCATCTCGTGAAACAACAACATCACTAAAATGACCAGACTTATAGAGTGCCTTAATCGATTGTGATACTCGAAATTCGTTCAGGTTATCGCCGACATTAAATGGAATATGTGTTAACGCAGCGCCTAGTGCTACACGTTGTAAACCTTTAACTTCAATATCTTCTACTTGAAAATCATCAGCCGCTTGTACTGAAGCTCCCAAACTACC
>PJEL010004852.1_pt1 | contig 10981 bp, 9 predicted proteins | sample 1853271 | NCBI WGS metagenome assembly PJEL01 (sample SAMN08108733, study PRJNA415343) | Invertebrate metagenome, whole genome shotgun sequencing project. | host: Globobulimina | place: Sweden: Gullmar Fjord | collected 2015-08 | reverse complement strand
GGTAAGTCAGCATGCATTGAGTATTAATGGTAAAAGAAAAAATATCACGAAAGAAGATCTGCTGGAAATTGCATCACAAATGAATGTGAAAAAGCCAAAACAAATAATTGAAAGCATCAGTCAGATTGTCGGTGATTGGGAAAAATATGCAGCGCGTGTTGATGTTGATAGAAAACTAATAGCCGCAATTGGGAAGACTTTATTTATGATTTAATTTGATAAACCAGGAAAACAATTAACTCCTGGAAATGCCGAATGCAACGATAACCGCTTGAACTCGTTTTAACGGGCCCAAGCGGCTTGAAGGGTTTTTAGTTTCTGCGACTATGAAGTCCACTTTTATTAAACGCTCACCGTCTGAATAATATCTGCAGTACTCTTTTCTACAAGCACCCTAAAAAACAGTCCCTCAGGGGTGACATTAAGAACACTGTAGCCCTCATCTTTTAAGCTCCGCGTTACATTTACCAATGGTTCTCCTTCATCAAGGAAGAATTCTATCGTGTGCCCTTCAGGAAGCTCTTCCATGGCGACTTTTGCTTTCACATAATTCATGGGGCAACTGACTCCCCGCAGGTCGACAGTATGTTTGTCTTCCGAAAGAATCTCGGCAAGGGCCTTTTCAACGCCGATTCTGTCGAGAGTATGTCCGAAGCGTTCTTTTTTTCTGCCGTTGAGTAAGTAAAATTCAAATGCGCGTTTTATATATCTCAGCAGCTCGTCTTTAGACTCAATTAATACTTTTGCCCTCGTGCCGAGTCTTGGCTTTTTCCCCATGGTGCCACCGAGAAACAATGTGTATCCGCTCTTTTTGGCTTCCCAAGCATTGGCCGGGCAGTTCTTTATGCAGAGACCGCATAAGATGCATTTATCCTGGTCCAGTGCATATCCGTCGGCCCTTTCTTCCAGGGCCTGAGTTGGGCAGATGTTTAGGCAGAGCTTGCAGTCGATGCACTTATCTTGTTCCCAGCCCGGTAATACTCCACCCATGACTCCTACATCATTTTCAACGGGTTTGGAGCAGTTGTTTGCGCAGCCGGAAATAGCGAGCTTGAATTTATGCGGCGCGTCCTTTCTGTAATAGAGGGCGTCCAGTTCTGCTGCAAGCTCCTTTGTCGCAATTATTCCGGACGTGCATGTTGCACTGCCCGGGCATGCAACGATTCCTCTTCCTCTTGGGCCGCAGACACCGAGAGTAATTCCTGATTCTTTGAGTTCGTCAGTCACCTCTTTCAGCCTGCTAACGTGGATGTTATGTATTTCTACTCCCTGGCGTGTAGTGAGGTGTACTTTGTTGTCAGCGTATTTCTCTGCGATTGATGTTATCGAAGCCAGCTGCGCTGCGGACAATTCACCGGCAATTGTTCCTAGACGGAAGAGATAATAATCTTTCTGCTTTTGTCCAATGATCCCGACTTTTTTTAGTTCATTAACGTTTAATTCCATTTCATAACCACCTTCTTTAAATTCAATGTTTAGAAACTGTTTCGGTCTCTGAAATTCAGAGAACCGTTTCATGATTAATTTCTGGGTATAACGCAACTCCTATGCCAAATTAATAATTGATTAGAAATAGGCTGTTGTAAAATGCAGATAGGGGGGCTAGTTGATTAAAAATAACCATGCTATATAATTTTTATACAATCGGAGGAGCGATGGAAACGATTTGCTTGCTGACAAAAGAGGGTGCACTAAAAAAGGAGTTATCTGCGATCTTGCCGAAGGGGTATAAGGCGGTCGGTGGTTTATCCGGAAATGAAGACAATATTATATTTCTTGATATTGATTCACTCGGCACCGGCCCGATCAGAGAGTACAGTCAAAAGACCTTTGTAGTTGCTGTAACAAATAAGAAGAAAACCGGGTCTGTCATTGAAGCCACAACAACAGGGGCATATGAAATTGTCCACCGTCCGTTTAAAAGCAATGTGATCACATCTTTGCTTCAGGAACTGAGTGTTATCAGGGAGGAGTTGACGGATCATATTGATATTGCCAAAGGTGGGTTTTCCATCGACCCGACCTGTGCGATAGTGGGGCAGTCCTCTCTTATTATGGAAGTATGTAAAAAACTGGCGCGTCTGTCGCAGGCCGAAGTCCCGGTGATGATTACAGGTGAGACCGGGACGGGTAAGGAGCTTATTGCCGAGTCTATTGCACAGCTATCTCCACGATTCGGAAAGCCCTTTGTAGTTATTAACTGTGCAGCGATTCCGAGTGACCTTCTTGAGTCTGAACTCTTTGGTTTTGAAAAAGGGGCGTTTACTGGTGCTCTTTCTGCAAAGGAGGGGCTTCTTAAGCTTGCTGATGAAGGGTGTGTCTTTTTTGATGAGATAGGGGAGCTGCCGTTAATACTTCAGGGGAAACTGCTCCGCTTTATTCAAGCCCAGACATTTTATCCCCTCGGAAGTACAAAAGAGGTGCAGGTCAACGTGCGGGTCATTTCCGCAACGAACAGGGACTTATCAAAAATGGTGAGGCAGGGGAAATTTAGAGAGGATTTGTTTCATAGGCTGAGTGTCGCATCTATTCATGTGCCGCCCCTTCGGAAGCGCAAAAAAGATATTCTCCCCCTGGTCAGGTTCTTTATGCATAGATACCGTCAGATGACAGTAAAGCCCGTTAAGGGTATAACCGGGGCCTTTCTGAATAAATTGCACAACTATGACTGGACCGGAAATATTCGTGAACTCGAAAATGCAATACGCTCGGCCATTGCCCTTAGCAAAACTTCTTATCTGACAACCCACGATATAAATGACCTAGGTGTTCATACAATCAGGGAGAATGCACATGCCGGTCCGGATGCTCTCCCTTACGCCCTTATTCCGATCCTTAAGGAATTGCTCGAAAGAAAAGAGACGGACATCCACAAAAAAATTCATAATGAAGTTGATAAATATATATTTGAATATATGATGACTTCCACTCAGGATAATTTGTCGGAAGCTGCGCGGATTCTGGGTATAAACAGATTGACCCTTCGAAAAAAACTCGGTTTGTGATGACAGGAGTTCTCCAAGTTTTTGCTCACGATGAGCCATAATTAATAATCATAAATTCTTGCTGAATTAGAAGTGAGGTATAACTATGAAAACTATAAGCATCTTGGGAAGCGGATGGCTCGGACTTCCTTTAGTCGAGCAATTGGTTTGTATGGGGAATGCTGTTAAAGCTTCGACAACATCAGAAAGTCGCCTATCAGAATTAACTTCGATCAAAGTTGAACCTTTTATTATTGATATTGGGAGTTTGTCCAGCAATATTCAAACTTTCCTTCAATCGAATATCCTGATAATCAACATACCGTCAAAGAACATAGATGGTTTTAGCAGCCTGATAAAAGAAATAGAAAAATCTGAAATCGAAAAAGTGATATTTATTAGTTCTACTTCAGTTTATGAAAACAACAATAAAACAATATCAGAGTCAGATTGTGTAGAGTCAGTATCAAGTCCCTTGCTGACAGTTGAAAACCTGTTTAGAAACAACAGTAAAATTAAAACTACAATTATCAGGTTTGGAGGGTTGATTGGTTACAGTCGGAACCCCGGTAAGTTTTTTAGCAAAGGGAGGCTTGTTCATAATCCTGATTCTAATGTAAATCTTATTCATCGTGATGATTGCATTGGAATTATTAGTCAAATTGTCGAGCAAGAAATTTGGGGTGAAGTGTTTAACTGTTGTGCTGATACTCATCCGACAAAAAAGGAATTCTATACTCAAGCGGCTAAATCTATCGGTGCACCTGCTCCGGAGTTTGTAGAGTCAGATGTTAATTCGTTTAAAATAATTAGCAATAATAAAGTGAAGCAGGTTTTGAATTACGAGTTTTTGCATCCGGACTTAATGAAGATAAAATTAGAGAAAAGCACTTAACAAAGGTATCGGGCAAACATTTGACTTTTTATTGAATCTCTTTTTATAATTGATTTTAAGGTAAATATTATGACAACACATTCGCTAAACATTAAATATATTAAATCAGTCGGTCAGAGATTTCTATCTGTCTCTACGGTCGTGCGTTTTTTGCTATTTACCGGCTGAAGCTTTAAATTATAAAAAATTGAAGCCTCCGCCGGTGAAAACCAGCGGAGGTTTTTTTATTTGAGCAGAATAAGGAAATGTTAAAAATGAAGAATAGCGGGACATTAAACATAGTTTTATTAAAGACCGTCGTTATCGTCGTTGTCGTGGGCGTGGTCCGTCCGCTTCTTCTATATTACCGAAGGGAATAGATAAATCGATCCAGAAGGAAAGAGATAAAGCCCCCAACGGTAATTGTTGGGGGCTTTTATATTTTGTTAACCATTATTGAATAGGAGATGATGAAATGAGATTTACAGGAGCAGAGATCATTATTAAGCTTTTAGAGCAGCAGGATATCAGGATAGTTGCTGGAATACCTGGAGGTGCTAACCTCCCTTTATACGATGCGTTGGAAAAGAGCAGTATTAAACATATTCTTGCAAGACATGAACAGGGTGCAGGGTTTATTGCACAGGGAATGGCGCGTTCAACTGGCAGGCCTGCCGTATGTTTTGCAACCTCAGGCCCGGGCGCTACAAACCTGATTACAGCAATTGCTGATGCAAAAATGGATTCGGTACCAATTATAGCAATTACAGGACAAGTACCTCTTCCCTTGATAGGAACGGACGCTTTTCAGGAGGTGGATATTTATGGGCTAACTGTACCAATTACCAAGCACAATTATATGGTGCGATCTGTAAATGAGCTATTGTCAGTTATTCCTGAGGCTTTTGAGATTGCTGCATCAGGTCGTCCTGGTCCGGTATTGATTGACGTTCCGAAGGATGTTCAACTTGACGCGCTTGAGATCGAATCTTGGCCCGAGCCTTGTAAAGCCATAAAACCTTTTCAGCCAGATTCAGGGGCTATCAGGAGAGCTGCCAAACTGATAAACGCATCGGAACGGCCGGTATTATATATAGGCGGAGGAATTGTTAATTCAGATGCTCACAGCCAGATTCGTATGCTGGCTGAAACGAACTCAATTCCTGTTGCATCGACCCTTATGGGATTGGGTGCTTTTGACAGAAATTCGCCCCTTTATCTTGGTATGCTCGGTATGCATGGAACACGTCATGCCAACCTTGCTCTGGACAGAGCTGATCTCTTAATTGCGATTGGTGCCAGATTTGATGATAGGGCAACCGGAAGGGTAAATGATTTCTGCCGCCATGCATCAATCATACACGTTGATATTGACGCCTCGGAGATCGACAAGATCAAGAAGACGAACTGTTCCATTATGGCTGATGCAACTACTGCATTGGATATGGTGTTGCCAATGATAAAGGAAAATAAGCGTACTGAGTGGGTTGCAGAGATCAGTCGGATCCGGGAAGAAAACACTGCCGGGCTCTATATTGAGAAGGACATTTTCAATCCCGCAAGACTTATTCCTTTAGTAGGTGAGGAGGCGGGTGAGGATACGATAGTTGCTACGGATGTAGGGCAGCACCAGATGTGGAGTGCCCAGGCATATCCTTTTAGCGGGTCTAGACAGTTTCTTACTTCCGGTGGTCTGGGGACAATGGGATTTGGTATTCCAGCAGCCATAGGGGCCGCGTTAATGCACCCTGACAAAAAAGTGATATGTTTTACAGGTGACGGTTCAATACTTATGAATATCCAGGAGTTGGCGACCATTTCAGAGCATAACCTCAATATAAAGGTGATCATTCTCAATAACGGATATCTTGGCATGGTTCGTCAGCAGCAGGAACTGTTTTACAATGGGAATTATGCAGGATCGAAATTTCAGTTCAGGCCGAATTTCTCCCAGATTGCAGCTGGTTTTGGCATAAAAAATTGTTGTCTAAATGATAGCAGTGATCCCATTGAAACCATAAGGGAAGAGTTGAGAAGAAAAGGCCCTTCACTAATTGATGTTCAAATTAGCCCGACCGAAAATGTGTACCCAATGGTGCCCCCGGGAGCGCCCAATAGAGAAATGATATCAGGAGGTCTGAAATGAAAAATATTATTATTGAACTCATTGTGAACAACCATCCGGGAGTTATGTCCCATGTGACGGGGCTCTTTTCAAGGCGCTCTTTTAATCTCGAAGGGATATTATGCTCGGCTATCGGCAATAGCTCGAAAAGCAGGATGCTGCTTCTAGTGAATGATGACAATCGTATTGAACAGATAGTGAAGCAGCTTGAAAAACTGCACGATGTTCTGAACGCCTCGGTCAAGGAAGATTATGACCATGGATTATTTAACAGGTTACATAGCTTTTTGAAAGTGCAATGAGAGATTAAGTAGGGGCAGGTTTAAAACCTGCCCTGGCTTATTGAAACACTCTACTAGTCGTATGTGAATTTAATAAATATCAAGCTCTTACTTTCTACTGTTAATCCTGCTAAACGAATACGTTCTTAGTGTGCTGTATACTTTTTGAGCAATAGTTGACTGTATAATAAACGAAAAAGGAATTGTGTAATATGAAAGTCGCAAGCTTTAATGTGAACTCGGTCAGGGCAAGGTTGGAGATTGTCCTTGAGTGGTTGAATAAGGAATCTCCGGACGTGCTCTGTGTGCAGGAGACAAAAGTCGTTGACCCGGATTTCCCCCTGCAGGCATTTCAAGATATCAATTACAATGCAGTGTTTCATGGCGAAAAGTCATACAACGGAGTGGCCATTTTCAGCCGATTGCCGATTGAAGATGTGAGGATCGGTTTTGACGATAATGAATCTGAAGGGACGCGTTTGATTTCGGCTGTGATTAATGGCGTTCCTATAGTCAATACCTACATCCCACAGGGATCTGACCCCCAGTCGGAAAAGTTCCAATATAAACTCGGCTGGTTTCAAAGACTCTACGATTATTTCGAGCGATATTACAGCCCTGACGCTCCGCTTATCTGGGTCGGGGATTTTAATGTTGCCCCTGATCCTATGGACGTTCATGATCCGAAAAAAATGCTGGGATCGGTCGGCTTTCATCCTGATGAACATGCGGCTTTGCAGCGATTGAAGGAGTGGGGTTTTGTCGATGTCTTCCGTATGCACCAGCCCGGCCCGGAGCAGTACAGCTTCTGGGACTACCGAGTCAAAAATGCAGTTAAGAGAAAAGTGGGTTGGCGCGTAGACCATATATGGGCAACAAAAGCTCTTGCCGATAATTCCCTCAATGCCTGGGTTGATATTGGACCCCGCCTGAAAGAGAAACCTTCCGACCATACCCCTATGGTTGCTGAATTCAGAATTTGATGATATTCTTGCTGTATATGGTTCGTGTTATTGATGAAATTAGGCTGATTTATTAAAGTATTGCGCGATTATGTCGATACTATTAGTTAATCATTAACCCTTTTCGAAAGAGAGCAAAACATGTTATTCAGAGTGCTGGCAAAAGACGGGCTAAAAACCCTGTTTGAGAACCTGGCTGCGGACAACAGAGTTGTAGGTCCTGTGCAGATCGGTGAGAATAAAAAGGGCAAGCCGCTCTATGCCTTTGAAGACGTGCGCGAGTTCAGTGAAATGAAGCTGGACTATACAACCACGAGGCTCCCTGCAAAACGATTCTTCCTGCCTTTTAAGGAAAACCTGTCTACCTTTAAGATTGAAGGCGATGACTGGGAAAAATCGATTGACTATAACGCGAAAGAGCCGGTCGTATTCTTCGGCCTTCATCCTTGTGACATCAATGCGCTGAACAAGCTTGACAAGGTACTGATTCACAGCGTCTACCCTATGCCCTACTACGCGGCAAAACGAAAGAATATGTTTATTATCGGCATGGACTGCATGCCCCAGCCCCACTGCTTCTGCCGTTCTATGGGTGCTGACACCGCTCTAAGCGGGTTTGATCTGTTTATCACCGACATCGGAGATAAATATTTTGTGGAGATTCTTACGGACACTGCGTTCAATTTTCTTAGGAACCTCAAAATAGAAGAGCCCGCGGATAAGGACCATGTAACGTATATGAAGGTAATTCAGAAGAAGAACAAGAAGTTCAAGGCAAAGGTGGATACTACTGACCTTACAAAGATCCTTGACCTGGAATTCCAGTCACCGGTGTGGGACGAGTGGGGGAACAAATGCCTCGGATGCGGCTCATGTTCACATGTGTGTCCGACCTGCTACTGCTATGGTGTGGAGGAGACTGTCGATATCGATCTGAAGGGCGCAAAAAAGACTAAGATACTTCATTCATGCACATTAATAGATTTTGCCGAGGTGGCCGGGGGGCATAATTTCAGGCCCCATAGAAATGACCGTCTCAAGTACCGCTACTATCACAAGCATCGGGGATTTGTTGAGGCTTTTGAGGAGTCTCTCTGTGTTGGGTGCGGCCGCTGTGGAGAGACATGTCTTTCGGGGATAACCGTCCCGGAGGTCATTGCAAGCGTCAGGGGCAACGGGAGGAAAAAATGAAACCTGTATTGAATTTCATAGACATTACGGAGCATAAGCACTCTCAGCACAAACGCAAAGATGATATTGAGAGTTTTGAACACACATACAGGGCAGCGGTGATGAGCATACACCATCTCACCGATATGGAGACGGTATACCGGTTGCAGGTTGTAGATCCTGAGGAGCGGCGGAGGTTTTCGTTTGAACCCGGCCAGTTTGTTATGCTCGAAATACCGGGGATTGGAGAGGCCCCATTTTCCATTTCATCTTCATCTAGCATTAGGGGGGAGGTTGAGCTTTGCATTCGCAGGGCGGGAAATCTCACCAAATATCTGAACAATCTGAAACGCGGCTCCCGTGTAGGCATACGCGGTCCGTTCGGTACGGCATTTCCCATGAGGAAAATGCACGGACAGAACCTGCTACTAATTGCCGGAGGGCTTGGACTAGCACCGCTCCGCGCACCGATCTCGTATGTACAGGAAAATCGCAGCCACTTTGGGGATGTGAATATTGTATACGGAACTAAGTCTCCTTCGAACTTGTTATTTGAATACCAGTACGATATGTGGCGCAAGGATGATATTAATTTGCACATCACGGTTGATGAAGCTGACAAAACATGGAAAGGGCCGGTAGGACTGCTGACCAATCCACTGTCTGAACTGCTTGAGAATAGGGAGGGGGAGTATTATTCCAACACTTACGCTATTGTCTGCGGGCCTCCTGTGATGTTCAAGTTTGTCTGTAAGATGCTAAATGAATTCCATATTCCGATGCAGAAGATGTTCGTCTCACTTGAGAGGCGGATGCACTGCGGAATGGGTAAGTGCTGCCGTTGTAATGTTGGTTCGACCTACACCTGCCTTGAGGGGCCGGTATTTGATTACTGGACGGTGATGAACCTGAAGGAGGCGATATAATGTCAGTCAATGAAAATGAGACAAGGACATATCTTGGGGTACCACTATTCCGCCCGAGGGTCGCGTTTTTTGATTTTACCTCATGTGAGGGGTGTCAGCTCCAGATTATCAACAAAGAGGGAACACTTCTCGATTTCCTGTCTCTTGTGGAGGTCGTTAATTTCCGCGAGGCGATGACAGAAAAATCGGATGATTATGATATTGCATTTATAGAAGGCAGCATTACGCGGGACGATGAAGTGAAGAGACTGAAGAAGATTAGGAAGAATGCGAAGATCCTCGTCGCCCTTGGTTCCTGTGCCTGCTTCGGCGGGGTCAATCAGCTGAAAAATAAATTTAAAAACCTGGACTGGCCAAAGGAGATCGTTTACGGCGGCACTGACATAGAGAGCGGCCCTGTAAGGGCGGTTGAGGAAGTCGTCAAGGTTGATCTGAAAATATACGGATGTCCTGTGAAAAAGGAAGAGGTTGAGAAGATAGTTTTGAATGTTGCGCTCGGGAAGTCAATCGAGCATCCGAAGTATCCGGTCTGTATAGAGTGTAAGGCGAATGAGAACCTATGCCTGTTTGAGCTAGGGGAGCCATGTCTGGGCCCGGTCACGAGGGCAGGGTGTGATTCATGGTGCACAAACAACAGGGCGGGCTGCTGGGGATGTCGCGGACCTGCTGAAGACGCGAATATTGAACAGATGATAACGATTATGAAAGAGCACGGTTTTTCCGAGGAGACGATCATGGATAGGCTCGAGTGCTTTGGTGGATTTTACTGCAATATTAATGGAGAGGCGAAATGAAAAAGACCCTGAACGTCGATGTGAAACATCTTACCCGAGTCGAAGGGCACGGCAATATAAATATCAAATTCAAGAATGGCAAACTCCATGAAGCACGGTGGGAAGTTGTTGAGACGCCGCGTTTTTTTGAGGCGATACTCCGCAATAAAAAGTGGGACAATGCTCCGGTGCTGACAAGCAGAATATGCGGAATATGTTCAATCGGGCATACGCTGGCCAGTATTCGCGCAGTAGAAAATGCATTCGGCATGGTACCAAGCAGCCAGACCGCGAAGCTCCGGATTCTATTGAAACATATGGAGACGCTGCAGAGCCATGTGCTGCATCTCTGCTTCCTTGTGCTTCCCGATTTCATGAATACCGGCAGTGTCATCCCCCTGATAAAATCTCATGGAGACGTTGTGCTTCTTGCTGCACGACTGAAGAAACTTGCAAATGACGCTTGCGACTGCATCGGTGGTCGTCGCATGCACCCAACAAGGGCTGTGGTAGGAGGCTTTACTATGCTGCCCGATAAAGAAGAGCTCGGTAAAATATCAGAGCAGCTGAAAGAGTCGTTAAAGGACCTGGCAGTCGTGGCAGAGCTATTTAGTGGATTCAGTATACCCGATTTTGAGAGAGAGACCGAGTTTGTATCGCTTAAAGGAGACGGGAGCTATCCGTTTATCGGCGGGGACCTGATATCCAGCGATGGAGTACATATGAAGGAGAAAGACTATCAAAAGATGACCAACGAATATCGGGTCGAACAGTCCACATCCAAGTGGTGCAAGCTCTCCCGTGACTCATTTGCCGTAGGCGCCCTTGCACGGGTTAATAATAACTTTGAATTCCTGCATGCTCAGGCAAAAGATATTGCCCGTAG
>PJEL010004851.1_pt1 | contig 10983 bp, 12 predicted proteins | sample 1853271 | NCBI WGS metagenome assembly PJEL01 (sample SAMN08108733, study PRJNA415343) | Invertebrate metagenome, whole genome shotgun sequencing project. | host: Globobulimina | place: Sweden: Gullmar Fjord | collected 2015-08 | reverse complement strand
AAACGTGCGACTAAACTGAGTTGATCATGGTGTGCAGCGGTTTGGGCGGCACTTTCTGCCAAAACAACCAATTCAGGAAGAGCCAACAAAGGGATGAACGCCAGCATTGGGATAACGGCAATATCTTGGAACAAAAGTACCGAGAAAGCGTTTTTACCGCCTTCCGTTTTAGACAGGCCTTTCTCATTGAACGTTTGTAGAACAATGGCTGTCGATGAAAGCGCAAAGATCAAACCGATAGTTAAAGCAATCGTCCAAGGTTGACCAAAGAACTGTGCAATTCCCATCACGATAGCGGTCGTACCACCAACTTGAAGGCCACCAAGCCCCATCAATCGGTTTCTCATCGCCCATAGCATCTTAGGTTCAAGTTCAAGCCCGACTAAGAACAGCATCATCACTACACCGAACTCGGCAAAGTGCTGGATGGTTGTTGTCTCTTCGCCAACCAATCCAATGATGGGACCAATCACAACGCCAGCGATTAAGTAGCCGAGAACTGATCCAAGTCCAAGTCTTTTGGCAATAGGGACCGCAATCACGGCTGCAGTTAAATAGATAAATGCTTGTAGAAAGTATCCCGTCATTATTTAACCTCTGCCATCAATTCTTCCACAATATGGTTCAACTTTTCTGCCTTGTTGGCTCTTTTGATGTTGATATCACCTGCAACCAAGGCCTGTAAAAGCGTTCTGTAGCTATCGACATGTTGTTGAATACGGTTTTCTTCTAAAGCGGTACGAGATCCAAAAAGCGCAAAAGGCGCAAGATAGTTCATCCCACATAAAGACGCGGTTTGTTCAATTGGGTGAAGCAGTTCTCGAATAGTGAAGTGGTTGTAGCCATCACTTTGGTAAGCATCCTTTTTACCGCCAGCAGTGATGCAACACAGTAAGCTCTTACCTTGTAACTCGTTGCCATCGGTTCCATAGGCGAAGCCATACTCTAGAACGAGATCTTGCCACTCTTTGAGAATTGCCGGTGTGGAGTACCAATATAAGGGGAACTGAAAAATGATGATGTCATGGTCCAATAGGCGTTTTTGCTCACGATCGATGCTGATCTTGAACGTTGGATATTCGGCATAGAGGTCGACGCACGTGACACCGTCAACGCGTTTTGCTTGCTCAAATAACGGTTTGTTTGCTTCAGAACGATGTTGAGAAGGGTGTGCGAATAGCACTAAAACTCGATTTTTCGACATATAGCCCTCTTTGTATATAAACGAATAATACCTATTGGGATTATAGATATACAATAATAGAAGAATGCTTGAAGAACAACGAATTAGCTAATAGTGATTGTTTTTTCATTATCTCATTTCGTATAGTTTACCTTGTTTTAAGGCACTGTATTGTTTATACAATTCAATACTTCGAAAGGATATGAGCTTGTAAAACTAAATATTCGTTAATAATAAAAGCTAATATTTTTACTTTATGTCACCTTAACGTTAGAACGAAACCATTCGACAACTTTTCATACAATGATAACGAATAAAGGAAAGAGTATGAGTACAGATCTGCGTCAACAATGTGATTTTTTGCTTTCTGGTCACTTAGAACCAACTCCGGCACAAACATTCGCTCAGATGGCTCACTGGTGTGAAACAAATAATGTTACTCACGATAGCTACGGTGATGGCGAGTTTATTGAGAGTTTTGAAAAGAAAGTGGCAGATCTGCTCGGTTATGAAGCGGCTGTGTTTGTTATTACGGGCACCATGAATCAACCGACTGCACTAGAAATTGCGTGCCAAGAGAGAAGAAACCCAGTAGTGGCGATGCATGAATCGAGTCATATTATGCGCCATGAACGCCAAGGGTATCAGCTTCAAAATCGTTTTAGTGTTCTTCCTGTCGGTAACGTATTCCGCACTTGGAATGTCGATGACTTAAAGGCATGGCCTGATGAAATCGCAGCCGCATTATATGAACTGCCGATGCGAGAAATTGGTGGGCAGTTACCCGAATGGGAAGAGCTTGAGGCGATTAAACAGTACTGCAAAGAGCAATCGATTCACCTTCATATGGATGGTGCCCGCTTGTGGGAGTGTGGCGCGTATTACCAAAAGCCATACCGCGAGATTGCTAAGGGGTTCGATAGCGCCTATGTCTCGCTGTATAAAGGTCTCAATGGCCTTGGTGGTTCGCTACTGTTAGGCGATAAAGCTTTTGTAGCGAAGGCATCGGCGTGGATGAAGCGCCAAGGTGGTAACGTGTATCACCGAACGCCTTATGTGGTATCTGCTGCGATGCAGTTTGATGAGCGATTAGAACTGATGCCAGCTCTGTATGAACGCACCAAACAGGTTTATCAAATATTACAAGATTACCCTCAGTTCACCGTTAATCCGCGGCAACCGCAGGTCAATATGCTTCACCTTTATTTACCTGTGAACTACGAAGACGGCATTATTGTGAGAGATAACATAGCGAAGAAACACAAGATTTGGATAGGAAGCCCAGCGATCAGTGAGTTGCCAAACCAATGTAAGATTGAATGGTATGTAGGGGATAACTTACTAAATTTGCCTGATCATGAGCTGATAGACATTCTAGATTTTATTAGCGAAGAGCTGATTTGATCACGGAAGAGTTGAGTTGACTACAGAAGAGCTGACTGAAGAAGAACTGATCTAACTGAAATGGATACAGGAAAGAGTTCTTGTATCCATTTATATAGCTAGGATGTCCAGCTCTGTTACATATACTGGTTGATGTACACGTCGACCAAGAACATGAACACTGGAACCGTGCTGAGAAGCCCGAAGAAGACAATTGGCACCCAGTTCTTCATTTTCTTTTTAGGTTGCTCAGGGTTGTTCATAAATTCGGCCTTCAATTAGTTGTAGTTACAGTAGTAGTATTTGTAGCTGTCTAGCTTCGTGGTACTAAAAATCTAAGTGCATGGTATCAAATAAATGGGTTGAGCCCTATGTGGATTTAGAGAACCGTGGTGTGTATCAATCACATAAAATGTAAGTGATTCATAAGCGGTTCATAAAGGTTCAACAATAATGAACCTAATAGAACAAGCACTGCCTTACTCGGCATATAAAACAAATAACGTTCAAAAATTTGGAGAATACAGAATGAAAACAATAGGAAACATTATTTGGTTTCTGTTCGGTGGCGTATTTATGGGGTTAGCTTGGTGGTTCTTCGGACTGCTCGCATTTCTCACTATTGTTGGTATCCCATGGGGGCGAGCGTGTTTTGTTATGGGCAACTTCTCATTCTTCCCATTCGGTCAGGAAGCGATTTCGCGTGATGAACTAACCAATGAAATGGATATCGGTACTAGTCCGCTAGGTGTGATAGGTAATATTATTTGGTTCTTATTTGCAGGTATCTGGTTAGCAATAGGTCACATCATGTCAGCCGTGGCGTGTTTCATTACTATTATCGGTATTCCGTTTGCGATTCAGCACCTTAAGTTAGCGGTTATCTCTTTGGCGCCAATTGGTAAAACGGTTGTCGACAAGCGTGAAGCAGAAGCGGCGCGAGTAAGAAACTACAAAGGTTAAGATTACAGTATCATCTTGATTGAACTGAAAAAGCACATCGCATGATGTGCTTTTTTTATCTCTGGTTCGTTGCTTAAAAAGAAAACCAAGTTCTAAACGTTGTTGAATAGAACCTCTAACCTAAGTGTGAAATTGGCTTCTTCAATGTGCTTATCATAAGGCTCTCTTTCCCATTGGTAGCGAGGGGTTAGTTCATAGAATAACCACTCTTTCCAAACGTTTTGCCGATAAGTCACCGACACTTGTGAATATTCATAGTGGTTGTAAGGTTCGTTGGTTGCCTTGATAGTCGCGCTATATTGGAGAGCTTGATCTTGAGAAAGGTAGTGGTATAACGTCAAGCCCGTACCATATTCCCATCCTTTTAAATCATCGTTATAACCCGCAAAGTTCGACCATCTAGCTAAGAAATCATCACTTAGTGAAAGATCAAAATCGATATCGGTGATCTCTCCTGTCTCTTGCTTATCTTGATAAACACGTTGAGTCAGCCTAACTACGGCATCTGTAGTCAAAGGGTAGGTAAAACGATAGCGAGCTTCGATTCGTGGGCGCAGTGTTGCTTTGATATTGAAACTACTGTAACCCTTGGCATAGGCATCGTAGCGTAAACCTAATGCACTTTCTAATTCTTCTGAGTCGTTCGGGAAGAAATCAAAGAACTCTTCATCGCTGACTGATTCATAGATCAACTTCAACCGCTTACTGACAAAAGGAAGATGTAAACGCGCATTGAGTTTTGTTGAGTAGCCCACGTCACCACCTTCAGAGTAGATGAAATCGTTGTACCAACGGACGGACGTGCCAGCTCTAGCATCTTCTGTAATACGGTCATCAACAAAGAAGCTATCGAACCACAGGGCGGGTTGACAAAATTTACTGTTTAGGAAGTGGTAGGCTTTTTCTAAAGGAGCGTCTTCTAATGGCTGGCTGTGACACTCATTCTGTTCCTCCGCTTTAACAGAGTAGGACATGAGTGAAGCTAATAATGAGGTGCTAACTATCCAACGACTCAATGGAACCTGTTTGTTATTCTATATATCAATAGTTTAACTATAACCAAGCGATTACAACAATGCGACTTTTTAGTGGTTTATCGTGACTTTTGAGGTAGAGGCCGACAAATGAAAACGGACTCAGAAGGTGAGTCCGTTTGTGTTTACATTGATCTGTTTCTAGAACAATATTTGACCGAGCAAGGTCAAAATGTCTTAGTATCTAGATTACATTGCCGCTTCGAAGATTGCTGAAATCTCTTCGTGGGTTGCTTGTTTAGGATTAGTGAAACCACAAGCATCTTTCAGTGCGTTGTCAGAAAGTGTAGGGATGTCTTCAAGCTTCGCACCTAGTTTTGCGATACCTGTTGGGATATTTACGTCGTTTGCTAGTTGAACAATCGCGTTGATCGCTGCTTCTGCACCTTGCTCTGGTGTCATGCCTTCAATATTCACACCCATTGCTTTTGCAACGTCACGTAGACGCTCAGGGCAAACCTGCGCGTTGTAGCGTTGAACGTGTGGAAGCAAGATAGCGTTGCATACGCCGTGTGGAAGGTCGTAGAAACCACCTAGTTGGTGCGCCATCGCGTGAACATAACCAAGAGAAGCATTGTTGAAAGCCATACCTGCCATGAATTGCGCATAAGCCATTTGTTCACGAGCTTCAATATCGTCGCCATGTGCTACGGCTGTTCTCAGGTGTGCTTGTACAAGTTCAATCGCTTTAATTGCTACTGCATCTGTAATTGGTGTTGCTGCGATAGAAACGTAAGCTTCGATTGCGTGTGTTAACGCATCCATACCGGTTGCAGCAGTTAATGATGCAGGTTTAGCAAGCATCAACTCAGGATCGTTTACGGAGATAAGCGGTGTTGTGTGTTTATCAACGATAGCCATTTTAATGTGACGAGCTTCATCGGTAATGATGCAAAAGCGGGTCATCTCAGACGCTGTTCCTGCCGTGGTATTAATCGCAATCAACGGCATCATTGGCTTTTCAGACTGATCAACGCCTTCGTAATCAGCAATCTTGCCACCGTTAGAAGCAACCAGTGCGATACCTTTTGCGCAGTCATGCGGAGAGCCACCACCAAGAGACACAACAAAATCACAATCATTGTCTGTAAGCAGTTCAAGGCCATCATTAACGTTGGTGATGGTAGGGTTTGGTTGAGTGCCATCGAAGACAACAGCTTCAACACCACGTTGGTTAAGAAGATCTTGGACCTGCTTTACCACACCAATTTGGTTCAGGATTTTATCGGTAACAATAAGCCCTTTTTTAAAGCCTTGAGACTGAATACTATCAGCAGCATCTTTCAAACAGCCTGTGCCCATGAAGTTGATTGTAGGGATGTAGAATGCACTAGACATTGGAAAACTCCGTTAATTATGATTTTTGGTTTCTTTTATGTTGTCGGTAATCAGAAGGGAGTCTTTTGATCTGAGATAAGTTTGAGCCCGAACTACCACTTTGTAATTATGTGGTGTGATAGGGCTCATATAGCAATCGTTTTTATGGTTTTATTGTGTGTTTATTATCAACATCGAAAAGCTGAATTTTGGTAGATATGCAGGGATATTGATGAATAATGTGGCGAAAAATACACATTATCGTCTTGGTTCATCTTCGTTAGAAAGGATTATTTCAAGTTCAGGCTGAGTTAGACTGTGTGTAGGTTCTGCTTCTGAAATTTCATTTTCTTCTGGCTCTTTATCATAGTATTTAACAAGAAAAGGAGTAAGCATGATAGATGACGGTAAGAAGTGCTTCATAATACCTCCGGGTATTTGAGTGTATTTCTTGTATGGTATTGGTTTAATATGTGGCAAAATTTGCGATACATCATGACTTGTTGCTTGTTTTCTATAAATTCTTAGAACTATATTCAGGCTCACAAAAATGGTAGTAGAATGAACACTTAGCCTTTGAGGCTAAGAAAGAACAAAAATAACACGGCTAGATAGCGCGAATAATAGGACAGATAATGAAGTACGATTGGATATTCTTTGATGCAGATGAAACCTTGTTCCATTTTGATGCTTATCAAGGAATGAAGCTGATGTTTTCTCGTTTTGGGGTGGATTTCAGCGAGCAAGATTATTCGGCTTACCAAAAGGTTAATTTACCACTTTGGGTTGATTACCAAGATGGTCGTATTACCGCAGACCAACTGAAACACACCCGCTTCGAAAGCTGGGCCGAGAAACTAGAAACAACAACGGCTGCTTTAAACAGTGCATTTTTAACAGCGATGGCAGACATCTGTTCATTATTACCGGGTGCACAAGAGTTGATGGAGTCTTTAAAAGGCAAAGTGAATATGGGCATCATTACTAACGGTTTTACAGAGCTGCAGTCAATCCGTTTAGAGCGCACCGGAATGACAGATTACTTTGATCACGTGATTATTTCTGAAGAGGTTGGGGTAGCCAAACCGGACGCCCAGATTTTTGAATATGCACATAAGCTGGTGGGATTTCCATCCAAGCAAAGAGTGTTGATGGTTGGAGATAACCCGCATTCAGATATTCTAGGTGGGCTAGATTTTGGTATCGAGACTTGTTGGTTAAACAGCCAAGAAAAGGCAATACCTGCGGGTATCAACCCTCATTATCAAGTTAAGTCACTGGCTGACTTACAAGCGCTTTTATTGGCTTAGGCAATAACAACTAGCACCAACGAATACGCAATAACAAATAGTTTATTTCGTAAATTGCTCAATATTCGGAAGTCGCTTAAGTTTTCGCAAATTAATAACCGATGGCCGAGTACGAAAATGTACTCGGCCAAATATTTTAAACTTGGTTTAGCTTACAGAGTGATGACCACAAACAGATAAAGGAAGAGGCGTGCTGAAATCTCATCGTTATAGCTGCTACGGTATTATCGCCATTTTATTGTGGAGCTGCTTGATTGCTCTGTCTCGTAGTGTGTCAGAACAGCTTGGTCCAGTTGGTGGTGCAGCCAGTCTCTACACTGTGAGTGCGCTGTTGTTAGTGTGTGTGATGGGGTTACCAAAACTGTCACGCTTCTCTAAGTCTTACCTACTGATCGGTGGCGCGCTGTTTGTTTGCTATGAGATTTTCTTGGCTCTTGCTTTGGGAATGGCGAACAGTCGACATCAGGCAATAGAAATGGCCGTTATCAACTATTTATGGCCAGCACTGACGGTGTTATTTGCGGTGCTACTGAGCGATAAGAAGATTAACTGGTTGGTTTATCCAAGTATCTTCTTGGCATTTTTTGGGGTGGCTTGGAGCATCAGTGGTGATCAAGGTCTTTCTGTCGACCAAATTGCAGCCAACATTGCGACCAACCCAAAAACTTATTCAATGGCGTTCTTTGGTGCGATTATTTGGGCTGTTTATTGTAATTACACCCAGCGCGTTGCGAAAGGGCAGAATGCGATTGTGCTGTTCTTTATCGCTACGGCGGTCACTCTGTGGATTAAATACGCACTGAGTGATGAAACCGGTATGGTAATGACAACCAGTGCTGCAATTGATTTAGCATTAGCTGGCGCTTGTATGGGCGCAGGCTATGCACTTTGGAACACGGCGATTCTTGGTGGCAACATGGTGTTTTTGGCAACCATGTCGTACTTTACGCCAATCTTCGCGACGCTACTTTCCTCGGTGATTTTGGGCTTGTCATTGACTATGACGTTTTGGCAGGGCGTATGTATGGTAACGATTGGCTCTTTAGCTTGCTGGTGGGTAACAAGAGAAAAACCGACGGCAAAGGCGTCGGCTTCTAAAAAGGTTCAATCTCAGTCTTAATTTGCGCTTATGTCCCAGCGTCATTTGCTAGGTGAAAGCTTAGCTCGCGACATTGAGGTTCAGTTGCAGCTCATAAGGCATTTTAGATAAGCGTCGCTTAAGTTGGCGGCGCGTACGTTCTATATCATCGACCGCAATGGCTTGTTGGTTGTTGGTATGGATATCAACGTTAATTCTTAGCTCCGGCCCAACCTTTGTTACACCGATTAGCTCTAAATCTTGCTCTGCATCTTTGTCTACAGCGATAACGTTTTTATCTACCGTGTCACAAATATCTTTGGTTGCCGACATCATAAGCAGTTCACGCATTGCTTCTCTTAGCATATCGAAAGGTACTTTGATGAAGTAGAAAGACATCAGCAACATCATCGTTGGATCAGCATATACTGCGTACTCTGCTAGCGGAGAAAAAGTAATTAACCAAGCCGCCACGAAACCTGCCGTTACCGCTACACTCAACAGTGTATCCATTTGCCACTGCTTAGATTCAGCTTGAATCAGACCAGAAGAAATACGCTTACTTTTATTGGCGATGTACCACCAAGCGTAACCACAACCCAATACGTTGAAAATACCAAACAGAGTCGCGATAGAAGCATCGACTTCACGACCACCTGTCATCAAAGCACCGATCGCTGAATACAATGAGTAACCAACCACAAGCAGAATAACAATGGCTTTAATTGCGATAACAATCGGTTCGATGATCGCTCGACCAAACGGGAACTCTGTGTCTGAAGGGCGATTAATGTATTTTGAGGCAGCTAGTGACAATAAAGTTAACAGTAAGCTAATGAGAGAATAGACACCGTCAAATACTATGACTAGAGAGCCGACGAGAAGGCCTAATACCAGTCCACCGGTGGCGAAGCCTGATGCTAAAAGGGCTGAGAACAAGAGTACTCCGTTTTCGTTTTGGCTTTTCCTGTCACACATAATATTTTCCAGATGTTTTTGATAACTTCATTGTTCTAATATTGAGTTGGCTTTACAAACTTTATCTGATGATGGTTATATGCATTATTTAATTTTAATAAGTAAATCTATAATATTCATATATTTAGTTTTATTTTTAGGTGTCAATAAAATTGACGATGACTGTTTTTGGGGTAAAGTGTGCAAGCGAAATAGGATGGTTTATCATTAGTTAAATATATCTGTTGTTGTGCATTTTATAGATGTGTGAATTTGAACTGCTATTACTAAGGAGTAGGTGCATATGAAGTTTGACGATATCAGTGATAACGAGTTGTGGGTGATTGCTAACCCGATCATGGATAATCTGATGGAAGGTTCAACCAAAATTGACCATGATCTGCATTGCAGGGACTTTACTCAGCGAATGAAAGATATTGTTACGCCAGATTACTTAGAAAAGGTGTGCCATCATTATCAACATAGCAATGGCTTTTTTGCTGAGCGTGAGCCTGTCGCGCTGTTTAGACGTTCCGATTCAATTGCCTTTGTTTGGAAGCAAGCATACACGATTGCTAGAGGCGAATTTGTGGCTGAAATGGTGCTGGTAGAAGAAGACGGTCGCTACTTGGTAGACCATGTGATGGTTTTCTAATCTAGGAAGTCTATGATCGTTTTGCATCGATTTGGAAATCACCTGTTTAGATATTAACCGTTAGAAATCAAACAAGTAGTCGCTGAGCTGGTCGGCTAACCAATTCATTCCTGGATGTTCAGCCATCCCTGCTGCTGTAAACATGCAGTAATCCTCTTGCGTCAAGCCGTAAGTGTGCTTGATCACCGCTAATTCCTGCTCGCGCAATAAATGACGAATTAATGGTTCAGGCATTACGCCCCAAGCTTCTTCTCGTAAGATTGTATCTAGCATAAAGTCAAAGCTAGAGAAGCCGATGTAACGGCGAGAGAATGGCTCAAGCTCAGGATTATCCTTTTCGTTAAGGTAAACCATGGTCGCTTGCATTGAATTTCTCAATACTTCATCAGAAACACGTCGCATCGCACTCAGATCATGCCCTTTCTTACACACAGACATCATTCGAATTTTACCGAGTGGATTGTAGATAATCCTTGGATCGTCAACACGTTCGTAATCGACACCAAATGCGAAGTCGACTTGTTGGGTTTCAACGAGGTTAGCTAAGTCGCCGCTCGACGCGAGAACGAAGTTGAATGAAGTCGACGGGTACTTGTTGTTTAAGGCATGAGATAAGTCCTGCCACATCTCATCGGGTAGGGAATCATCTCGTGCAATCCAAATCTCTGCGTTGAATTCGCCCGAGACATGCAGGCAGGTTTGTTTAATACGCGCAGCCGTTACTAACATGCCTTCGCAGTCTTTGTAGATGGCTTTACCTGCTTCAGAGAGTTCAACGTGGTTTCCGCTGCGCACGAACAGTTCGACATCTAACTCTTTTTCCAAGGCTTTAATCGACATACTGAGTTTGGTTCGGTTGCATTCAAGCTGGCGCGCTGCTTCAGATACTGACCCTAAATCAGCAACAGAACAAAAGGCTTGGACTTGAGAAAGGTTCATTTCATTTCCATATTGAGCGAGGGTCGGTGCATATTATCTGAATATTGTGCTGACTATCTTAGAATTAGTCCATCTTTGCATGATAACTCTATGACGAATTGACTAATTTGGTTTATTCTGGGGAAGTTCCGAACCTACAAGAAGTAAAGATGGAGGCCATGATG
>PJEL010004850.1_pt1 | contig 10986 bp, 8 predicted proteins | sample 1853271 | NCBI WGS metagenome assembly PJEL01 (sample SAMN08108733, study PRJNA415343) | Invertebrate metagenome, whole genome shotgun sequencing project. | host: Globobulimina | place: Sweden: Gullmar Fjord | collected 2015-08 | reverse complement strand
TTGATGGGCTTGGGAATCAGCGGGTGTTTGACATCCTTATAGTCGTGGGTGGCCCCGCAGAGGTAGCTGTGCTGGCTGACGGTGGAATAGTCGCCGATCGTGACCGGCCGGGGGCAGTAAACCTCAACATCATCGGCGATGCACGAGTGACGCCCCATGATTAGCCCGCTGGGCAGGAAGATTCGAGCTCTCGGGTAGATGTGAGCCGTGGGATGCAGTTTCGCCCCGAACAGACGCAGCAGAAAGACGCGCCAGCCGTGAAACGGGCGGGGAGAGGGGCGAAACAGCAGGATGTAGACGAGATCCCAGATCGCGCGCACCACCCGGGAACCCTTCGAGTGAGGGCTGTGACGATTCTGGATGATCTCCGTGGACTTCTTCACGATGTGAATCAACCCCCTTCATCGATACCGAGAACGGTAGCGCAAGTATCGAATTTGTATCGGTCGAGCAGCATTCGCAGCTTGCCCTTGGTGCTCTTGGCCCCGACGTAGCATTTGAATCGCCGCTTGAGCGGCATGGGTACGCGGGGACAGTCCGGGGCGAAATCACGCGGGTGGAGATAGACGACGGTTGGCCGTCCGCGGGAATTGAGTTGGTTGAAGCCTCTTCTAATCAGCCACGAGGGCAGCAGGCGCATGTAGCCTCCACCGCTGAAGGGCAGACGCCGCGGGCCGATCTTCATCACGCTCATGGGAAGCTCGGGCATAGGTCGGCCGGAGGGGGCGGCGGTGAACTCGTGCGGCTCCATCGGGCAGGGGTACCCGCCGTGACCTCGGGCTGCGGGAAAGAGACTTGCATCGTACTTGAGTCCCACATCGTGAAGGACATCGATGGCCCATTCAGTTCCGGGAGTGATGGAGAAAGACGGGGCGCGGAAACCGAGTACCTTCTTCCCCCCTGCCGCTTCAATCAGGTCGATCGAGCGGCGCATGTCATCGCGGAACTCATCCGGCGAAAGTTCGTACACCTTGCGATGCCAGAAGGAATGCGACGCCAGTTCGTGCCCATTGTCGGCGATCATCCTCACCATTGCCGGGTGGTGCTCGGCAATCCAGCCCAGAATGAAGAAAGTCGCCTTTGTCTGCGCTTCGGTTACGGTTTGCACGATCCACTCGGTGTATCGCTCGACGAGACTGGAATGGTTGGCCCATTCGCCGGTATCGGCGACCGCATCGATCTCGACCATGTGGAACCAGTCTTCGATATCGAAGCTGAGTGCGTTCGTGATGGGCGAGGAGGTGGGCATTTGGTGGCCTTAGAAGAAACGGTGACCGCTTTTACGGAAGCGTTTCACATCTTCCTTGGTAGGCATGGAGAAACTCGTCGCTTCTTCTTCGGGATTGTCGATCAGAGGCGGATCACCTGCCTCTACGAGTCTGACGCATTCGATGATCGCTTCGGCGGCGAGGTCCTTCGATCGGGCCATGACTTCCTCGAGGGTGTCGTGGGGATGAACGCGATATTTCTTCTGAATGAGGATGGGGCCGTTGTCGATTTTCGCATCGACGTAGTGCACGGTTACGCCACCTTCGGTTTCCTTGTTGGAGAGGGTCCAGAAGCTGGGCATGAGGCCGCGGTATTTGGGCAAAAGCGCGCCGTGGCAGTTGACGATGCCCCCGGAAGTTTGTTCTCGCAATTTCTTACCGTAGAATTGTGTGCCGGAGATGGAGACGATGAAATTCACACCGGCTTCGCGCAGATGTTCGCGGAACTCTTCGCTGTTGACGTTGACGGCCTGGGTGACCTCGACTCCATACTTGCGGGCTACGGCGGCGACGGAATGGCAGGTGCGCGTTGAGCCGAGGATGTCGTTGCACACTTTGGCTTGCAGCTTCTTCCAGAGGTATCTGCGCAGCTTATATTGGAAGTATCGGAAACCATAGAGCTTGTAGAGCTCCATGGCGGTCTGGAACACGGTTCGCTTGCCCTGGGCGACGGACTGGACGTTGATGCCCGCTGTGGAATCAGCGAACTCGCGCAGGTACTTGTCCAGCACCTTGGGCAGGTAAAACGGGTCGTTCTGGATAAAAACGTATTTGGTGAGCATACGGTTTCCGTCCGGCCCATGTGGCGTTGTTAGCCGCTGTCCTTGTGGAGCGAGGCGATGACCTCGTCGAACTGCGGGAGGGTTTTCAGATCACAATACGCTTCGTCGAACGCGTGGCGGGCGCGTCGGCGCATTTCATCGTGTACCGAGGAATCGGCCATCATCTTCCGTATGAAATCGACCACGCCTTCGGAATCGCCGTGTCTGAGGCTGGCGCCGCACTCGAAGTTCTTGATTGCATCATCGACGTTGCATGTTTCAGGGCCGACGTAAACCACGGGCAGGTGCATGGCAAGGTTGGCGTGCAGCTTGCTAGGGCTCATCACGCCGAGGATGCGATCCCGCAGAGTGATCAACGCACAATCCGCGGAGGTCATCACGGAAGGCGTGACTTCCTTGGGCACATAGCCGTGGAGGACAATGTTGCTGAGGCCGCGCTCTTTCATTTCGCGCTCGACCATTTCCACTCGCGTGCCACCGCCGATGAGCAGGAAAGTCACGGGCTCATCGCGCATTTTCTCCGCCGCTTCGATCACGGTTTCGAAGCGATGACCGAAGCCCATATTGCCCAGGTAAAGGACGACGAATCTGCCATCAAGACCGATAGTTTGAGCTTCGTCCCAAGGTTCGTGTTGCGCGTCCGCGGGGAAGAATGACGCCTTTTCCCAATTGGGAATGATCGTCACGGGCAGCTTGTCATCCTTCGGTGCATATTGCGGACAGAGCAGATCGACCATGGCGGTATCGAGACAGACGAGGTGATCGAGTCTGCGGAACAGCGCGCGGTTCATGATGCGCATTATGCGGGCGAGGAAACCGTTCTCGCGCAGCTTGTCAGATCGCTCCGCCAACTCGGGGTAGCAGTCCATGTTCCACATGACGAGTTTTGTTCGCCGATGGAGCATCTTGTGCAGGACGCCGGTCCAGGCAATGTAGGGAGGCGTGGTCAGGGAGATAATCACATCCTGCGCGGGCAGACGGAGTATGCGCGCGAGCGCGGACAGGTAAAAAGTACCGTAATCGATACAGCGTTTGATCACATTTCCCTTGCCCAGTTGAGGCGTCCAGACGCGGTAGATACATGGGTTCTCGCGGGCGGTGCGCTGTTTATCCACCGAAGCGGGGACATAACCTCCAAGGCTGGTGACCACGGAGACCTCATCACCCAACTCGGCCCGGTGCTGGGCCAGCGAGGCGGCCAGATGTGCCGTCGGGCTCAGGTCGGGCGTGTAGAACTGGTTGATGATGGTCAGTCGCATCGGGGGGGTGTAATCAAATAGTCCGGCGGGAGAGAGGAATAAGAAGGTTGCCACAGAGACACAGAGGCACGGAGAAGAGAGAGAAAGATTGGTTCGAGCAAAACAGGGTTTTCTGCCATTGCGGGCCGCGCTCGCTGCTCTCAATTCGAGCGTCGGATTATCTCGGGACCGGAAGAAGCTCTCTTACCTGATCCATTCTCTGTGTCCTCTGTGCTTCTGTGGTGAAAATCGATTCATCTGTTGCGTCGGAGTCTCAACCGATCACCCCTCAGCGCGCTGTTGATCGGTGATGGTCTTCACCATTTCCTCGACGATCTGATCGAGGTTGTAGGTGAGGTCCCATGCCGGGAAGTGTTTCTTGATCTTCCTGAGATCTGAGTAGTAGCAGATGTGATCGCCGACGCGGTTGGTTTCGCTATAGGTCAGGTTGGGCTTCTTGCCGGAGGCTTCGAAGACCATGTCGACGCTTTCGAGGAGGCTGGCGGAATTTCCCTTTCCTCCGCCGAGGTTGTAGACCTCTCCCGGACGGGGGTCCTGCGCGAAGTTCCAGAAGAGATTGATTACATCGTGGCAGTGGATCTGGTCGCGGACCTGCTTTCCCTTATAGCCGAAGATGGTGTAATCACCTTCGCGGAGGGCGACGAGCACGAGGTAGTTGAGGAAGCCGTGCAGTTCGACGCCGGAGTGCTGAGGGCCGGTGAGGCAACCGCCGCGGAAGATGCCGGTCTTCAGGCCGAAGTACTTGCCGTACTCCTGGGCCATGATGTCACCGGCGGCCTTTGAGGCGCCGAAGAGGGAATGGAGAGTGTTGTCGATTGAGAAGGACTCGGGGATTCCATGCTCGTAAGTGGGATCGTCATATTCCCAGCGGGTCTCTTCCTCCCTGAGCTTGATGAAGTTGGGCCCGTCGCCGTAGACCTTATTGGTGGATACGTGGATGAACGGCGCCTCGGGCGTGTGCAGTCGACACGCTTCGAGGAGATTGAGAGTTCCCACAGCATTGACATCGAAATCGTCAAATGGGCGCGAAGCGGCGAGATCGTGGCTGGGCTGGGCCGCGGTGTGGACGATCAGTTCAAACCTATTGGATTTGAACAACTCATCGACGGCGTTACGGTCGCGAATATCGAGCTCGGTGTGGGAGAAGTTCTTGCAGCTGGTTTCCAATCTCTGGCGATTCCAGGTGGTGTCGCCCTTGGGTCCGAAAAAATCCGCCCGCATGTTGTTATCCACGCCGGTGATCGGGAAGTCCATCTTGTTAAAGAATTCGACGGCTTCGGAGCCGATCAGGCCGCTGCTTCCGGTCACCAGTACTCGCATCGCAGGTCTTTCCTTTCTGTCTCGCCGGTCGGCTTTCGGGAATGAGGCATCGCCGGCGCTTATTTTGGGCGTCGGAGTCCGTGAAGACTACGGTCCGACCGGTCTGATAGTTCACAGCTCTAGGGCGGCATGGGTGCCGCCTCGGAGCCCGTTCATCCTATCCTCCGATCGGGTCTGGTGCCCGAGAACGGCGGTTGAGGGCGTCTTAATGAGTGTCGGCCAGATGGAGGCGAATCTTGGCCGCCGCCCGGTGATCGAGCGGCTCTAGTTTCCGCCAGGACCAATCCGGTCGAACCGGCCGACACCAATACGTTAGCACGGATCCCGGATGGTCCTGGTTCGATGATCGGATGCGGTGATTTGGATTGTGAGGAAACGGGCGATTCAGCCTTCAACGCTGACCTGACCACCAATCAGATCGTGGGGAGATTTGGACGCAGCGTTGTTCTTGGGCAGAGCCGAAGAGGAGGCATCGGCCACGGCAGAAGCGGATTCAGCCCCTGAGGCGTTCTCCTGCGCCAAGCGGTCCATGAGCTGTTGCCAGGTCTCACGCTCGTAACGGAGCAGTTCCAGGACTTCCTCGGCAATCTTCGGATCCCGCTCGGTGCAGGCCTTCACCAGTTGGGTGTACATGAAGGTGTAGAGGGCTGAGATCTTCTCACACAAATCCGGCGAGTGCTGGGGTTGGAGGCTGTTTATGAGCTCCATGATGATGTCCTGGCAGCGTGAGATGCCGTTATAGGACGCTTCATGGTCTCCGTTGTCCAGTCCCTCCTTGGCTTGCTGCAGGAACTTGATGGCACCGTCGAAGAGCATGAGCCTCAACTCCGCGGGCGAGGCGGTCATGACCTTGGTCCGAAGGTATGGATTTGGGGTGACAGCTGTCATATCCGAGTTTCTATCGGCACTTGCGGAATTCGAATTCGGTTTTGAATCGTGTTCTGGAAAGAAATACGAGTTATTGGAGGTTGCGGGGGATCATCGTGTTGGCGCCTGCCAGGAGGTGATGGACATCTCATGGATAACAGGATGCGACTCAGGTCTGCCGCCGGCGCCCGTCCGTGAGACTACACGTTGGGGTGCAACCGGCTCTCCCCGGCTCAGGATCCGCTGATGGTTATAAGTTGGATCGCGCTTATGGAGTTGGTTTGGGCCTGAAGTTGCGCCAGGGTGCTCTCCAGGTTGGCGTATTCCTGGGTCAGCCGATCTCTTCGGGACGCGAGCCGGACATTCCAGTCCTCTATTCGATCGTTGAGAAGATCGATCTGGTTCTGGACCGTCTCATCTGCCAAGGTCATCGTGCCGTCGATCGAGTCGGTCAGTTCTTCGAGGAGGCGATCGAAGAGGTTGCCGAAGCCGAGGGAGTTGTAGGTGGGATCGGAGGAGGTAACGGTCACCCCCGAGGCGACCTCTTCGCTGGCGCCCGTGGTCACGTCATAGGCGGCGAAGAGTTCCTCTACCCCCTGCGGGTCTGAGGCATATGCCTCCAGGAATTCGGATTCGTCCATGGTAAGCTGGCCGCTACGGTTGAAGGAGATGCCGACCTGCGAAAGGTATTGGAGGGACCCATCGACATTCAGGGCGGATCCCGTGGCCACGCGGTACAGGGATGAGCGAACGCGGGCAACGGTGGGATCGCCGAGGAGAATGCCTTTTTCTTCGGTATCCACGTCATAGCTGTCGTAGCTGTCGATGTTACCTATTACATCGTTGAAGGTGGTGGTCAGTTGCTTTACGGTATCGACAATGGTTGCTGTGTCCCGAGTGATGGTGAGGGTGACGGCCTCATCGCTCGTAGCGAGCAAATCGATGTCCACACCTTGGATCACCTGATCGAGGATATTGGTATCACTGGTGATGAGGAAGCCATCCTTGGGATCTTCCGCTCCGAAGAAGACCTTTGCGTCCTTTCCCTCAGAGATGGAGGTAAGCCCCAGATCGACTCCACCGGTATCAATCACCATTGACCCGGCTCTCCCGGTGATCGATGTAGAGAGGTTCATGCGATAGGGCGAGCCTCCGGACCCGGTATTCAAAAGTGAGGCGCTGACCGGAATGTTCGCATCGTTGATTTTCTCGATAACATTTTCGAGCGTATCGCCGGCTTCGAGTTCAACCACGCGTTCGTAAGATCCGTCGATATAACCTCCGATGATGTCATCCGACTCTCCGAGGATGTTAAGGTCGGCGGCGGTGGTCCCGCCGGCGGCCTCGATCTTGATCTCAACGATCGGCGTCTGCCCGCCAAGGGCGGCGGCATCCTCTTCGATTATCAAGCCATCCCCGTTGTCGTTAACACGTGCAGTGACCGCCAGACCGCGGGAGTTGATCTCCTGAATGACATCGTAAAGCGTATCTTCAGTACCGCCGATGGACACCGTGGCAGTATCGCCAAGGCCGTCGGTGATCTTGAATGATCCCGTTCCGACCCCCCTGCCGTAGTTGAGATCTTCGAGCTTTGTGGAGTTGTCCACGTATTGGAGTTGTAGGTTATCCCCTGCAACGGAGTCAGAGGCGACATCGGCGGTAAGCCCAAGAGCGGTGGCCGCATCGCCAGAGATAGTGAGGTTATTCGTCCCGCCGGAGGTGTCGGTGACGGTGAGCCCATTTCCGGTGGCGTTGAGGCTGACGGTAATCTCGGCGGGGGTAATGATGGTCGCAGCTTCTGCGTTGATCGCGTCGACTACTTCGGTGAGGGAGTCATACGTATCCAGGTCGTTTATGGTAAATGAGCGGTTGAGACGATCCGAGATGGTGATGGTGGTGGCGCCGCCGAGTCCGGCGCCTCCGTTAATGGAATCGATGAGCACGGAGTTGAGCCCGGCGGTAAGGCGGTCACCGGTGTAAGTTGCACTGGCGGTGGATACTTCGATTCCAAGGTCTGATGCCGCATCGGGGTTGGTGGCGAGCGACTCGACGATCAGGTTGCTCGCGGTCATCCCGGTGGTGTCGGTCAGTTGCAGCCCCAAACCGGCGGCGTTGATGGACGCTACAACCCTGCCATCGTTGCCAACCGCGTTATTGATTCGGTCCAGGACATCCTGGATAGTGGTCGCGGCCGGGTCGGAAATCGTGTTGGGAATAAGGTCGCCGTCGAAGGTATCCGCGGCTACACCGGTTTCATTCAGAATCCCCAGGTCCTCGGCGGTGTCATCGCCGTTGTCGCCCGCGCCAAGCACTCTAAGGTTCAGCGCTCCGCCCACGGTATCCGTCACCGTAAACTTTTCTCCATCAGTAATTGATATCTGAATCCGACCGCTGGTCTCGCTATTAACGCGGGTAATGAGACCGCCGACGGTGGTCACATCGCTTAGATCAACTTCGTATTCCGTTCCATCCCGGTCAATGAACTTGATATCCGGGTTCTCCTCATCATCCGTGATGGTGACGCCATCTCCGTTGTTGAGATCCTCCAGGAGGGTGTCGGTGGTGATGTCCGCGTCGACGCGGCCTAGGTCAACGGTGAAGACTGTTCCGTCGCGGGCGGTGATCTGAAGATCATTCACGTTGTTCCGAATCAGGACGCCGTTGCCATCATTGAGCGTACTGAGGGAAGTGTCGGCCCCGATGGAAACGATGTCGGTGCCGGTAAGAGTCGCTCCGGCGGCAGTGCCGAGGATTCCCAAGTCGGCGGCGGTGGTATCGCCTGATGCATCTTCAACCTGGAGGGAGCCGGTCGGAGCGCTGGATGTATCCGTGAGCAAGATGTGATCTCCGGATACGGTGGCGATCACATTGATGTCGTCCTCATCGTTAATTCGGTCAAGCACTTCGCTAAGGGTGGCTACATCCGTCAGATCGATGGTTGCGACATTCTCTTCCCGATCGGTGATGGTGATGTTGCCGCGATCCACCCCCTGCCCGCCATTGAGATCTTCAAGGAGCATATCTCGTGAGAGGTTGCCGTTGCCGAACTCAAAGGACATCGAGTCGAGCCCCATCGGGCTTTCATCGTGGGTGGCGTAACCCTGCGATATTTTCTGGCTGGTGGATACGAGTTGCTTGACTATGAACGTGAACGAGCCCGGCTGCGCCCCGACGCTGGTGGTGGCGGTGAGGACTTCATCGTTGCTGCTGGTAACCAGGGTGGACTGAAAAATGCTGCTGGTTCGGAACGAATTGGCGGTGTTCTTGAAGTTCAGCAGCCGCGAATTGACATCCAGAAGCGCGGTTTTCTGTGTCTGCAGGATGCCCACGCGTTCCTGGAGTCGGAACTTGGTTGCGGATTCCAGCGTGATCAGGGCATCGATGAGCCCAGCGGTATCCAGACCACTGATGAGGCCTGTTCCGGCGGTAATAGCACCCATAGGTATTTCCTCTACTGCTGAGGCGGCCGACTGATGCTTTCAGGCCGCCATCCGCCAGGTATCCGGCTGGCGATCCTCATCGCGCCAGCGATTTTCGAGCAGGCCAACCCGCCGAAGCTCAAGCAAATCCGATGTCCAGGAAGCGAGAGTGCGGCCGAAGAGGCGGCTTGCCTCGTTAACCAGGTGATCCGCGTCCGATTGGGTCGGAATGTCGGTCAAAGGCGCAGTATGGCCAACCTTATTCATGTGTTCAGCTCTGAAGGAAGTGCAAACGGTGGGCCGCAACCTGGGCCGCTGCCGGATCTCCGTATCCGGCCTATCAGACGGCGCAAGCACAACCTACCCAGGTTTGATCGTCCATTACGACCGGTAACTTTGGCTCAAGTCGGACCCGAAGCGCAATAATCGCCCCCTGAGTCCAGAGCCGGTAATCCCCCTGACAGCCCCCCGTTGAAAAATCATTCAGGCTTCGTTCGGCCCAGATCCACCGGTTCTTCGTAGCAGAATCTGCCGGAAATGCCTTCGATACGGCCCCCGCTTCCCTGACGCAATCGCGCAACGAAAAGAACCTCTGCCGGCGATGGGCCGGCAGAGGTTCTTAATCCAGTAGTGGTACTTGCCGCTACTTGGCGGTGTACTGACCACGGGCGACTCTCTTGAACCCCTTGGGGTTGTTGATGAGAGTCTGGTTGACGATGGTGCGGAAGTTGGGGCTGGATGTCTTGTATCCGGCTTTCTGCACCTTGTCGGACATTTCTGTCACGGACATGGTCTTACCTTTGAGCAGCTTACCGAGCGAGCCGACGAGACTGTCAGCATTGCGCGGGCGGGTGCCGGCGGCGGCTTTCGTCCGGGGCCGACCGACGGGTCGCCTCTTCGGCGGTCGACCGACGGGGCGCTTCTTGCGAGGCCGACCGACGGGCCGTTTCTTGGCAGGACGGCCAAGCCGCTTCTTTGCGGGGCGCCCACGCTTGGGGGCCGGAGCCGTGGCCACGGCGCCTTCGACTCCCGCGATCTCCGCATCGAGCTCTTCGAGCTCCGCGGCCAGCTCTTCACGCTTTGCGTGCAAAGCTCCCAGCCTGCGTTCAAGCTCGGCTTGAAGTGCGACGAGACTCACCTTAGCAAGGCCACGGGCTCCCCGGCGAACCTTCTTCTTGGCACCGCCCCGAGTGCGCGTCTTCTTTTTAGCCATGATTCTGACGTCCTTGAACTGAGTGTGCGAGCTTCTCCATTCATGGGAGAAACCTGAAATAATGTGGTCCTGCAAAGGACCCAACAACTGAAAGGGACTAGGTGTATCGGGTCGGATACTGACGACCCTCTGAGCTTCCATCTGCAACACCCCCGCTTCTCCACAAGCGACCTGACTTGTGAGAAAAGCCGTTCGCAGTGCGGATCGACGGGGATCTTATACTAGGTTGCCAACTTATTCCAGCGCTGATTTCATCCCGTCGCCGTTAGAAACTGCAGCATGTCGCTATTTCAATGTGCCCGCTCTCAGCCAGCCGCGAATTCGGACGATGTTGAAATATCGATCAGGCGCAGCCAATATGGCAAATGCGCCTTCCGCATCTCGTTTTTACGGTCAAGATAGTCCTTGACAAATCCGGTTATCAACCGGCGGCCGGAGATGTCTTATTTTACCTCATTACCACTTGTAACAGAGTGAACCGGTCCGTTTAGGGTAATCACTCCGCCTGAAATCCGAGGCGTTCCATGAGGCCGGCGAATTCATCGATTGTGTAGAACGAGATTACGAGCTTCCCGGAGCCTTTCTTGCGGCCGGGCCTGATGTTCACATCAGTTCCCAGATGCTCGCCGAGGCTGCGCTGCAGACCCTCGAGTTGAGCGTTTCTCAGCGAGTTGGCCGAAGTAGTGGATGGCTGGGTCTCTTTGAATAGGTGCCGAACCTGCTTCTCCAACTCGCGCACCGACCAACCCTGCGCAGCCGCTTGACGAACGAGCCGGTCACGATCGGTAATATTAGTAATGGCTAATACAGCCCTGCCGTGACCCATCGATAGCTGGCCGCGACGCACGGCGTCCTGAG
>PJEL010004849.1_pt1 | contig 10986 bp, 8 predicted proteins | sample 1853271 | NCBI WGS metagenome assembly PJEL01 (sample SAMN08108733, study PRJNA415343) | Invertebrate metagenome, whole genome shotgun sequencing project. | host: Globobulimina | place: Sweden: Gullmar Fjord | collected 2015-08 | reverse complement strand
TAAGGCAAGTACGACCGCCAGGGGCCAGGAGGGTGATATGGACCAGAATGGACCAGAAATCCTGTCTGAAAGCTATTGTGACGTTTGGCTTCATTCCAGTGGTTGTCCCCAATATCATTGTCGATAATTACTCCATTAGGACGGACATGGAGGCTCTGAGAAGCTATATCCTCAAGGATGGCGGGGTTGATACAGTTACCGCCGTGGTAACAACATCCAGTTGCTTTGCGCCAAGAGAACCGGATATGCTGGGTGATGTGGCCCAACTCTGCATGGAACTCGGTGTTCCTCATGTTGTAAACAATGCATATGGAGTGCAGTGCGCCTCCACTTCCCACCTCATAAACCGTGCTTGTACTGTTGGGAGGGTAGATGCAATCGTTCAGAGTACTGACAAAAGCTTTATGGTACCTGTTGGAGGCAGCGTTGTTTGTGGTCCAGATGAGGATGTAATTGCACGTGTTAGGACAAGTTATGCTGGGCGTGCATCTTCCAGCCAGATTATTGATCTCGTGATTACATTACTGTCCCTTGGGGAAGTGGGTTACCGGGACCTCTTGGAATGGAGAGAAGAGCTTGTTCTGGATTTCAGGAGTTCACTCAGCAGGGTTGCAGAGATGAACGGGTAAATAATTTATGTAAATAGTAGTTATTCATTTCATGATGTATGTTTATTTTGTATCATGTACCAACTTAACCTAGCCATTGGGCCCAGCTAACCCTAATTCCAATCTTTCTCATAGGGAGAAGCTCCTTCCAATGCAGTACAACAACATATCTTTTGCGATGACCCTGTCGTCTTTCGACTCAAAACAAGTGGTCGAACTTGGTTCCATGCTCCACACCCGAGGTGACAAAAGCCAGACCTAGAATTAAAAAAAGAAAAAACTTTTGCTCTTAGCCACGGAAATGAATTCAAAGCGATATGGAGATCTCATATTCGCGCTGAAAATGTCCTACCTGCAGGTGTCACAGGGGTGCGTGTTGTCGTCCCAGGTGTAAATTTAACAGTTGCTGGTGTCAATTTCTGTGGGTATGGGACCCATGTGGACAACTTTCCATGTGCTTATCTCACTGCAGCATGTGCCATTGGGCTGACCTCATCAGAAATGAGCGACTTCATTCGCCAATTGAGCACGGTGAGCCCCCTCCTTATTACCCTTTCGCCTCCTCCCTTGGAAAGGTGGCGAGCTAGCTAGCTACATGGCAATCAATTCCCACAACGTGATGTGACAAAGCGCGTTCCTGTTCTTACTCTTTATTATCACCACTCTGAAGGTCTTTAAGAATTTTAAGCGACGATTTGGGCCAAGATTCCCCCCCTCTTCCCCCGCTACCAGTGACTCTGCTGATCCCCCGTGTTCTCCAGATTCTCCCCTTCAGAGTCGTCCAAACAATGAACAAAAGGCTACGGATACTACACTCAATTAGTCATGCGCATGTTCTTGTGGGGAGGAGTCCAAAGTAGGCCCCCCTTCCCTGAGAGTATCATGGTAAGAAGGAACTAAGTTGAGGGCATGATATGGAGTGGATGGTAGCGGTGGTTGTGGAGGCTGTGGTGGTCCGTGCCACACTGTACATTGATTGGATGCTTGCTTGAAATGCGGAGGCTGCAGCTGCTGATCACACAACATCGAGTGATGTGGCCACTGTGGCTGTAGATTAGGCAAGTACTGCTGTACGTGCATCTGTTGCTGAACCTGAAATTGCTCATGACCATGCATTTCTTGCTGGCACTGGTAGTTGGTTGGTCCCACTTTCTGTTGAATGGGGAAGGTAACCCCCCCTTGGCGTGTCTCCGCCCATTGATGTTGCAGGACAGCACATGTTGGTTGTTCTCTATTATAAAGCTGGAACTGGGAAAACGGTAGCTGTTGCTGTGGAGGGCGTTGGTAATTGGGTGGCATCTTTTGCTGTAGTCTGCGTTGTGGATGGACTCTGCCATCATAACAGCAGTTACTACGTTGGTCTCTTTTTGTGTGTCCTGAATCCTCATCCCCCCCCCCTTTGCCTTTCCCATTGCCTCCACGCTTCTTCCTTCTCCCTCCTTTGGCAATCATTTCCTTCTCATCATCGGAGAATTCAACCTTAAGGTGGTGGTATGAAGAGGAGGGCAGCCAAGGGGGGGTTAGGATTTTCTGAGCCAAACAAATTGCTCTCAAATGGATGAGTGGTGAATGCCTGATCAGGAGGTAGCTCTTCATCGAATGCGTCAGATGCATCACACCCGCGGCTCCTCTGGGCTAGAAATACTTCCTGGTGTAAGCAATTGAGATCAAGAGAAATAAAATTAATGATCATCAAATGCGGTCTTCACACATGCAATTCAGGAACAGATTTTGGTTTAGTTTAGAAAAAACGTCCGTAGATGACGTGCAGGCATAATAGGATAAATAACCATTGGGGCTGTCGTTCATTGCAGTTGCTTCCGTACCTGTGAGAGGTATGATGTCATTCCTCCTACGCTCATTACCTGAGAGCCCGGCTCTAACAAGGCTCCTGCCTTATTTAGTCCCGACAGCCTCTTGGGATCACACCGAATAAAATAGTGAGGTTTGCTGAGAGTGTAATGAGCCACACGGGTAGATCAAAACGTTAGAGAGTTCATAGTACTCATCACACCACCTGTTTGGTTGTGGTGATGGCAAATTATTGGAAAATGTGCTGTAGGCATGAACAGCAGTGTCAAGGTGGGGTCAGTGTTAAGCTATCTACCCACACACCCCTTTGGTAGAATTAGATTGGATCACCAGCTCACGCGTAGGAGGAGGATTTTTGCTCTCAGTAGTAGTAGTTTTGAATGGACCTATCTCTATCTCACAAACCTAGACTAAAACAACTCACCTGATTGGACCAAACACCTCGCTTATACAACCAAGAACAGATGCAGCAGCGGCGCCGAGTTTTTCTTCTTTATCTGACTCGGTACTACTACCAACACTGCCATTTGCTGCTGCCATGGTGCAGCACAGAACCGTGTCTTCGTCCAGGGGAGCCAACCCCGGTGCACTCATTACCACCACACTGCCCTCCGACATGATGACGGAGATTATGTTCCCTGCAATGCTCAGCTCCCTCCTGCCAAATAGAAATAGATCAAACTTCTTCTCAATACAATAGTAATATGTGTGCAGTATTAGGATATCACTGGCCCGGCCCGCACGTACCCTTCAATATCCACATCAAGTGGAGTGGGTTCAATAGGTGCATCCACAATCTCATTCTTAGTTCTTGGTGCTTCCGTGCTGCATTCTTCTTCTTCTTCGTCATCTTCAACGGCGGCCACATTCAGTGCTGCTACAGCCTCGTCATTGATACTAAGACCATCACCACTACTCTCGTCATCATCGCTAACACTGCTACTGCTCTTTGATTCAGTCTCAGACGGCACAGTTTTCTTCTGAATCACTTCGGATAGGGGGTGATTAGTGGTGGAAAGATGGGACCCATCATGTTTTTTTGGGGGGGGGGGGTTATTCTCCCCCTTCGTTGTCACAGCAAACGGTGGAATTTTGGTAGCAGCATCATCATCCATAGAGGAATAACTGGAACTCGACGAGGAAGATGAACCATCTGATGCATATCCTTCCAGACCTGGCAATGCCATAACTCAATCAATATTCGAAGTATGAGAAAGCCTACGAGCGGTGCTTTACAGTCATTGTTATACTCCTGGTTCAGGGCTGGCCGCCGCCATTACGAGAAGCCAACTAGATTACGTACGCTCGCCGCTACAGATGTAGTAATACCTACTGTGTGTGAATTGTTGAGTCAAGCGAGGGTAGGATGCATCAAGGGAGGATGAGCCTCGTAGGGTTTAGGGTTGGGATTCAAGATTAGAATAAGGCGGCTTAGGTTAAATCCGTGATATATATATAGCCTATAAACGACGTTTATCACTATACCTCTAGAGAGTTAGGGTTAGGATTAGGATTACGGGGTTTAGAGTAAGGGTTAGAGTTTGGGCTAGGGTTACGGTTAGGGTTTTAGACTTAGGGTTAAGATTTTGGGCTCAGGATTAGAAGATTAGGGTTAGAATTTTAGGGTTACGGTTGTACTGTTGGGGTTAGGGGTAGACTTAGACTTAGACTTAGGGTTAGAGTTCGGGTCTGGGATTACAGTATAGTGTATGTACATCAATAGAGGTGTACACGAGGTTAGGGCGATGGTTGTGGTTTTGGCTTGATCATAAGTGATATGATGGCTTGATCGTGGCAGTAGAAAGGACACGAACATGCCCCTTCTAAATATATATATATATATGTTTATTGTGATTAAACGTGTATAGGAAGTTCTTTTCGCATTGAGAGAAACAATTACTCACGGGGGGGGCTAGAATCAATACGGCAAACCGAGCGCACTAATCTTACACCTATTGTTGTGTACATACCATTTCAATAGGTATATTGCGCCAGTGGATATTTCCTCTTTACATGCTCGATTTTGTTTCTTATGATGTTAAAAACGAGTTATTGCACTCGTATTCTGTTAGTCTCTGTCTCCGACTTTTTCAAAGGACAACCACCACCTCAAGTTTACTTTTATTTCTTTCAATCAGTGAAGTTGGCTCTCTTGGTGGACACAGATACATTCAGTGATTTAAAAAATTGAAATACAAGCACTGATGAATCACTAACTACTACTTTATACATTCCTTGATTAGCCCGCGTTAAGAGTCAAAGAATGAGGGCAGCGGAGCCATCCGCGTAGCTGCTCTCAACCTGAAAGAACACGTTCAATCAATTTAGTGTCGTCCCTTCATGAACATATATATACTATTACGCTTTTGGGGTACAAGCTAATCGAAATCTTGTGTAGTTGAGAAGTTTCCCTGGCCCAAGTCTTATCACTTCGGCATTGCAACACCAACCTTACACTTCCACACACATCTATATAAGTCTATGCTAAACATGTAGAAGGTAACCACTAATCTCACTGAAAGATGAAAGTATGAGTAAGCGCATATTCTGCAATGATGTGAATCCATCCCCTCGTAGAGAATCATCAAAGTGATTTTCTTTTACAGATACCATACACTCACAACCATAACTCTGTGTGGGCCATGCTCGATGGATGGAATCGGCTATCGTGAGTATAAGGGAGCCTCCAAGGCAAAAAAAGGAAAGTCATCCACAGATGTACTCAAAAAGCAACAACACTTTTCTGAGGGAATTTAAAGCTCCCAGCTCATTCTTAATAAAGAAAACAAACAGGTGAATGAGTGGCTGTGAGAAGTCCACGTATTCTACTTGTTCTTAAACCGTATCAAATGTTCCGATATTAGATACTATAATTATGCTTTTACTGATAATTATGGGTCACTACTCTGTGAATGTACACCGACTAGGTGTACATCTGTTTGCTGGTTGCTGATACAAATAAATCATTAAGTCGGTTTTAACCGACACAGTGCACCATGCACTAACAATAACGTTAGATCCAGCAGGAGATAGAATGCCGTTTTTTTCAACCTTGTACAACAGTACCGTCAGCATCTCACGTAACCTTCTTATGAAAACAGAATCGTGCAATATAATGAAATACTTATCATGACAGATATTTCCACAGCTCTGACGAAGCAGTTGCACAAAAATTCAAACATTTAAATAGTTTTAAATGTTTGAATTTTCCCGCTAGGTTACATGACAACCATTCATTTCGTCCACTCAACACAACAAGAAAACCTTGTAGTTGCTCTACCTCGCTGGTAACTTGCTAAAACCGTAATCCAAGTCCCCCCAGGTAGTCCATTGACTACGTAGGCCTACACAACAGGTGCTAGGTCTATCTACCAAGGAAGTAAGGGACAACCCAAGAATCACGTGCGAGAGAAGACGTAAAAAAGTAAGAAAAAGGCAGTCAACAAGACACTCCACTGGGAAAGCAGCCACCAGGGAGTAAATAAAAGAGGGCCCACGTCAAAAGAGATAGTGGGGCATCATACACCAGATACGGCGCTTAGAAGAAGCCCTACTTCAAAATGGTTTTTAGCAATTGCATTTGTCTAAAACATACTCTTATCTATTTACTCCTCTTGATATGTTTGAAGTTTTCTTCTTCTTGTGTTGGCTGGATGGGTTGTTGTCAATCAAGTAAATCTGGAGACAAAGGAAACTGCTGCTCACCCTGGAGGTGTTATGACGGTGGGATAGGTTGCTCTGGACGTCAATGTAAATAATTAAACATTATCTCACTGAGTAGATGTACCAACAAAGCTATACGGTTACGAAGCAAAGGTCAATGTGTACGGCCTTATCACGTCACGATTACCACAAGCAACGCTTCTTGGAAGCCCTCTATGTCACGAGACATCGTAAATCATCATATATGTCAGAGATATTCGAAAGTCGGAATCATCGAAGAATATAATTATTATCTTGTATCCGTGTTTATAAGTAATGTTAAATAGTTTCGTAGCCATTAAATAATATCACACTTGATACTCTTCTAGCCTATGCCGTACAGAAGCCTTACATCGGCACGACAACCTGGAAAAGGGGTCACTGCCTGGGGTCCTACGTGTAACTGACCGCTAGGTGGGCTGTAAAGCTACGTAGTGGTCGGCGCAAGGTCTAAGTACCGAAGGGGGAGGGTGAACCCCCATACCGCGCGAAACTCTACCAATGCCATCCACCATGGTCCCAAAGCATTCAACATGGCCAGCTTTCCATGTAAACGATGAATTATTTTCTGTGGACAGCATTCTAGAGGAGATGAAATTGGAGTTTAGGGAAAGTGTATGTTGTTGTTGTCCATAACAAGATTGACTCTTATGCTTTTGTTTGTCAAAGAGTGAAGATTAGAGAAAGATTCTTCACTGGTATTGAATGTTTCTAAGAGGGTTGTTATTATTAAATAGATGCATACTTGTTATTATATATAAAGCAGTAGCTATTAAAAATCAGACGCGACTAGCGGCAGTAGTCTAGTTTCCAACATTCAAGATCAGCAGGCTCATTAATATGTGTTGAAAAGTGTATCCACCTCATATTCTAGACTGCTATCTTCGAAATAATTAGCTTCGCAGGTACGAACAGCTGATAACGATGCACATATTACAAAGGACCACAAGAAGGTAAGTTATTAGAGATTTGAAAACTTAGTCGCCACGGGTGAGAGAAACACTAGCATTGTACTGCTAAGGAATGATGTCAAACGTCAATTATACTGGAACGTACGTACCAACGCCCCCCATAACTCTAACCCTAGCCTTAAACATATAACCCGAACTACTGCATATGTATGGATTAGAACATATGTACAAACAACAATACGTATGCTATGCTTGTTCCGTCTCATCATATTTCAGCTCCCACCTGCAGAGCCACACATACCTGCAATAAGGCTTATAAGTTTATTTCCAAGCGCCTTCCGAATAGCTTTCCCTTCAATCCCATGCGTTAGTTTTGATATAGATTCCACGGGATCTCTAGGCAAAATTGGAGGAGCGGATACAGATTTGATCGAATTTGGATCAACCTGAGGATGACAGAGAAATGGTTCAAGTTATTTATTTCTCTCGAATGCATAGAAATCCAAAAAATGCCATCAGAGGAGATATATAACCTGAACTGGGGATCGGAGGGGATAGTCTTTCTCAATCCCTTCAAGACCAGCCGCAATGATGCCAGCCAAGCCTGATCCTGAGCGTTAGTTCCCCCAAATATAACATATGTGCGTAAAAGGTAAAAACAATTGGGAGTTTCAAATACCGATGTGAGGATTGGCAGTGGCATCAAATGCCTTGTACTCCAAATTCACATCTTGAACATGATACATTTCACATAGCCGCAATGGTGCCTAAGAAACAGAGTCCTCATCACAAATAAGTTTGACATTTAATCTTGATACACTGTTGCAATCACTTCACGGTTATCAATGCCCCAGCATAAATATGCTCCAGCCCAATTGCCTGGAACCTATTAGTAAGGTATGATTAGTATATTTGCTTTGCTGTAGAGTACTCGTCCATTCAGGGACAGCAGCAGTTAGATATAAGGGTGGCACTTCATCTTTAAGCCACGTCAAATAGATGCTCCTACTTGATATCTATATCTATGTCAGTGATACTTCAGCAGCTCAAAATGCTGTGAGGACTAACTATAGAATGTAAACACATGTCTTGCTGAACTAACTGCTCTTGCAATAGGCATGATACATACCAAACGACGAAAGGAATTGCGAGTTGGGCAAGTTAGAGCCAGCAGCGCTGGCAAATGCTTCAAAATTCCTGTAAGGAACTTAGTAGCACAGGAGTCTGACTCTATTTCACCCGGCCAATCGTAATTATTCTCTTTAGCAATGTTCAAAATCTCTTCCATGATGTTTAACCCACTGCGATATAATGACATGTGAACGTGATTCGAATTTGTCTGAGAATACGAATAGATTTAGACATAGGTACTGCATCAACGGCAAGGAACGTGGGATGCACTGCATAGGTAGTATATATAACACAAAGAACGAGTGGTACTGGTTTGTGCCTTACCGCGGTACCCTCGAATATTTTTGGGAGGAAACTTGCCACAAATCCCCTCCTGTGTACCACTTCAGAAATAATTTTACGAGTCAACAGCATATCATCACATGCCTAAGAGAGATATATCACAGAAGACATCATTAAAATTGAAGATTTTGCCATAACACTTCTTTTGGCTTTGATATCCGTAGCAACGCATTGATTACACATCATTGTATCAAAATTTGAATGATGTGAATACGAGCCACAAGAAAGGTATAGCTAGCCCCCTATAAGTTGTCAAAATCAATAAGCAGTGCTCATTCTGGTACTGGAAGTATGAACCATACCGCCAAAGGGTCAAAGTAGACCCCAGAGATGATCTCAAACTGACCGTTGCCACTTTCTTTGTGATATGAACTCACTCTAACGCCAGCAAACTGTTAAAGTAGTAAGCAAACTGGTAAATGAGTTTGAGATTGAATGCATGCACCAATGTAGTAAAGAAATTGAGTGAGAGCAGGCGCAGCACGCAAGTACTGCCTGCTTTACGTTTGCATCTAGCCTGAATATTAGTATTCTACAGATTTCACGGCACCACCTGCAGTTCTGATGCAATGTCATGCAGTAAATCACTTGCTGTATCAAGACCTCTACTAGAGCAGAAATTCCGTGTTTCAATAGGTTTCTTCTGTTGCACGAAAGGACGGTCAGCTGGTAAGGGCATACGAGGAGTTGTAGATCTGCACATTCCAATGTAAACTTATGTTATACTACTACATCACGTTCTTCTAAATGGTAATAGCAGCAGCTATACCTTGTTATTCAAAACCACAAATTCTGTTTCAAAGCCTACGTGAAGCTCCAATTTAAACTTTTGCAAATCCTCGTACACCTTCCTAAGCATGTTTCGAGGACAGAAATATATTGCTGTAAACGGTATACACTGTCAGATAATTGCAAATCTTAAACAGGGGAAGATGTAGCATCAACGGGAAAGGGAAATGGAAAGAAAAAACAAATTCGATTACTGTTACAGGTATGGATACATGGAAAAAACGACGAGGCACCCAGAATGGAAGAGGTACAATTACTAGAATTCATCAAAGAAAATGCAAGGATAAGGTGGTTACTACTGAAGAATTGGGCCATCATTGCTTACGATTATGACGGTCCTGTATTGGATGCATAAAGCCATGGTATACCTTAGGTTACATCATTAGAACAGAGAAACTTCAATCAGAGTACGTCCAAAAAAATCAATTCTATGACAATACCATACCATTGCCTTTACTCCCTTGTGGTACCTCATCCTCTTGGTCTTCGTGTCGGGAATCACTCTACGGTGGAGCGAGTCTCGTAACTGGTAAGCCAAAATGTTGGAAATTCATATTTTCATTTTGAAACTGCCGTGAATATGCTTTCAATTTCATATTACATGCGGTGCATTTAGCAAACATGACAGCCACCTTTATAAGTACCGCAACGGTCATCAGGGAAGTATTGTGACCCTTGCACGATCTTTGACCATATTACATTACATTATCAAACCTTCAAATCCGCAGCCTTCACTGTTACCACCTACTCCGCCACACCACACCAAATGATTTTTCCTAATTTTTTTCATTCTTAAAACAACCTTATTTCTCCTGTTTGGTTGAGACCATTATGGTTATTGGCAACGCAGTCCGTATGTGCCATCTGCGCCATGGTAGAGCTAGACACTCCTATTCCCTTCATCCATAGATTTCTTGGATAGGGGCCGCCTTGTGTAACAGAAGGCACAATCAGGATGTATCATGGCTAACAGAAAGGAATGTAGCTAGTACTGTATAGTCATAACTCATGGAATGAAATGAGTTATTTCATCGCCTTACCAATAATTTCGACACCGTGTCTTGCAATTCTACAACAATGGGGGTAGGGATGAAATATTGCCTTTGACCTCAGAACTCCATCAATACCACACCAGATGATTTGGCTCTGAGACACCCAGACCTTCACTCCCTGCAGGGGATGGGGTACACCATAAATCGTTATCACTATAGAGTGCTGGGATGGATGTACTCACTTAATATTTAACTTACCTCACCCTTCACCTCTTCCTGCTCATCCATGTTAGGAGAGATTTTGTATGACCCCCCTAAACAACTCCCATCATCTGGCTTTGGAGACCAGGGTTCTACCATTGAACTACTCTCCCAACTGACCTATTCACAACCCCTTCCTCTTCTTTTTATCGTGAAGAATAATTGTGACAACTAAAATACCATCCTTAATTGTAACATCCTCTATGCTATGTATCGGTTTTACACTGGCAAACCGACGCAGTGTACCGCATGGACCGAAATGTTCCTCTTGGTGCGGAGAGTTCGATATGAGTAGGTTACAACCTATTTGCTTGACTACTGTTACGGAAAGGGTGCTTCTCTGGATCAAGACCCATCTCCAGCATAGTGAAACAGATCCAAGACACCGAAAGAGTAAAGTGGACTGCAGTGGCTGGAATTCCCTTTAGTAACAAGTGA
>PJEL010004848.1_pt1 | contig 10986 bp, 8 predicted proteins | sample 1853271 | NCBI WGS metagenome assembly PJEL01 (sample SAMN08108733, study PRJNA415343) | Invertebrate metagenome, whole genome shotgun sequencing project. | host: Globobulimina | place: Sweden: Gullmar Fjord | collected 2015-08 | reverse complement strand
TGCAAATAAAAATGCACAAACAGCAACACAAAAAGCATAATACCATTCAAGCTGATCAACCAGGCAAGAACTGGCAAAAATTCTCTCTTTAATGTTCGTGCTTTTCGTAATGGCTGCCAGGAAAGCAAAATTGCATAAATAGGAGTCAAAGTGCCCAGTAATTTGTCAGCCAACATGATAACCGGTATTGCCAGTATGACAGGAAGCGCATATTCATCTGAATAATGGTTAAGCAGTGACTTCTCCACAATTGCTATTTTACCATTAAAACCACCGGATACTGCTTCATAGAACTTATTATATAAGTTGACTGGATCACCAAGCCTTCCTTTATCAAGTAAAGAAAGACCAGGGTTAAACATTTTGGTGAGAAAAACCCCGAATAGAATGGCAATATTGACAAATTGGGCCTGAAAAAAACGAATAATTTTTTCTTTACTCCCCCACCCTTTACGAACAAAAAGAACAAAGGGTAGAATAACAAGAAAAAGTACTCCCTCTATACGAAATAATGTAGCAACCGCCATACCGGCGACCCACAACAAGGCAGATGACCAAGTTGGAGAATGATAAAAGAGTAAGAAAAAATAAACTGAAAGTAAATAAAATGCCCAATAACCATGATCCCGCAGAACTTCCGATCGGGTTTCCATAAACATTGGATGCGAAACAATAACAAAAGCGGCAAAGTATAAAACCTTTCTGTCTCCCCCCAGTACACGGACACAGGAGATAAAAGCATATGTAAGAAGTGAGGAAAAGCAAGCTGTCAGCAGAAATGCTGAATTTTCAAGACTCAGATTGAGAAGATTACTAATTCCAGCGATAAGAAGCGGATAAAAATTCCACGAATACAGTTTAGCGGCTTCGCTAAAATCTCCGTTTCGCAATATATCAGCCACACTCAGATAGAGAATACCATCTAGATTGACCGTACCACCGGTATAAGACACCCACAAGGAAAGAAAAAAGCTTAACAACATTGCCGGCAGGTAAACATTATTACCGGGCCTGTCTAAAACTTTTTTTTCTGATGAACTTTTGTTTTTTTTAATAAAAAAGAGATTCATGAAGTGAAATGTACCAGAAAAAATGTCGAAAAATTAGCTTACAGTTGTTTCGTCAAACCATCACTGCAATCCTTGAGACCTATTTTACGAAGATATTTTTGAATATCTCTATTCTGGATGATGGAATTTTGTTGAGACGTTGAAAGATCCTCCTGCCACCGTAAATCAAAATATGTTGAGCCTTTCTCTTTTATCCATTCATATTCCTTTTTTTGGGTGCCATGATGCTGAAAATTCCAATATTGCAATTGTTCCGGTTCATAAGAAACTCCAAGCCATTGCGACAATTCTTGAACTTCCTTGGCTGGATTAACAGACAAATCTCTATAGCTTATTACATGACTATTTAAATTATTTTTTTCAATAAACGATGTTATCTTTTCATTAGTGATAAGCCATTTGTAGATATAAGATTGAATCTGTCTACCGCACATAACTTGTAAAATCTTCGTAGGATAGCTTCTTACTATTTTCAAGCGTTGGTTTAATTTTTCCTCAAAGCTAAGAAACGTGATTATCCAACGGCGAACCAATGCCCGCGGATCCCTGATTAAATGAATTACCTTAAAATCATAGTCGTTTTTATCAAGAAACTGCGCGGCCCAGCTCACTTTCTTTGAATTATCAATCAACACGCTCACTTTCGGCGAAACCCGGGAAAAAAAAGTAGGATAAATTTCTTCAAGACTCATAGAGCGAATCCCCTGAAAAAGCTGACACTCTCCGACGTCTCCGCATACAAAACATTTCCCTGTGACTTTTCGTAATGCCTTTATTTCTCCCAAATGTTCGACCCTGCTATTGCTGCCAAGCAATAACGAAAGATAATGGGAACCAGCATAATTTGAAGACAAAATAAAAACGACTGTCTTTTTCTGCTTTTCAATAGAATTCAATGAATTTAATTCTCAAGAAAATATTCTTGCAGAAACCCCAAAAAACCTAAATTTTTTCCGTTTACCAATTGAGGCAGCCTTTTTCAGAATTTTATAAATCATTTTTCGATCTTTCTGATTCAAGCGCTGATGCCCTTGGTAGCGAAGGAAAAAACGCAATCGTTCACTGTCACTGACAAGCGGCCAGTAAACAGACAAATGCAGAGTAGCCAAATCCCGTAACTGTTTCAGATGCAGCATCAAGCCAGACCCAGGCCAGCTCCCCTTCACCTCAGACCTCTCAAGATCAAGAGGTTGGACGACAAACCCCTCTCCTTCCTGTTTTAAAAAAATATGCCAAGAAAACAGATCAACATGGGCAAGACCGTGTTCATGAATTCGGGCAACGGCATCTGCTACAGCAAAAGAAATTTTTTTTCGCAGTGCCTTTTGCTTTGCCTCTGGTTTTTCAAGCCACTGCTGCAACGACAGGTAATCATTAAGTTCCTCCAACAGAAGAAAGCCATCTCCTCCTTCTTTCGAAGGACGCCAACCCCAGGCCACCGGAGACAAATAATCGAATCCGGCCCGGGCATAATGCATCATATTGGCCAGCTCAATCTGGGCAACCGGAACTTTCTTAAAACCTGTCGTATAATCCCGGCGCAGATAATTTTTGTGTATTTTAAGGTAAAACACCTTGCCTGAATCACCAATTTGTAACCGATGAACAACACTCCTGGTGTTAAGATCCACCACCTCACCGCAAAGCTCAAGAAATTGCTCAAGATCAAGCAGGTTATTGGTCTGCAAAAAATCCTGCCATCCGTCAAACACCCAAACATCTTCAGACCAATCTTGTAGTCTATGCCGGGTACCGGAGGTATCAATCATCCCCATTACCCGATGAGCCACTGGCAAATGTTTGATATAATTCTTGATACACCGGAGACTCTTTAATCAACTGCTCATGGGTGCCCTGGTTGATAATTTTGCCATGCTCCATTACCAAGATACGATTTGCGTTACGGATGGTGGAAAGTCGATGGGCAACGACAATGGTGGTTTTTTCCGACATCAAAGTTTCCAGGGCTTCCTGCACCAGGGTCTCTGAAACCGAATCAAGGGCCGAGGTTGCCTCGTCAAGAATGAGGATGGGAGGATTTTTCAAGAATGCCCTGGCAATGGCTATCCTCTGCCGTTGTCCACCTGACAAGTTTATACCCCGATCACCAAGCATGGTATCATAACCTTCTTCCATTTCACTGATAAAATGGTGAGCATGGGCAAGCCGGGCAGCACTTTCTATTTCCTCATCTGTGGCATCCCACATGCCAAAGCAGATATTTTCCTTGATTGTATCATTAAACAACACGACATCCTGGCTGACCATCCCCATCAGTTTACGCAGATCCCCAAGTTTGACAGAGGTAATATCGTGTCCGTCAATAAGCACACTCCCCTGGACAGGATCATAAAATCGTGGCAACAAATCAACAAAGGTAGTCTTTCCAGCACCACTGGGACCGACAATGGCGACAACATCTCCCCTGTTAATAGTTACGTCTATACCTTCTAGCACCAATTCACCGGTTTCTCCATAACGGTGTGAGACATTTTCATAACGAATTTGTTTTTCAAAGCAGGGTAAAGCAACATCACCACCCTCCTCAATATTCATTTCTTCAATCCACTTAATCCTGTCAACAGCGGCTTGTACTTCCTGAAATTTATTATATGTCTTACTGAGTTGCTTGATCGGGGCAAAAACCATGACAACAGCACCAAGGGCAGAAAAAAGATCGCCACTGGTGATCACTTCATTTACCACCAGATTGCCGCCATACCAAATAACCAGCGCCACACCGATACCGGAACAGACATTGGCAAAAAGCTTGGCCATTTCCTTATGTCTGAGAATTTTTACCTCCCGGCGATAGTGGGTGCGACTCTCCTTGGAGAAACGGTCCGACAGGCCAATCTCATTGACAAACGATTTGACCACCTTGGAGCCGGTTGTAGCCTCATTGATAAAATGGGATAGCGAGGCTGTGATCTCCTGGGCCTGCTTTCTCTTTTTCTTGATCCTCTTTCCCTGTTTATGGGCGTAACCAACCAATGCCGGCAAGACAATAAGGGCAAGCAGAGTAACATCCCAACGCCGATAGAGGGCAACGCCGAGTAAAACAATTATTGTCGGAACTTCACGAAAAAAGACAAGAATTACATCAGTGACAAGGCTGCGAATCTGGGTGGTATCATTAAGAATTCGGGAAATCACCTTGCCGGATGATTCTCTGTTAACAGAAAGTACCGGTAGGCGAAGTAAATGATCATACAACTGTACCCTGAGATCCCGTACCATCTTGAAACCGGCGGAATACATCAAGTAATTGTACACGCCCTTACATATTCCTTGCATGGTATAAGCCAGAACAATAACCACCGGCAGCCAAGTGAGCATTGAATAGTTTTTTTCTACGAAAATAGTATCAATAACCGGTTTTACCAGCCAGGCTATTGCTCCACTGGATCCAGAGGCCAGGAGACTAAATCCTATTGCCAGCAGCACCCTGCTGTAATAGGGGCGTACCAGACTGAGAATTCTTTCATCAAAAAAATTTTTAAACACTAATTTTGCCATTGCACCTTTTTAAAAACAAAAAAACATTACTTCTTTATTAGAATATCTTCCATCATCAGGTATTCAAGATCACACGCGTAAAACATATTCAGGGCATCTTCAGGGCTGCAGACCATGGGCTCACCGCGGCGGTTAAGCGAGGTGTTGAGCACAACCCCGTTACCATTATGTTTTTCCAACTCTTCAATCAGGGCGTAATACCTGGGATTAGTTTCCCTGGTAACAATCTGCGCCCTGGCCGTTCCATCTTCATGTACCACTTCCGGAATCCTCTCCTTCCACTGCTCAGCCACATCAAAGGTAAAGGTCATATAGGGACTTGGGTGATCAGTCTGCAGGATCTCCGGGGCAACTCTGTCCAGGATACTCGGACAAAACGGACGCCACCGCTCTCGATATTTAATCTGGGCATTGATCCTGTCCGCCACCCCGCTGTGACTTGGATCACCCAGGATGCTGCGGCATCCTAAAGCCCTGGGTCCAAATTCCATCCTGCCTTGAAACCAGGCCAGGGGGTTACCTTTTGCCAAAATATCAGCCGCAGTCTCAGGGACGTTGTCAACCTGCTGCCACTGGGGTTTTTCCAGATGTTTTTTACAGGCCTCAATACACTCTTCGGTGGAATACTTCGGGCCAAGAAACACATGCTGCATTGGCTCAACAGGAACTCCGGCTGCAACCGATGCATAGCTAGCGGCACCCACTGCTGTGCCGGCGTCACTTGCAGCCGGTTGGACAAACAGTTCCTTGACATGGGGTAAGGCAATAATACGTTGATTTAGCTTCACATTTAAGGCAACACCACCGGCAAAACAGACTTTGCCGGTTTCACGGATAATATCCCCCAGGTAATACTCAATCAGCTCAAGAGAAACCTTTTCCAGCAGATCCTGGATGCTCGCCGCATAATCGATATAAGGGTCATCAATTTCATCACCGTGGCGTTTCGGACCGAGCCAATCCACCAGTTTCTGGCTGAAATAAAAACTCTGATCATTTTCCCGGTAACGTCTCAGGCCAATACAGTTGACAATTTTTGTATCAAGATGAAAATCCTTGCCACTGTAAGTGAGCAGAGGAGAAAAATCATAACGTTTAGGATCTCCATAGGGAGCCATCCCCATGACCTTAAACTCCCCATCAAGCATTTCAAAGCCAAGATATTCAGTCAAGGCGCCATACAATCCTCCAAGAGAATCCGGATCATAAAATTCCTTGATCTTATGAATTTTACCGTTTTCTCCATAGCCCAAAAAGGTTGTGGCGTACTCTCCCTTGCCGTCAATACCGATAATGGCGCATTTTCCTTTAAACCCACTCAAATGATAGGCACTGCTGGCGTGGGCCAGATGATGTTCAACCGGAACAAACTTGACCCGGCTGGAACCGATACCAAGATCATCAAGCAGTTTCATTACCTGCTTATGATTTCTCTGGTACCGCCGGTTTCCATTAAACAAAGCGGTTAATGCCCGGTCCGGGGCATACCAGTAACGCCGAGCATAATGCCAGCGTGCCGGACTGTTCAGACCAATTTTTGCATAGGGAAAAGCTACAACATCAACCTGATCGGGCCTGATACCGGCAAAATCAAGGCAAAACTTTGTGGCCTCATAGGCCATTTTGCCCTTGGCGTGCTTATCACGGAGAAAGCGCTCTTCTTCAGCTGCGGCAACAAGCTTTCCGTCTATGTAAAGTGCTGCTGCAGGATCATGACTTACAGCACCACCAAGTCCAAGTACAATCATATAATTCCTATCTTTCAATCAAAAATAATAAACCTGTGTGCATAACAAAGGACAACATTAAAAGGCACATCAGGCATTTTGAACTGTTTTCTTCGTAATTTTACGCCATATTTTTTTTGATTCATCACTTAAAGTCTTTTCCTGCCTATAAATCAAAAAAAATCGCATTTTATCTGTACGTGACCAATTGAGGGCGTGGCGACTTAAAGTGTAGAGATCACGAACCACAGCACTCATTTTCAACGGCTGCCATTTCATCTTTTCCAGATCTATCACCCGCACCTCAAAGTCATCATTTCCATTCTTTTTTACAAATAAATGTTTCGGATAAAAACAGTTATGTTGAAAATGACAGGCATGCATCTTTTGCATGACCGATGCGATATTGGGGAACAGTTTTTTTCGAATGTCCGCCCGAGACATATTTTTTGTTTCCGCTTCAAAAATCTCAGAATCAAGGGAATAAAACCCTTTCAGTTCTTTTGTTAAGAGAATCGCCCGCCGATCATTACCAACTTTTCGCTGTGCAAAATAAACTGCCTCCACGGCTGGAATATTTGCCCCGTGAAAACGCCGTATATTTTTAAATTCCCGAACAAAAGTCAGTTCACCACAAAAAGGGTGAGTAAATGTTCTGGTAATATGATTTTCCTGGCGTTTAAGAAACAGTCCACATTCTCCCCCTTCAGGGAGTTGCAGGCGAATTCGGCAAACACCACTCCAACCACCTCGCCGCTGATTCGGCTCTTCAAACCACGGAACATCCAAAGACCATAACTTATCAAAGTTACCCAAATTATTATATTCAAGAATTGACAGCCAGTTATCAGCTATAAATTTGTCCATCTACAATAAAACCCATACATCAACAGATGTTTAGTTATTCCACCAGCAAGCCTGGCAACAGAAAATCAAGCAAATTACCCTGTATGGACAAATAAGGCAAGAAATTGCACTCCAATAACCATGACATTCATAAGGCAAATTTCACATCTTCTTTTTTTTCATGAGCCAGCTCTGCCTTGAAACCTTTTCCTCTATGCTATTAACAGCTGCAGGCATCATTTGCAGAGGGATAAATCAATCATTTTTTCCTTGACTTCACATACCCATTATCCTTAGGTACATGAAAATATCTTCATAAAAAAACCGTTAAGGAAAATTAAAATGATTAAAAAAGAACTTCTCGATATCCTGGCCTGTCCTAAGTGCAAAGGACCTGTCGAGCTCACAGAAAAAGAAGATGGACTCATCTGCCAGACCTGCAAGCTTATGTATGAGATTAAAGACGATATTCCCATAATGCTGATAGACGAAGCCAAGCCTCTTGACAATTAATAATGACGCAACACATTACATCTCGCTGTTTTGTCAATGCTCCTTTTACTTATCTGCAGGAGCATCTTACTGACTTTATAGCAGAAGGAATCCAACCTGAGATCGGCCTTGAAGGTGATGTGCTCTATAACCTGAGTCAAGATGATTTTAAGGCTGTTGCCAGGACCCTGCATGAAAACGATTTATCCTGCACCCTCCATGCCCCTTTTTTTGAACTTTCTGTGGGCGCACTGGATAAAAATATCCGGAAAGTAAGCCGCGCAAAACTTAAAAAAGCTTTTGAGCTTATTCCCATCTTCAAACCGGCCTCTATTGTCTGTCATCTCGGCTTTGAGGACAACAAGCATGGCTACAAGGTAAATGACTGGTTTAAATATGCATTGGAGGGATGGCAGGAGCTACTGCAGATTGCAGAAGATCACGCCACTCCCATGATGCTTGAAAACACATACGAACTTAACCCTGTTTGGCATAAAAAAATGATTCAGGCCCTGGACTCACCACTGGCACGTTTCTGTTTTGATGTGGGCCATGTACTGGCATTTGCGAAAAACACCTGGCAGGATTGGATGCCGGAACTTGAGCCCTGGCTCGGCCAACTGCACCTGCATGATAACCTGGGAGATCGGGATATTCATCTGGCTGTGGGCAAGGGAATTTTTCCCTTCAAAAATTTCTTTGACTATCTCAAAAAAGAAAAACTTGTCCCTTTGGTTACCATTGAACCACACCAGGAAAATGGCATCAGGGATAGTTTGCAGATGCTTGACACTCTGGGATTATTTTCCTCTGACAGGTAAAACATGAGACACCTGATATTAAACCGGAGGTCTTCATTTTAACACCGTAATTTAAGATAAAAACCATGACATTTCATTGCAAACATTACGACATTAACGCTGACAAGTGTAGGCGTCTGAAAGGTGAATGTATCCCCGGTCGCCGGGGCTGTGTTCTCGAAGGCCGTATGGCTTTAAGCGAAGAACTTGAAAAGAAAATAGCGGCATTAGACAATAAATCCGAACAGGAAACAGATTAACGGCAAAAAACAGCAAAAAAACGAACGTCCAGGTAAGCGAAGACTCTGACATCGAATGTTCGATGTTCATTTTTGCAATTTTTGAAATTTATTGGCCAAGATTAAAATTAACCACACCTTCTTATTGAAATATGACTGAAAACACCGTTCCCCCAGCAAATTTCGCCCACCTCCACGTCCACACCCAGTACAGTCTACTCGACGGGGCTATCCGCCTAGGTGATCTGATCGACAAGTGTAAAGAGTACGGCATGGACACAGTGGCCATCACCGACCATGGCTCAATGTTCGGTGCTCTGGAATTTTACGTAAAAGCCAAAAAGGCTGGCATCAAACCAATAATTGGCTGTGAGTTTTATATTGCTCCCAAATCCCGCACTGACAAGGGAGCTAAAAGCGCTGGCAGGGCGGCCTATCATATTGTTCTGCTAGCCATGGATATAACCGGTTATAAAAACCTGATGAAACTGGCTTCCATTGCCCAGCTCCAGGGATTTCACTATAAACCGCGTATTGACAAAGAAGTGCTCATCGCTCACAGTGATGGCCTCATCGCCATGACCGCTTGCCTGCACGGTGAAATCCCCTACCTTATTGCCAAAGCAAAAAACATGGATCTGGCCCGGGAAAAGGCCAAAGAGCTGCAGGATATCTTTGGGGATCGCCTCTATTTTGAAATGCAGGAAAACGGCATCCCGGAGCAAACCGTTGTCAACAATGGCCTGAAACAGCTCTCAAAGGAGCTAGGTGTCTCTCTTGTTGCCACCAACGACTGTCATTATCTGAACCGGGAAGAATCAGAGGCACACGAGCTGCTTCTTTGCATCCAGACCGGCAAAACCATCATGGACCCCAACCGGTTTCGCTTTTCAACCGATTCGCTCTACTTTAAATCCCCGGATGAAATGCGCGCAGACTTTGCCCATTGCCCTGAAGCCATCCAGACCACGGTGGACATAGCAGACCGCTGCAACCTGGAAATTGAATTTGGCAACCATTACTTTCCCATCTTTCCAGTGCATGAAGGAGAAAGTCTGGACTCCATGTTTGATAAGGCAAGTCGGGACGGCTTCAAAAAACGCCTTGCCACTATTCGCAAAATGCAAGAGGTCAGCCCGGAGCTTGAAAAAATCTACCGGGATCGTCTTGATATGGAAATTGATATCATCAATACCATGGGTTTTCCCGGTTATTTTCTCATTGTTGCCGACTTTATCAACTGGGCCAAAGACCACGATATTCCCGTAGGTCCAGGTCGTGGTTCTGGAGCAGGAAGCCTTGCGGCCTTTTCCATGGGTATCACCGACATCGATCCCATCCCGTACGGCCTTATTTTTGAACGATTCTTGAATGTTGAACGCCAGTCCATGCCCGACTTTGATATTGATTTCTGTCAGGAACGGCGCGGTGAGGTGATCAATTACGTTCATGATAAATATGGCGGAGACACCCATGTCACCCAGATTGTCACCTACGGCTCCATGAAGGCCAAGGGGGTTATACGGGATGTGGGTCGCGCCCTGGCCATGCCTTTTGGTGATGTGGACCGTATTGCCAAGCTTATCCCCGATGAGTTGAAAATGACCATCAAAAAGGCACTGGAAGAGGAACCCCGCCTAAAAGACCTGTATAACCGTGATGAACAGGTCAAGAAGCTCATCGACATTGCCAAGGTGCTTGAAGGTCTGCAGCGGCATACCTCCATCCATGCCGCCGGTGTGGTGATTTCCCCTGAACCCATGGTGGAGTATCTGCCGGTGTGTAAAGGCCCCAAGGGCGAGGTGCTCACCCAGTATGACATGAAGTACACCGAGATGACTGGGCTCATTAAATTCGACTTTCTCGGCCTGAAAACTCTCACCGTTATCGACCGCGCCTTAAAGCTCATCAAGGAAGTAAGAGATGGTGGGCTTGACATCAGCACTATCCCTCTCGATGACCAGAAGACTTATGATCTGCTTTGCAAAGGTGATGCCCTTGGAGTCTTCCAGCTTGAAAGTTCCGGCATGCGCCAGCTGCTCACCAAAATGAAACCGGAGGTCTTTTCCGACCTCATCGCTCTGGTTGCCCTGTACCGTCCCGGCCCGCTCGACAGCGGCATGGTGGATGACTTTGTCGAAACTAAACATGGCCGCAAGGTGGCCCACTATCCCCTGCCCCAGCTCGAACCAATCCTGAAAGAAACATACGGGGTTATTGTTTACCAGGAACAGGTCATGAAGATTGCCAATGTGTTGGCTGGCTACTCTCTAGGAGACGCTGATAATTTGCG
>PJEL010004847.1_pt1 | contig 10986 bp, 9 predicted proteins | sample 1853271 | NCBI WGS metagenome assembly PJEL01 (sample SAMN08108733, study PRJNA415343) | Invertebrate metagenome, whole genome shotgun sequencing project. | host: Globobulimina | place: Sweden: Gullmar Fjord | collected 2015-08 | reverse complement strand
GTACCCAAACGGTATTGGCCCTGTTAACGCTGCCAATCTCTCGCCCCAGCGAGTAGCGGGGAACATAAACAGAGCGGATGGTCAGCGGATCGGACACCAGCCCCACCACCAGCCAGTCCGATTCCCACTCGAAGCCGTGATCAATGGTCACCCAATCGCCCACACCGACCCCGATCTTTTCGGCCAGGCGTTGGTTCAGGGCTATTGCTTGCTTTTCCGCTGGCTGAAGTCAGCGTCCGGTTTGCAAGTGCGGCATGTACATTGTGGTGGGGATGGGCATCCCGAATATATCCGCGTCGTGATCATCTTCGCTCATTTCAGCCTGGCCGGCCGGGCGGATTTTGCCTCCGCTCACGCTCCACATCTCGACAGCCTCGATGCCGGGCTGGGCCAGGGTTAGCCGTTCGACCCGTTGAATGCGTTCCGGGTCCTCAAATTGCAGAGTCACATTGTACTTGTGAATGGCCGAAGCCTCGTCCGAAAAGGTATAGGTGGCCGAGTAGCGGGCGCTCATCACCACCATAAAAACCAGGCCGCTGGTAACCAGGGTCAACTGGGTTAAGAGAACCCGCCTCTTGTTCCGAAAGGTGTTGCTAACAGTTAGCAGTATCGGTCGGGGGACGCGCTCCATTTTTGCCGCCAGACGGTCGAGCAGGCCGACGGCCGTGCCCAGGCCGTAAGTGGTGATAGCCTCTCGCACCGTGATGCGTACCCCGGCGGTGATTGGAAATAGGGCCGCCAGTAAGGGTGACAGGAGGGCTATACCGGCTTGAACTTGCAGGGTCAGGGGATCGTTGGTAAAGGGAATGGGATCGATGCCAAAGAGTCCAATCATAAAGAGGGCCATACCATACCCGCCAACAGCCCCCAAAGGGATAGCGATGATAAGCGCCAGCAAGCCGTACACAAATATGGTGAACAGGTAAATCCACAAGATTTGCCCCATTCCGGCCCCAATAGCCTTCATCACGTCAATTTGATCAAATTGAGTAAGGTAGACTTGCCGTTGCCGGACGGGCCGACGATGGATACAAACTCACCGTCTTTGACCTCAAAAGAAATACCCTTGAGAATCATGACCTCTCTGTCACCAACCGGAAAACTTTTAACTACATCTTTTATCTGAACAGCGTAGCCGTTTTCAACTTCTTTCTTCTTGCCTAATAGTTTCATTTGTTTACCTCTGCTCTAAAAATCTAACTTCTCTGATAGGTTGTCAGGAAATCGAGTTCTTCTGAAGCACAGCCTCGTTGTCATAATATTTTTTATCCCTCTACAGCATCGGAGAGTTCGCTCTCTACGCGACGCAACCTGGGGTACAGTAAACCACCCACTGAGGTCAGGATGGCCAGGAACCCCATCACAATAAACATCAAGCCCATCCCGCGCCCAGGGCCGGTGCCAATCAATTGGCCTACGTTATTGGCCAGGAGGCCATCCGCCGCCAGTAGCGGCTCAAAAACCTTGTCGGCCAGGGGACCGCCGATCAGAAAGGCAATGGCAAATGAGAGGGTATTGACCATCATCCGCAGGGAGAAGACTCGTCCCTGGATAGCTGGGGTAACTTTAGCCTGCATAATGGCTTGGCTGGCCCCCATTACGGTCGGGAGACAGAGAAAAACGAAAAACAGCGCCGCTGTCACCAACCCAACAGAGGGGGATACCCCCGCTAATAGGACACCCAGCCCCAGCAGGGCGTAAGCAACAAAGACTGCGTAAACCTTCCGTTTACCCCCTCCCCAGACGCTTATGAACAGGCCACCGATCAGCATCCCCACCCCACCTGTCGACATGATCGCGCCCAACGTGTCAGCTGAAGTAAAGCTCAAAATCATAGGGGTCAAGACAGCCTCGGCAATGCCGATAAACAGGTTCACCAGGGCGAAGATCATCACCAGCCCCATCAGCCCGGTTCGCGTCACCAGATAGCGCCAGCCAGCGTACATATCGGCCAGCCACGAACTACGACCTGGGGCCGGTTTCGTGGCAGCTTTTGATTGTGGGAAACGAATCACTAACAAGGTCAGGACGGCGAAGAGAAAGGTGACCATATTAATCAACAACACACCTTCAAGGCGGATGATACCGATCAGTACGCCGGCCAGAACCGGCGCGATTACCTGTCCAATTCCACTGCTCAACTCCATCAAGCCATTGGCCCGACCATAGTGCATTTTGGGTACTAATCGTGTTACAGCCGCTCCGAATGCCGGGACCTGCAAGGCCCCGAAACCGGCGTTAAAGGCAGTAGCCAGGTAAATGTGCCATATCCGGATCTCGCCGCTGAAGAGCAACGCCGCCACGACCACAGTGCTGACGCCGGCGCCCACACCACTGAGGATCATAATCCAGCGCCGGTCAAAGCGGTCTGCTAAGACCCCGGCAAAGGGAGACACAATGGTCCGGGGGAGCATGGTGAACAACAACGTCAGAGCGAAACTGGTGGCCGAGCCGGTTCGTTGGAATACCCAGATGCCCAAGGCAAAACCGGTCATGCTGGAACCGGTGAGCGAAATGAGCTGGCCAAACCAGACGATGAAAAATGTCTGCATGGTAGCAAGTTGTTTCAAAACAGTTGTTTTTTGTGGTATTGCAGGGTATCCGATTGCAAGGTGATGTATTTGCGGCATAGTTATATCTCCAATTTATCATTTGTCCCAAAGAGCAGTAAACTGAGGGGTTTTCAGTACACAAAAATTTATTTGAAGGTTTATTTGATCATATCCAGTATAGAGGTTCGCTACCGAAATGTCGTGTCCCAAAAGTGATATATGAGGGTGTAGTTTTAGGGTGTAGGACGAGGTGCAAAGAAAAAACCGCTGGCAAATGGCTGGTAAAGCCTTTTCGCCGGCGGTTGAAATGTCTGTTGAGGCGATTTATGCTGCTTTAGGACAAACAGAGGTAGGACGTTATCTGGTTATCTTTTTCATCTACAAATCAACCCGTGAGGCTCTAATTTTGAGCGTACGAGATATGAATAAAAAGGAACGACGACAGTATGAGCGCAGATAATACCATTCCTGAAATGGAAAGTTATGAACAAATAACCGAGTTTTGGGATTCTCATAGTTTAGCCGATTATTGGGATCAAACAGAACCAGCCGAGTTTGAGATTGCTCCAGACGCTCGTCGGCGTTATTTGGTGGCAGTAGACCCCGATGTATTGAGCCGGGTTCACCATTTGGCTCGAAAACACGGTTTGAATACTGAAAGCTTGGTAAATTTACTGCTTGAACAGCGTTTACATCAAGTTGAAACATCGGGGTAAATGCCTCTCTTACTCCCCCATATCCTCAGTGTATTTCCCGGCAGGGTCAACGCACAAGACCCCTCCTCATCTTCGTTCTTTAAACCTTATCGTGAAGGTCGTACCCTGCCGACCATCCACTTCGAGGCTGCCCCCCAGTTGGTTGGCCCAACCATTCACCAGTCGCAGCCCCAACGACTCCGTCGTGCGCCAGTCCAACTCCGGCGGCAGACCGGCGCCGTTGTCGCTGACCGTCAGTATGTACTCCTCCTCTTGTACCCCAAACTCAATGCGAATTTCATAGTTGGCTTGCCCCCCCCCGGAGGCAGGAAAGGCATACTTTAAGGCATTGGTCACCAATTCGTTGACGATCAGCCCGCAGGTAATGGCCAGATTGACATCGATGAAAACATTCTCGGCCTCGACACGCAGGGTAATGGACCGATCCCCTGACAGGGCGTAGAACAGATCGGATGTCATATCCTCCAGGTACTCGCCAAAATCAATCCGGGCCAGGTCTTTGGTTTGATACAGTTTTTGGTGAACCAAGCCCATCGCCCTGACCCGTCCCTGGAGTTCTCCGAACGCATCGAGAATCTGTGGATCCTCGATCTCTCCGGCCTGCAAATCAATCAGATAGTTGAGTACTCCCAGGTTGTTTTTGACCCGGTGATACACTTCCTTCAGCAACGTCTCTTTTTCGGCCAGGGCGGTTTTGAGTTGCTCCTCCGCCTGCTTGCGCTCGGTGATGTCGCGGGAAATCCCCATCACACTTTCTACTGTCCCATCTCTGGAGAATTCTGGGACATAAAGGGATTCGTAATAACGTTCACCGGTTGGCGTCGGAAAACTGAAGGAAAATTCATCTACTTGCCCACTCTCAAAGACCTTATGTATATGCATTTGGAAGAATAAGACAATGTCTTCCGGCATTCCGAGCTCTCGATGGTCTTTTCCGATAAATGCATGATTCGGGATCCCTGTGGCTTTTTCAACCGCCGCATTCACGTACGTGTGCTGAAATGCGTGATCAAACCTGAAAATAATATCCGGAGCGTTTTCTGCCAACGTTCTGAATTCTTGTTCACGTCGGTACAACTCCTCCTCCACCTGCTTGCGCTCGGTGATGTCCACCACTATCGAACGGCTTTCTACAACTTGCCCCCGGTCATTTTGAATCGGGATTGCCGTCAGGCTGATCCACACAGGCGTGCCGTCCGCCTTTTGCATCTGCAACTCTTCGTCGGTCACCGTCTCGCTGGCCTGAAACCGCTGAAAGACCTGCGAGGCTTTCTGTTTGCCGTGGGGGGTATCTGCGTACAGATCAAACACCTGGCGCCCCACCAACTCCTCGACCGTATATCCCAGAAACTCGCCGGCACGCTTGTTGCACCTGAGAATGAGGCTATCCACCCCAATGGAGAAGTAAGCGTTTGGCGCATTGTCGTACAAATCCTGAAATTGGGTTTGTGATTCCCGCAATGCCTCCTCTGCCTGCTTGCGGGTCAATACATTCTGAATGGTTAGCGGCAGTACCGTCAAGTAATTTAAGTCAGGGTCCTTCACCAGGTAATCGTATGCGTTCAGCCGCATGGCCTCAACGGCAACCTGCTCGCTGCCGCTGCCGGTGATGAATATGGCCGGTGTATTGCCAACGTGGGGCAGCACGTCCAGGCCGGTGCCATCGTGGAGTAAATAATCCAGTAGGATCACGTCATAGGCAGATTCCCGCAGTAACTCAAGAGCCTTTGCCGTTGTGTTTGCGGTTTGGAGAGTGTAGGGGAGCTGCATCTCCTCGACATAACGCTTGACAGTTTCCTGGTCAATCTCATCATCGTCTACCAGGAGAATATGTATATTTTGCTCGGTCATGGTTCTTTGCCTTCTCTCGATTATGGTAATTGGCTCAATGTCCAGTAAACATCAATCGTCTTGACGGCCTTGACAAAATCTTCAAACTCGACCAGCTTGATAACATAGCCGGCCACGCTGAATTTAAAACTTTCTACCCGGTCATTTTCTTCTTCAGACGTGGTCAGGACAATCACCGGAATGGTCTTCAGATCGTCGTCGTTCTTGGCGATCTGTAAGAACTCAATGCCGTTCATGATGGGCATATTGAGATCGAGCAGAATAATACCCGGCCTCGGGAACTCTTTTGGGTCGCGGTAAGCGCCTTCATGCCGCAGAAAGTCCAGCGCCTCCTCGCCGTTGTCCACCACATAGAGTGGGTTAGTGATTTTATTTTCCTCAAAAGCTCTGATAACGGTCTCTACGTCAACATCGTCATCTTCAACTAATAAAATTGGGATGTCTCTTTTCATCCTGATTTGCCTCCTCGTAAATAAGCCCTCACCCCCGCCTCCGCTTCGCTCCGGACTCCCCCTCTCCCAGTTTGGGAGAGGGGGTTGGGGGGTGAGGGCGATTTTCATTCTTTAATTATACTATGAAATTCATCAATCTTAAAAGGCCTTTTGAGAACACCATCCCCCCCCTCTTTTTTTATATAGGCGGTGGCGTCTGACGTATCGCTGCCGGTGGTGACAACAATTTTCAGACCCGGGCGGAGTCTCCTCATTACGGTGTAGCGGTCTGGGGCCTCCTCTCCCGGAAGGTGAATATCTATTAGAGCGATGTGAATTTCTCCCTGGTGCGTTTCAAGGATTTGGTATGCTTCCCGTATGCCTGGCGCATGCAACGCCGCGTGTCCGGCGCGTTCAAGAACCTTCATAGCAACTTTGGCAAACTCCACGTTGTCATCGATAATCAACACGGTGTAGTTTGTTTCGATGCTTTTGGATTCAACGCGGCCGGGTATAGTGAAAAAGAAGGCGCTGCCTTGGCCAACCGTAGATTCTACCCACACCGTTCCGCCGTTGCGTTCTACAATTTTCTTTACCAGCGATAGACCGATACCGGCGGACTGTTGTGTTTCTTTGCGAGGTTTGAGGCTTTGAAATATTCTAAAGATTCGCTCAAAGTGCCTGGCCTCAATTCCAACCCCCGTGTCCCTCACGGTAAATTCCCAATATGTTCCTTTATCCATACCAGACACAATAACCTCCCCTGTAGGCTTGCCCAGGTGGTTGATGGCATTTTTGATCAGATTCTGGAACAGTTGATGAAGGAGAGTCTTGTCGAAAATGACCGGGGGAAGCGTCCCTTCTATTCTCACCGCAATGTTCTCAGGCGGGGAGATGGTAGCGATGACCTGACGGGTAAGGGCGTCAGTCTCCAGGCGTTCCGGTTTGATTTCTATCCGTCCCAGGCGGGAGTATTGTAAAACCCCCTTGATGAGGCGGTGCATCCGTTTGGTTCTGTCAAGCATCTGGCCCAGATACCTGCGTCCCTTGTCATCCAGTATATCCGCGTAGTCCTGGTTTAACCATTTGGCCAGGGAACTGATTCCCCGTAACGGCGCTTTTAAATCGTGCGACACAATGTAGGCAAAGTCTTGCAATTCTGTATTGATGCGTTCAAGATCATCCAGCAATATATTCAGTTGCTCTTCGGCTTGCTCCCGTTGGTCGATTTCTTCTTTCAATTCCTGGTTAGATTTATCCAACTCTTCGGTTCTTGCACGTAAGCCTATATAAGATTCTTTCAGCTTGTCAGCCATCTCATTGAAAGCTGCGCTAAACTGACCTATTTCATCTTTTGATTCAGGTGAAATCTTTTTGTCCAAATTACCTTCTCTAATCTCAATCACTGCCTCCATCAATTTCGCCAGAGGCCGGGTGATACTCTGGGTGAGAAATCCGACAAAGAGAAATCCGGCCAGAATCGAGCCTATAACCAAGATGTATGTCTCCTGCAACGTTTTTGTCCTGGTATCTAAAGCAGCATTTAAAAAACTTTCTGCCTTAAACTGGGCAAAGTTATTCAGGGCCAGCATAGCCACATTGAGCTTGTCCACATGTCGCGCCCCTTTGCCTTTTGTTATTTCAGCCGCTTCATCTTTTTTATCTTGCTGCATTAAAGCGATAACTTCATCACGAATCGGTTTCCAATCTGTAAAAGCCTGTATTGCCTCTTCGTACATCTTTTTATCGCCCAGGAATCGCTCTTCAATGATCGCAAAATCTTTGTACACCTCTGCTTCATATTCATCTACCAGTTTGGAGGCTTCGTCTATTTCGGCCTCATTTTTGGCCAGAGCCACATCTTTCATCGAACGGTGCATTCTGACAATATTCCCATCGACTCTCAACACAGCATTGCTGACAGTCAGCGGGTGTCTGTACATCATATTTGTGAGACCCGACAAAAACCCCATGCGATTTATAGTGATGAAACTAACCAGGGCAAAAATCAAAAAGACCAGACAGAATCCGATCCCAAGGCGTACACCAATTTTTTCGTTTCTTAACATCATGCCAACCCGCTTATATATAATTTGAAACTTAACAAATTAAAATATCGGCCCCGTCAATTCCAAAATCGGCCCGGCCGGCGGAAACTTCTCCGGTGGCGGAAAGAATCTTTTCAGCGGGCGTCAAGGCGGATATAATCTCTACCTCTAACCCTTCGGCCCGATAAAATCCCTGCCAATCGGCGGCGTAATAGCCGCCAAACTGAAATTGATTATCCCAGCGTAATTGCAGCACAACGTGTTTCAGTTCGGCAGCTTGAGCCGGAATAAACGTATCGGCAAATCTGAATTGAAAAAGCAACACAAACAGCAAAAACAATTTGAGGATTCGCTTCATTTGACTTTCTCCTCGGTTGTTGGTTGCGGTAATTATGCTTTGAATTATAACACAGAAATCGGTTATAGAGAGTATGATAAGCGAGCAAATCACACGGGGAAATGATTAAATATAGAGTCGATAGTTGTCTAAAAATAGTTCAGAGATATAATAATCTTTCTTGCAATCTGTTGGAACAGTAACAAACTATATCTTGACATAAAATTAGCCGCACTGTCTATTAGTGCGGCTAATTTTAGTTAGAAACTAAAGATCAACTCCCCCTTAACGATCCGAAGTATGTGAAAAACCCCCCACTAAAGTAAGGGGGCTTCCTGAACGTTCAATGGGGTTTTTCTTAAAGAAAAGCCGGATTGAGCTTATGATAAAGCCAAGATTCTGGCCTTTCATCCCAAGCCTAACGTATTATTAGGCACTAAAGCACAGGGGCTTTCCCGGCTTTTCTAGTAATCAGAGTAGTCAGCGGGGGTGGAGATGGAAGAGGGTTAGTTGGCAAGCAAACATCTACTGGCGTTATAACAAACCTAAACGTTGCGCTTGTGCTACGGCTTGGGTTCGGCTATTCACACCCAGTTTTCCGTAGATATTCATTGTGTGCCGCTTAACCGTCCCCACAGTAATAAAGAGCGTTTGGGCAATTTCCTTGTTGCTCGAGCCGGCTGCGATTAGATTGAGAACTTCAAGTTCCCGTTCGGTCAACGGTTCGACCAACGGTTGCGACTCGTCCTGAGTGGCTAACTTGACCTGCTCGGCTTTGCAGGCGGCCAGCAAGCGGCTAGTATAACCAGGGATGATTTTGCGAGACAGGGCCAATTGGAGTAAATCAGCCATCGGCTGACCTTCGTCAACAAATAGTCGGATAAAGCCCTCCGGTTCGGCGAGGGTGAGGGCTCGCTCCAGCGCGGTCATAGCCCGGATTTTATCGCCTCCGGCTTGCGAGGTCAACGCCTGGAGTATCAGAATCTCGATCGCTCGCGAAATACGTCCCCCTGTTTCTGCTGCCTTGAGTAGCTGCTGCAGCAGCCCGATTGCTTGTTCCAACTGCTCTTGAGCGATCAGGATCCGGGCCAGTGTTACATACTCAATTAGCACTGCATAATCAATTTCGTGAAGAAGTGCGGATTCTCCATTGGGGTACAACCCACGTTCTGCCACCCACTGGGATGCAGCCTCCAGCTTATCCTGTGCCAGCCACAGCCGCACCTGCCAGGCTGCCATCTGATTCGTGATCCAGGGGGGCACATGGGATTCACGAGCGACATTCTCCATCTTTTGGATGATCTCTTCAGCGCCAGCCAGATCCCCTCTGGAAAATAAGACGTTCATCAGACATATGTAGCTCCAGCCGAGCATTGCCAGAGCCCCGCCACGCTCGGCCAGTTCAACACCTTTTTTCGCCTGACGCATGGCCCCATCAAGATCATTTAATTCGGCCAGCACCTGGCCCCATATAGCCAATGGCAAGCCAACTAGCCCCGTTTGCGATAGCCCGTATTCGTTAGAAAGTTGCATCTGCTGCCGGCAAATCTCTATGGTTTGCTGCAACTTGCCCTGCGAGCGCAGGATTACGGCTAATTTCATATTGACCAGCATGACCAGGTAGAAATCACCTGCCCCTTTACATGCCTCCAACGCTTCTAATTGGGCCCGGTACGCAGCCACCATCTCTCCTTTGAGACTGTACGCATCCCCTAAGACAATGGCAACGGCGCTGCGCCAGGTTAAGTCACGCTCGGGTAAATATTCAAGCGCCTGGCGTGCATACTGAATGATTCCCGGCACATCTCCTCGGAAAAAAGCTAAAAAGGCCCGGATGGCGGTCGTCCTACCTTGAATCTTCATCCTGTCAGAGCCAGGCAGTTGGTTCCACTCTATTGGTGAGGATTCAGTTGGGCGATCGGTGTTGATTTCAAGCTCCTGTTCGGCGGCTTGGAGACTCTGTTCAGCCGCATCTAGTTGGCCATTGACGTACAGTATCCAGGCATGAAAGATACAGAGTTGTGGTTTGGTTACTACCAATTCAACAGGCAACCCATCCAGCCAACGCCGCAATTTGGCGTGTTCACCACGCTCCCATATAGCATCAGCCTGTTTCTCAATCAGGTCTGCTGCCCGCTCGAAATCCTCACCGCGCAGAGCATGCTCTATCGCCTCATCGGCGAACCCGTTCTGCTCGTACCATTCACTGGCCCGGGTATGCAGTGTTGCTACCCAATCCGCTTGTTTTTGGCGCAATCGTTGACCTAGCAGATCGGCAAAGAGATGGTGATAGCGGTACCAACGCCGTTCCTCATCCAGCGGGACGATGAACAGGTTGGCGTGTTGGAGATATTCCAGGGTTTCTTGACCGGAAGCAGAGGGGTCGAGGGGCAGGGGGGCAGAGGTGCTGGGGAGCAAGGGTGAACGGGAGAAATCCCCCCTGCTCCCCTGCTCCTCTGCTCCTCTGCTTAGAACGGCATCACAAAGGGAGCCGCACAGACGCTCAAGGATAGATGTGCCCAGCAAGAAAGTCTGCACGCTTTCGGACTGCTGTTCCAGGACTTCTTCAATCAGGTAGTCCAGTACAAAATGGTGGCTGCCGGTGAAAGATTTGATGAGGCTGGTTACGTCTTCACGTCCTTGCATTGAAATGGCGGCCAATTGCAGACCGGCAATCCAACCTTCGGTCCGGGTTTCCAGAGCGGTAATGTCCTCCGCCGAAAGGTCCAGGCCCATCACCTGGTTGAGAAATTCGGCGGCTTCGGAGGAGGTAAAACGCAAGTCCGTGGCCCGCAGTTCGGTCAATTGACCCCGGGCGCGTAGACGGGCCAGAGGCAGGTGTGGATCATCACGGGTGGCGATGACCAGGTGCATCTGCGGCGGCAGGTGTTTGAGCAAGAAGGTGAGGGCGTCGTGGATGGGCTGGGTTTCGATGAGGTGGTAGTCATCGAGGACAAGGACAATCCGGTCGGAGATGGCGGCGATCTCGTTGAGCAGAGAAGTCAGGACGGCCTCGGTTGGTGGTGGTTGAGGGGATTGAAGCATACCCAG
>PJEL010004846.1_pt1 | contig 10987 bp, 3 predicted proteins | sample 1853271 | NCBI WGS metagenome assembly PJEL01 (sample SAMN08108733, study PRJNA415343) | Invertebrate metagenome, whole genome shotgun sequencing project. | host: Globobulimina | place: Sweden: Gullmar Fjord | collected 2015-08 | reverse complement strand
TCGTCAACAGCGGCCCGAACAGGTTACTGCTGGCCGGGATGGCCTCGAGCACATCCTCTTCCATTACCAAAGACACAAAACTCGCAAAAGGGTTTGGTTAAGTTAACTAAGAATTGACAACGAGAGGAACGTTTTCAGAGCAGGAGAGGAAAGTGAACCAGAGAAAGAAAGCATAAATAAGAGCAAAAAAGTGCCCTCCCTCTCCAGCTGTCCACCGCAAAAAGTGCCTTCCCCTTGGCTTGACTTTGACTCACCTACAAACGCGAAACTGCCCACTGGAATCGCAAGCATAACTTTCTTACTAAAAAAAAAGACGAAAAGAGTTTTTCAAAGTTTTTTTTGCTTTGCTCTGCTCTGCTCTCTGCGCTGCTTTAAAATAGAGACCGACACCTACTGACAAGCTTAACCTTGATCGAAAAAAGTTTGGTCTAACATTGCTCTAACATGTCTCGGAACTAATGACTTGTTAAAAGTTTTGAAGTCGACACTCAATCAATCGTTGCTCATTTCATTGATTATTGTCAATCGTCATAGTCATCATCATATTCATTCTCATTCGGTTTGTCTTTATTGCTTTTTATTTATGTATCGCGATCTATTCTATTTCGTTCCGCATGTGCTCGCGATCGCGTTCGCATGCATCCTACGAGTGTTTACAAAAGCGTGAAAAATTAAAACGAAACAACAAACAAAGAAACCACAAACGGCAACAAACTACAAAGCACAAACCACAAAGCAGAACAAACTACAAACTACAAACAAAATCGAATCAAAACAAGAGCAATAGTATTTTTTTAATCATTTGAATCGATTTTGTTTAACAGCAGTGCCGTTTGTGGTTTAAGTCCGAAAAAAATCGCCAAAAAAAAACAAAACTCAAACACCAAAAAACAAAGAGCGAGCAGCAGAGCACTACTGCAGAGCACTACAGCAACCGCCACCATCAAAAGAAAGCAGCGCCGCGAGCAGGGAGCAGAAGCAGCAGCAGAGATCGTCGCTTTGCAATCACATTCATACGCGCGCGAGATTGATTATTGATTTTTCTAATTCCTCGAGATCATCAGTGCGAAACCATACGCGAGATTAATTATTGATTTCTATAAAAAATCAGAAATCAAAAATCGTTGCTCTCCACCTACAAAGCAAAAATCGTGCACATATCCGCCCAGAGCATTGCTCTCCACCTACAAAGCAAAAATCGTACCGCCGAGCATAAATCATAGGCGACATCTATTACTGATTTCTATTGATCCCAATTCTTATTCGATCATTCAAAAATCGTGCCCAGGTCAAGAGAGCATTAAATCGAACCGAGAAAAGAAAAATCGCGATTAGAAGCCCAGAGCAGAAATCATCGCCGTGTTCCAAGGATGACTTCAAATCAGAATTCAAAAGCGAAATCAAAATCGAAATCAAGAGCGAAATGGAATTACGAAAGACAAAAAAGAAAGCAAAACCGAAAGCAAAATTCAAAATCAAATTCAATTCGAAATCAAAATCCAAATGAAAATCAAAATCAAAAATCCAAGTATGTCTCTTATGATGTATTCCAAGCGAAGGTTCGGCATTGAATGAGGTTTTAGGTACTGCTTTGCGTTTAATCAAACCCAACAGCTGCGGTTAGCTTTGATTGACTTTGTTTCGATTTATGCCGTGAGATTTCATCGTTTTTTCTTTTACTTTCAGTTGCACATTCTTCGCTTAAAATTTATTGCTTGGAGTATAGTTCGAAAGAACTGAAGGCCGGTTAGCTGCTACTGACTTGTAGTCACAGAAGGTATAACTTTGTTTGTGCGCTGGGCACCGCCCCATAAACTGTTAGAACCGCATGTCGACTTGGTGAGACTGCGACCCTATTAAGGGAACGCACAGACAGGTTTACCTTTGACTTGTGGATTTGTAAACAAGTTGGTAGTGAGCTAATGACGTTAGGATTTCTCCTTTCAGGCTTCAACCTGATGTAAGCGGGTCCCGCCGGTAGGCTGCGAAGTGGCTACAGAAACACTCTGGTTTAGCTAGCCATTGTGTCGAAGAGCTTCATTCGTCGCTGTACTTCTCTCGTTTCCCTCTGTTCTGCAAAGATCGATAAACGAGAGTTGAGGTCTCCTCTGGGTTTGCGAAGTGAGCGCTATGTGCACCAAACTGTTTGTTTTGAAAAAGCAGTGTGATCTCTTGAATTATTGAAAAGCAAAGTCTGTCGGAGCAGTGCTCGCGGCAGTTGAACCTGATTAGGGCAAAGCAGTACGTACAAAGAAGTGACTTTGTAAAAAAAAAATATGATTGGGCTGTTCCTTTAGCTTTGTTGTTTGCTTTTGATTTTTGTTGATTGCAAAGCCAAGCGATCAATAGCTTTATTGAAACGACCTCGCTCTCGTCAAACACGCCCGCATTAAAAAGAATGAAGGATATCAATGGTAATTGGCTCGCAGTCCCGGGCGAGGGCGCCCAGGGCAAGAAGAAGCAGAGGAAGCGGAATCATTGCGCGTCTCGACGGAATATAAATAAGGATGATGCTGAAACAGCTGCTTTGAAACACAAACTGATGGAATCCAACATGTGCAATATCGAACTCAGGCTCGAAAAATTATTCAACGAGAAAATCGAAAAGATGGTACAACATAGAGTTGCGCAAGAGATTACCAAAGTCAAGGGCGAAATGAGAGCAGAAATCAAAGCAGAGTTTGCAAAGCTGTCGAAGAAACAGCAAATACACCGCGACCATGTAACGAAATACAGTATGAAAGTGAATGAGTATATAGAAAGCATTAATAGCATTTCGAACAGACTCATTGACATTGAAAAAAAGATCCCGGCGCGAGTAACGGCATTAGACTGTTTGTGTGAAACTTTTAAGGTCAATTTGAAAACACATTACGAAACAATTATGGAAACATTGAATGGTCTGCAAAAAATGGAAAAAATCGTCGAAAAGCATTTGAATGAATGCGAGAGCAAGAAAGTTGAATATGAGTTGGATGACAATATATGTGACGATTCGCTATTAGAATCAGACGACGAAAATCAAAATCAAAATCGAAGTCAAGAACGCGAGCAAAGAAATCGAAATCAGAAATCACTTCACAAAGAAGTTCCAAGGGCCAGCGAAATGAAAAATCAAAGCAAGCTTGAGGATGATTCGGAAACAGAGAGCAATGATAGAACACAAGCGAGAAAGGGACCAAAATCGAAATCAAGAAAAAAAAGCAAGAGCAAGAGCAAGAGCAAGAGCAAGAGCAAACACCGAAAGAAGAAAGAGGATCCAATGAAAACACAAGCCAAAACTTTCTTGGAAATGGATGAGAAAAAGCAGAGCGAACACTGGATATTGTCTAACACTTTGCTGTTGAAATCGAAACATAAAGCAGGCGATCGCTTATATATGAAAGATTATAAAGCACTGCTGAAAAGCTCAAAATTGTCGAATCCATTATTGGGCAGTGCTTGGACTGCGATGCGTTTTAAACCCGTTGAGAGCAGCTATTATTTGAAAAGAACTGTTGGAGGACGTTATCATCTGCGTAAAAACAAGAGGCGCTCGGTGCGAGAGCCAAACGAGAGGAGAGCAGGAGCAGTGGCGTCGAAAAGAGACTCGCAGAAGAAGAATACAAAGCCTGGGGATCAATGTCTGAGTTCAAATTCCGATGATCTTGGGGTTTTTGAACAGCGGATGAAGCGCAAGAGGCAGAAGGACAAGCAACATCGCAGGATGCAAAAACAGAACCTGCAAAGGAAGCACAAGGAGAGAGAGCTGGAGCAGGACCAGAAGAAAGAAGATGAGAATAATCTCGAGGAAGATGGTGAGCAGGTGAAACCGAAAGAAGCGCCGCCAGAGGATGATGAAGAACTGCCAGAGCACGAGCAGCCAGACCGAGAGCAGCATGGAGACCAGGTGCGGGTGCTCGAGAAGAAGCAACAGGGGGAGAACGAGCGCGAGCAAGAACAGCAACTAGTGGCCGACGCTGAGCCGGATGGTGACCAACGGGCGGATCTGGTGATGGAGCGAGAGCCGGAGAACGAGCACGAGGAAGAAGAGCAACTAGTGGCCGACGGAGAGCAGGATGGTGTGCAAGTGGCGGATCCCGTGAATGAGCGACAGCCGGAGAACGAGCAGGAAGAAGATCAACATCTAGTGGGCGACGGAGAGCAGGATGGAGTGCCAGTGGGCCTGCGGTTGAAGGAGCAAGAGCAGAAGAAGGAGCACGAACAAGAGAAGCATCGTGTGGCAGACCAAGAGCCACAAAAGAATGAAGAGATGATAGGAGAGCCAGAGAGAGCAAAAGATTTGAATGACGAATTGCAACGCCTTTTTTTGAAACAGCGCGCGCTTGATTTGAAAGAGCAAGCTGAGAAAGGAACAGGCAATTTATCGGATGGAAGCAATGATTTGGATTTTCTTGATGGTCAGTCGCTTTCTCCGATCGGCGAAAATCTTTTGGAAATGCCAGGAGTAATGAATTTGGATTTCGCACTGGATATGGATTTGAATGATAATGAACATGAACGTGGTTTTATTGGACGTGAGCAAGCTAAGAATGAAATGTACCCGAAGCATGTCCCATTTTTCAATTATGTGCAATTGGTGGAGAACATGACTGAAAAACGTGCGGACAAAGTTGAGATTGAAGAGAAGGCAGAAACGGAGAACACGGTTAAGCACGGAGTGCCAAAAAGAAATAACAAAGAGGAAATGAGTAATAGTGATGCTGATATTAGCATTGCTTCAGATGAAAGTTCTGATAGTGATGACAATGTCATGGATGATCTTAATAAGGCCACTCCTGGCGGTCCACAGCCACAGCAAGGGCAACAGCAGCAGCAAGAGCGTCAGGGAGGGCAGCCGACAAATCCGGTGATGCTTATGGAAGTCGATGTATGCATCCAAAATTTAATCGACGATTCTGTTGATAAATCAGAAGAGACCAAGCGCCTGCGCGAAACTTTGGGAAAGCATATTGAGATATTAACGCAGGATGAAGAAGAAAATATTAAAAATAAAAATCGCCAAGAAAAATGATTTTTTTATTGTTTTAAGCTAGAAATCTTGAACAAAATTTTTTTTTGAGGGAAAAGCATGTCTCGAGTAGTCAATTGAAACAACACCAAGTAATCACAAACCGAAGAACAATGAACAAGAAACGAAGCAAACGAAAGAAATCATTTTTAAGGAAGAAGAGAGATATTTCAATGAGGAAGAAACAAAATGAATTGAAGACGAAGAAGAACGAAAAAAGACTACATATTCGAGAAACAGAAAACAAGAACAAGAGGTGTGAACCCATGGGCAATCGCAAACACGAGTATCCAAGAAGAGAGCAAACAGATAATAACGAGAATAAGATTGCCATTCTCAAACCAGTTCACCATTCCAACAAAAATCCACAACCAAGCACTATTGCTATGCTCTCCGCGGATCACCAGGCCAAAAAGCCAAAAAAAAGCAGCAAGAGCATGAACGAGAGCGGTGTTCTTCTTGAAAAATCTATTAAAATAGCTGAAGAGGGCAGCGCGAGCATGAACGAGAGCGGTGCTCTTCTTGAAAAATCAATTAAAATAGCTGAAGAGGGCAGCGCGAGCAATAACAAGAGCGTGCTGGTTGTTGAGCAATCAAATCAAGCGCAAAAAGCGTGCCCTATTGTCAAGAAGATCAGTTCTGTTCCAAAAATTGAGGACGATGTTGTTGAAAGCAAGCCAGCGAGCGAGAGCAACAGGATGAAGAATGAGAAGGAATCGAGATTTACTGAAAGCAAATCGAAAAATGTGAATGCCCAGAATAATACAATAGCACCGAATGCCCAGAATAATACAATAGCACCGTCGACAAGTAAAAATCTGTTCGTAAGCAAAAATCAACAGAAGAGTATGAATGCGATGACAGAGCACAATAAAGCACAGAGCATGAATGAACTCCAAGATACTAGCTCTTATAGCGACGAAAATGAGAGCAATGAGTATGAAAGCGATGATGTCGATGTTAAAAATCAACCCACCAATCGAATGAATTGGCTCTTGCTTGAATTATACGACGAAATCAATAACGATGATATTCTGGACGAGGAACCACGGGTAAATAAACTGGAGAGATATATACGAGCGACATTTGGCCTCAACCAGGTGATTCAAGCATTAGATTTGAAAAACGATTTATTACAGATGGACTTGACAACGCTCGAGGCATATGCGAAATACGATATTAAAATTAAGGCCTTAAAGCGCTCGCAATGCTCGAACAAAGAAAGCAGCCCAGAACTAGCAGTCGATCCACAACAGCAACCACCCATAACTAGCGTTTCCCGGTCAGATTCCAAAAGTGTGTGCGAATTTCAAAGTATTATAAACTCTACCAGCCGTCGTGATGAACGTAGCAAAGCAATAAATATCCAACGCACAAATTTTTTTGAACTGAAACAAAAAATGATGAAGAACACTATTCAATATACTTTTGCTCCCCGAAAGATCAACAGCAACGCTCAGAGCAGTAATCCCCAGCGCACCAATGAACAGAGCACCAATAGCGCGAGCAACAATAGCCCGAGCCCGAATACACACAACAGCAATTCAGTGAGCACGATTTCAGAGATTGGTAAAGCAGCCAGCAGCAAACAGGACGAGAAAGCAGTCGTGCCAGCGCTGCAGCAACAGCTCGTTGAACAACAGTCCAAGCCGCGGAGTAAGAGCAGCAAACGAAAGCATATTCCATTGAAACAACAGACTCTTACCCAATTTGCTCGTCATCCTCCAAAAAAAAAAAAAAAAATTGCGAACAAAAAAAGAGAAGAATCTACGAGGGGAAAGAATTTAATGTCGATTGATTTGGCTTGTGCTCAGAGCAATTATGGAACGCAATTAGACACAGATAATGAACCCACAATCAGTGATTTTCATTCCTCTGACAGCGATTTTTTTAGTTCAGATGGTGATTTGTTCCCAGTACCCGAAATTGCAGCTCTTCCCAAGAAAAGCGATCGGCTTAGGTTGACAAAGAAATGGTATGCATTGCAGAAGCGCAAGAACAAGAAGATGAAGACAAAGCAAAACAAAGAGAAATACCAGAGCAAGAGCAAGAGCAGTAGCAACAGCAACAGCAAGAGCAAGAGCAGTACCAACAGCAAGTGCAAGAGCAGTAGCAACAGCAAGAGCAAGCCCAAGAGAAAGAGCAAGAGCATGGGCAAGAAATTGAAGATGAAGGAGCAAATCCGGAGCGGATATGTTCATCGGGTATCGCAATCTAAGCGGTCAAAGAAGCGCTATCCCAGGGAAGAGCCTAGCAGCAGCAGCAGCAGCCAGGAAGTTGATCTAATCGCCAGCAACATCCACGGGTTTCAAAAGAAAAAGAAAAAGAAAACGTGTGTAGAATTTGTTTCTGCTTTTCCTGGACAGGGCATGAGGACAGGAAAAAGATTATTAAGCGTGGGACGAAAGAAATCACAGACAAAACTTCTTCGAACAAAATTCATAAATTGTCTTGAACAAAAATTTCTTTAATATTTTTAAAGTGTTTATGAAAAAGGCTAAGAAAGCAATGATTTTTGTCGTGTCTTTTTTTTAAACGTTAAAAATAGGAGCCCAGGGCGGTGGACCAAAAATGTCACTGTGGCCACCTGCTGCCTTTTTTGCAATCGTCGCAAGCAAGCGAAAGCTCAGAGCAACGAGGTGATTCATAAAACCAAAATTCGCAGTTTGCTTTTTAGTCGTTATCAAATATTGACTACGCGGACTTTCCATTGCTGTTCAACCGCTTGCGAGCAGAATCTTATTAAATGCGGTGTGCCTCGTGAGCGCCTTTGTCCGGTTACGAATCCGCTCTATGTCGATTGGCATATCCATCGGTGGTTAATAAAGAATCGCCAAGACGCGATCTATCAATTGCCTGCTCTGCAGCACCTGTTTAAAAAAAAAAAATTAAAAGCACAGTTAATTGATCCACGTGTGCTCAACCATCCATCTGATCGACCGAAGCCAAAAACGCGCTTGTGCTATGAATTCATGTCAGAAAAGCAATTATACGCGTGGTGTGGTCACACACGTCAACAGATTGAAACTCTCGCCTCCTGCGGACCACAGCGAATTTCTCCGATGGCCATTGTGATTTTTCTCACCCAGTTATACCGTGCTGTCGGTTTTTACTGCATTGAGGCCTTATATGGCTACACACGCCAAACAGCGACAGCAGTTTTCCATGAAGTCAAAGACTGGCTAATGAAATATGAGGTTCCAAAACAACTGATAAGTGATAACTATGAAATGAATAAACGTGTCTGGACTCGTGAAAGAATAAAAAACGCGACACCGAACTACTATTACGCCCTGCACTCCAAACCAACGCCCACGAAACCACCACCTGCACCTCCAATGGCTGACCCATCATCTTTACCAGCTTCACCGGCGCCCGCAGCAATTCCTCAAAATCCTATCCCCTCTTCTGCTGTTCCGCCCACTGCTCCCAACAGCCCATCTGCTCTCCCGGCACTAATTCCTCCAAATCTTTCCTCGGGATCTGCTCATCCGTCCAGTCCTCCTATGCCATCTGCGCCACCTGCATCATCAGCCAGCCTGCCCGCATCAACAGCTGCTGTCAACCCTGAATCTGCCGCAAGCACTGCTCCAAACATTCCCCAAGCACGAGCAACTCAACCAAGCGCGCCCACTGAACAACCAAAAAAATTGAGTAAAGAATATTTAGAATGGAAAAGGAAGTGTTATGTTGCTGATGTTGAATTGGAAGCTAGAGAGGCGAATCGGGCAGATGCGCTCTCCAAACGAGCTGCAGAAAACAAAGAGGATGATGAAAAGGCAGTAACGATGATTTCTCCTGTTTCTGCAACGATTGGTGCCTCTAAAGAGGAATGTGGCTCTGATTGCGAATGCCCCAATTGCCATTCTATTGCGCCATCAAATAGAAATCGTAATCAAACCCAGAGCAATAGTGAAAAATTTTCTCATATTATTATTGCTTCTGATGGCACCTATGGTTACGTTGAGCGCGTGAATTCGCATCGAGTCTCCAAGAAAGCTTGGAGCGAGCAGAAAAAGCGCGTGTTGTATAAGCCGCACATTACTATCTCTGTCGATGGCAAAGCGATCATGTGCCAGACTTTTTTTGCTAATGGTCACAACACAGACCAATCAATATCGAATGCGCAATTCTCTGCTGCATATGTGCGCTGGTGCAGTAAAAATCAGTCCCACCGTGACTGCATTTTTACGCAGGAGCAGATAGATGAACTGATTTACTTTCAACAGTTTATCTATTTGCCCGGTGATGTACATTTAGTCGATGGCGGTTATTATTTTGCTTTGGATGAACGCTTTCGCGCTCCGCCTCGAGTTCATCAATCCGACGATGACCCCCAGTTTTCCGTCGAGCAGACAAATGAAAAAGCGCTCGTAACCTTGTACCGTGGTGTTATTGAGCGTTATTTTGCCCTTGTGAAGCGCTTCAAAATGTTGGGGGACGTACTGAATTGGCATCATGTGCGCGATTATGACCAACTGTGGAAGATTGGTTGCGCGCTCACGAACGAGTTCGGACCAGCTCTCACTAGCGATTCTGAGCGCAACGACAATATTGTGCAGAGAATTGAGAACTGCGCTGTTATTGAGCGCAATATACTCGAAGACACCATCGAAGAGTATAACATTAAAAAGAAGACTGAAAAGCAGCCTGGATGGTACATTTTGGGCAAGACCAGAGAGCAGGTTCTCTTGTTCCTTCAGCACATGCCCTGGCTAAAGAGACTCGCAGTAACAATGGATGACTGGGATTTTTATTGCGGTCAGCGTTATATCCCGAAGATCGCGCGCCCATATCTTCAATCACTGGCGCACAATTTTGAGGTGAGAGTGTGCCGCGATAACCCGTATCTGCTGCGCTTTTCACACTTGAGGAGCAAATTCAGAAGTGGTGTCGAGCACACTGTTTATCTAAATTTTGCTCACTGCATTCCTGGGGTTAATCTGCGTGCGCCCTGGAATCGTTTTCAAGCAGGTCAAAAACTTGAACTGTGGGGTGATAGTGCTCTGAGTCGAGTGCAGCACTATTGTGCAACCTGTGTCAACGGACGCCGAATGATTTTCCCGGACGTTCATTGCGCTGCTTTGCTTTTGTTGATTGTCTCGCTGCGGAATAATCGCTTGGCGGAGGTGCTCGAGAACAATATTGTGGAAGGCAGCATCCCCTTGCGGGTGATTGACGCAGAGGCGAGCAAGAGGTGGTTGGAGGCCAATGGCATCTCGAAAAAAGATGTCATTGCCAATCAACTGCGGCTCAACTCCCTAAGGAAACAAAACAAACTGGCTCCGCGCAAGAAAAAAGCCTGGTGCTGCTCGACCTCAAAAACAACTTCACAGTCACAACGAAGCAACAGCAATCGCAATCCTGTTCAGAGCAATGCCCAGAGCAATGTGGGCAGGAATGCTCGCAGCAATCGCAACAGCAACAGCAACAGCAACAACCAATTATTGCCTGAATCTGAAAGCAATTCGGGAGCGAGGCCTTCGGTCGCAGTTGACCAAAATATAGACACGGTGCAATGCGATGAATGCGGAAATCGTTATGCCCTTCTTGAAGGAGAGGAACACGAAGAGGACGAGTTTTTGCTTTGTCCTTCTTGCTTTCCGTTTCCATAGTGTTTTTTGGTTTGTTGTTGTTGTTGTTTTTTTTGGAAACAAGGTTAAGCTTGCGATTGGGGTGTCTTTCCTCTTTTCCAGTGGGCAGTTTCGCGTTTGTAGGTGAGTCAAAGTCAAGCCAAGGGGAAGGCACTTTTTGCGGTGGACAGCTGGAGAGGGAGGGCTCTTTTTTGCTCTCTTTTATGCTTTCTTTCGCTGGTTCACTTTCCTCTCCTGCTCTGAAAACGTTCCTCTCGTTGTCAATTCTTAGTTAACTTAACCAAACCCTTAATAATAAATTGCCGATGAACATCGGCCTCTTCGGTATAACTCGGTTCCGGCAACAATCCCAAAAACTGCGCGAATGCCAATGGGTCAGATT
>PJEL010004845.1_pt1 | contig 10987 bp, 6 predicted proteins | sample 1853271 | NCBI WGS metagenome assembly PJEL01 (sample SAMN08108733, study PRJNA415343) | Invertebrate metagenome, whole genome shotgun sequencing project. | host: Globobulimina | place: Sweden: Gullmar Fjord | collected 2015-08 | reverse complement strand
AAATTATTATGTTGCGGCTGAAATAAATTCAAACCACCACCAGTGGTGCCGACCCAAAATCTTTGCTTTGAATCGATAAGTATTCGGCTAATCACGTCAGAGCTTAATGAATTAGCTACGCTAGCATCATGGTGATAACTGACAAATTGATAACCGTCAAAACGATGCAAGCCTTCATGTGAGCCAAACCACATGAAACCTTCTTTATCTTGCGCGATAGTACGCACAAACTGATAGGAGAGGTAGTTATCGACGCCAAAATTTTTGAAAAGTTTTACTTCTTGACACCAAACGTTACTGCTTAATGTGAAGAAAAGAATTAGTGATACAAAAAATCTCAAATAAGGTACCTATTCTAAAAAACAGCCACTATCACTAATAGCGGCTGTATCTATATTTATTGCTGATCAACCCAATGATTCACCGAAATAGTAGGTTCAATTTGTTCATCAAAATTCACCTTCCAAATTATTGCATCTGTTTCTACATTAACTTTCCAGATTATTGCATCAGACTCTAAATTCACCTTCCAGATTATTGCATCAGTTTCAAAGTTTACTTTCCAGATGATTGCATCAGTTGATGCGCTATTCTGCCAGATATTGGTTTGCGTATCGTAATTTACTTTCCAGATGATAGCATCGCCATCAAGTGTTTGTTGGTCGCGATGCCAAACATACTCTTCACCTAAGCCGTCAATATAAAAATCACCATCTTCTGTGATATTTGCCGGCCCATAATAGTGCTGCTCGCCACTTAAGTCTTTTGCAATATCAAGCGATTGATTCGCACAATCCTGAGCAGAGCTATAGATTGCATCTGCGGCATTTACTACGCCAGCCCCTTGTTGAAAGATACTGTAGGCAAGCGAATCGTCACTATTTTTTGCAGCGTGAGCACTGTCCATTAATCGACACTTAACATCATCAGGTGATAAATTAGGATCGTTAGTCAACATAAGTGCAACAACGCCTGAAACCACCGCCGCAGCTTGTGATGTTCCAGACATTTCAAAATATCTTCCGCCATCATGAAATTCTGGATGCTCTAAAACAATTTGCGAATCAAAAGACATTAAACCAGGCAAGTGCCCACCTGGAGCTAAAACATCTGGTTTTACAAAACCAGCCGCGGTTGGCCCGGCTGAGCTAAAGGTTGCAAGGGCATCGTCTGATAACAATGAAGAGGTATAGCTATCAGTCATTGCTCCCACGGTAATAATATAAGGAACATTACCCGGTACGCCTATGGTCATAGGATCGGGGCCTTTATTGCCCGAAGAAGCAACTACAACAATACCTGCTTGCCAAGCCTTCATTACCGCTTTATTAAGTGGGTCATCCCAATAATATGAACGAACAGCACCACTAAAAGACATATTTAGAATACGAAGATTAATTTGATCTTTAACCTTTAATGCCCAATCAATTCCTCTAATTACATCGGCATAAGTTGCCTTACCTTCTTTATCAAACGCTTTAATGCCTACAATTGGCGCATTAGGCGCTACACCATAAATTCGGCCATAAGGGTCAAAGTCACTATTATTGGCAATACTTGCGACATGAGTGCCATGACCACTAGCTTCATCATCATAGTTATGAACACTGTTATTAACAGAGTCATAGGTTCCCCATGCTTTGTCTTCGCCATATAAATCTGTTGATAAACCCGGTAATTGATCAAGCCCGGTATCTAAAAAACCTATGGTTACAGCGTCACCAAAATTATATGAATGATGCGCGACATCAGCATCTATCATGTCAGGGACAATGGCCATAGGCTGCCAGCGTCTCTGCCCTTTACGCCAACCATTAGTTGCCATTTCAACTTGATAATTTTCGCTTGCTCTAACGGATGGGTCTTGCAAAATAATGGCTAACTGTTCTTCTGTTAAGTCAGCAACTAAAGAATCTATGATCGTTAATTCATGCGTTGGCACGACTTGAAACTCGTCAAGCTTAGCTTTCAAGGCAATTAAATTAGTTGAACTAATAATGTATGACTTAGTGACAGTCGATTGACTATTTTGTGCAACTATCCATGATGCAAGTGCAATTAATGCCACGGTAGCTATTAGCAAAAATGCTTTTTTTATAGTTCTGAACAACATATGGCTCCCCTTTTGTTCATATTTCAAGACAACTTACTTTAAAACCACAGGGTAAATACTATAAAAACATGATGTTAACTTAATTCATGCTAAAAAATAAATTGTTAATAAATAGTTACAAATATTTTTTGTATTGGCAACTTATCTATTATCATCCCCAATTGTCAACCATAAAACGCAAACTCATCATTTATGCCATACGGTTTTTGTAGTTAAATAAATGACAATATCCGACACATACAAAGAGCCGGATATTGTTAAAGTTTCTTCTTATTAGAAAGTTACGCTAACATCCGCTGAACAATTTGAAGTTCCTTTGTCACATACACTATAAGTGAATGTACCATAAGTTCTAAAACTGTCGGTATATGCGCCATCATTGGTGGTAGTTCTATATAAAGCACCATTTTTATAGATATCGACTTCGGCTGTTGAAGCATCGTTCCAAGTCAAATCAACTTTGTTTTTTCCTTTTGAACGATAGCCATTTGCTGAAAGCGAGATATCACCGGATGGTGGTTCAACTACGTCGCCACAACCATTAGCAGCTAAATAAGCATCAGCTGCTGCTGCTTTAACAATGCCATGACCAAAGTAGTCATCATGGCCATTTGTACCCGAGTCTTGAGCCGTTGCTTTAAGTGCATTACGAATGTCTGTTCCTGTACAGTTATTATGATTTGACCAAACTAGTGCAGCAATGCCTGATACAGCTGGTGTTGCCATTGACGTGCCACTCATAAAACCATAATCACTAGTGCCAATTGAGATATCAACCGTTGAAGCTGCTAGCAGAGAAGATCGGTCTTCAAACGCTGCGCCGACTGCTGGAATTGAAGTGGCATTGGTATCACCTAAAGTGCCATAAAGCATACCTGCTTCATTGTTAATAATAACTGCACCTATACCACCTGAATTTTGACAGTTTTGCACTTTGTCATGAAAAGAAATAACACCGCGGTCAATAAGACAAATCTGGCCGTTTGCTGAACTGTCTATTGCTTCTGCCGTTCCCATAAAATAAGTATTACCCGCTGCGGCACCTGAATTTTCCATCGCTGATGAAGCAAAGGCTTGACCATCGGCTTGCATAGCCGCACTTGTTGCCATGCCCGCAGGATATGTTGATAGCGTATCCACGCCACCAGCAGTCACTTCTACACATACTGTTTCATCTGTTGTTGTCGTTGCTTTTTTACCGCGTCCGGTAGTAACTGAACAGCTAGGAAATTGCGAAAAGTCAGCAATATTATTATCTGCATCATTTGCACCAACCATCATTACTGACGGATAACCTGCTGGATATGAGCGAACATTGTTACCATCGTTTCCTGCGGCTGCAACCACCAAGCCACCTGCTGAAGTGAAAGCTTTAAATGCATTTTCTTCTGTACTATTTGCACCGCCACCGCCCAAACTCATGCTAATAATATTTGCGCCCGCCGCTGAACATTTGTCTGCAGCATGCGCTAAGTCAGAAGAGTAACCCCAACCATCAGCATTAAATACTTTAACAATATGCATATCAACGCCCGGTGCCATACCAACCACACCTTGATTATTATCAGCAGCACCGATGGTTCCAGCGACATGAGTTCCGTGTGGGCCGCCATTTTCATCCCAATTTCCAGTACCTGAATCATTGTCTCCTGAAATATTGTTCCATTCAAAGTCACTATTTGAACGGTCTAGGCCTGAGTCTATAATACAAACTTTCATACCAGCACTTGCATTGAAGTTAAGCTGGTTTGCTTGCGACTGATAAACGGCATAAGGCGTAACTTGACCCGTCATAGGATTGCCAGCATCATCACTATATGCAGCTAATGGCATTCTGCGAGCATCTTCTTCAATTGCTGTAATATGAGGATTATTCATTAAGCCTTTAACATCAGTTAAGCTTTTCCCATTAAATGACGCTGCAATAAAGCCATTGCCGTCAACTTTCAGATCAGCACCAAGTTTCTTTGCTAGCGCTTTAACTACGCCCTTTTTACTGTTGTCTACTTGAATGATATAACGGCTATCTTCGGCAATTACTTGTGAACTAAATACTGTAGATATCGCAATTGCGACTAGTGAGGTGGCAAATTTTGAAACTTTCATTGTTCTCTCCAACTTTTGGGCGTTTAAATTATAATTATTATCTGAGGGAGCAGCATTTTGGCACTGCTTACTACTGTCCATTTTTGGAATAATCTGAATAGGCTTACCTGCCGTTCATAAGCTTGATACTACTAAAATAGAACATCCTCTCTAGTACAAAAGCGACAGCTTTTAGTACAAAAACGACAAAACGCATCAAACCACCGAATTTCAATAACTTACAAAAAAGAAACACCTCCAACTCAGTCGTAATAACACCAAAAAAAGTCAGAATAATACTATTTAACTAACAGATTAAATCACATGATAAGTCACGTTGAATTTTCTTCAACGAACACATTTAAATAATAAAAAATAGTAAATTGGATGGAGTTACCATTAAATGAAAAATAATAATAACTATAAATTAAGTGCATTAACGCTCGCAGTTTTTGCCACGCTTAGCACTGGAGTACTGGCAAAACAGGAAATAACAGCTGTTGTTAAAGACAATAATGAAGCACCCTCTTTTAGTGATTGGCGTAAGGTCGAAGCCTATAAAATCAGCACTGCAAATAATAAAGAATCACAACAGCGATTTGCAAAATGGCGTGAAAAAGAAAAACAAGCACGCTACGATTATACCGATCAGATCATTATCAAATACAAAGACACCGTAAGTTTAAGCAAGGTTGATTCAATGCCTGCTGGCATTGCTAAAAAAGTAGGTTTAAATATTGGGCTTAAGCATGTTAAAAAACTAAAAAATGGCCGTAATGTTGTTTCAATGGGAAAATTGAAACACGTTAATGACATCAACAAATTAATTGCTCAAATTAAACTTGATCCGGCTGTTGATAGTGTTGAGATAAACCACCGTCGATTCTTAATGTCGCAAAGCCAACCTTGGGGTATTGCAAACACTCAAGCTGATTTAGTTAGTGACAATGATGCTGCAAATATGAAAGTTTGTATTATTGATTCTGGCTATCAGCAATCTAATCCAGATTTAACTGCCAATAATGCCGCTGGAACTAATAATTCAGGTACCGGTAACTGGTACCAAGCGGGTGGCTCTCATGGTACTCATGTAGCAGGTACTATTGCTGGTATAAATAACGCAGAAGGTGTAGTTGGTATTAGGCCAAATACTAATGTGAACCTTCATATTGTTAAAGTATTTAATGAAAGCGGTTGGGGCTACTCTGGTGAGTTAACAGATGCTGTTGATACTTGTGTTAATAACGGCGCAAAAGTTATTAATATGAGTTTAGGTGGTGCTGGTTCTTCAAATACTGAAAAAAATGCACTACAAGCAGCAGCTAACACGGGTGTTTTACTTATTGCTGCTTCAGGTAATGATGGTGACTCTACCCTTTCTTATCCTGCATCTTATGACTCTGTAATGGCTGTTGGCGCAGTTGATCAAAGTGGTAAGCACGCTGAATTCTCTCAATATACAAGTCAGGTTGAAGTAGCTGCTCCAGGTGAAGCAATATTATCAACGGTTGCTGGTGATGGTCGTTTAGGTTTTATAACTATCGGCTCTACAACCCATGGTAACGATAATGTTGTACCACAAAGTCGATACATAGAAAGCGGTGGCAGTTTTTCAATCAATAATATAAACGGTAGTGCACAAGGTGAATTAGCCAGCTGTACTATTTCAGGTAGTAGCTATAGTTGTACTAATGTATCTGGCAACATTTGTTTAGCAGAGCGTAATGGCAATCAAGTAGGTAGTAATTACCCTGAAGTAAACCCAGCTAAAGCCTGTGCTGATGCCGGTGCTGCGGGGATTATTGTTTACAGTGACAGTGCACGCCCTGGCTTGCAAAACCCATTTTTAGTGGATAGCTCTAGTGCTGTGAACGTGCCTACTGTTTCTGTAAATAGAACACTTGGTCAACAACTAGCAGGCCAATTAGGTAGCGATGTTACTTTAGCCGTTAATGGTAACCAAGACTATGCTTACTATAACGGTACTTCAATGGCCACTCCACATGTAACAGGTGTTGCCGCATTAGCTTGGAGTAAAAATCCAAACTGTAGTGCTACGGATGTACGTAATGCGCTTAAATCAACAGCTATTGACTTAGAAACCAATGGCAGAGATGACAAAACAGGCTACGGTTTAGTGCAGGCAAAAGCAGCATCAGATGCTTTAAGTGCAAGTTGTGGCGGTACAACACCACCGCCTACAGGCAATGCATTAGAAAATGGCGTGACGAAAACAGGGTTAACAGCTAACAGTGGACAAGAACTCTCTTTCACAATGGAAGTCCCAGCTAATGCTACAGGTTTAAGTTTTGATATGACCGGCGGAACAGGTGATGCTGACTTATACGTTAAATTTGGCAGTGCTCCCACAAGCTCAAACTACGATTGTCGCCCATATAAAGGTGGTAATAGTGAAAGTTGTCCTATTAGTACCGCCCAAGCAGGCACTTATCATGTCAAACTAGTTGCTTACTCTAACTTTGATGGTGTTTCACTGACAGGTAGTTTCACCGATAATTCAGGTGGTGGCTCTGGCGGAGCAACAGGTGGAAGCTCTACGGTAGCAGATATCAGCATTAGTCGACGTGCATGGAAATACTACACCATCGACATACCTGCTGGCATGAAAACACTTGACCTAAATATTTCAGGCGGCTCAGGTGATGCAGACCTTTATGTGAGAAAAGGTAGTAAACCAACCTCATCGACTTATGATTGTCGTCCATATAAAAATGGCAATACTGAGTCTTGTTCATTTACCGACCCAGCTGCTGATACATGGCATATTGGTATTTATGGCTATGCCGCAGTAAGTGGTTTAACGCTTGACGTTAGCTATAATCCGTAGGTAGTTATATTGCTTAGGAAGCTTTCTTTCTAAAGTAAAAAATATCCTGTAATCATTTATAGAGGTGAATATTAAAAAGGAAGCTGAATTAGCTTCCTTTTTTTATTACTATAATTTCATCTATGGTTTTTAAAATATGACCACCAATTCCACATATTAAAGGCACACACTTCAGGTACATATTGAAGACACAAAAAAGCCGACTGAAAGTCGGCTTTTTCAAAACTTAAGAGCTAAAACGGCATTTTAAAGCCAGGAGGCATTTGCATACCACCAGTTAAAGCACCCATTTTATCTTTGTTTTGTTCTTCAACACGACGAACGGCGTCATTAAAAGCGGCTGCAACTAAATCTTCAACCATTTCTTTGTCGTCTTCCATTAAGCTTTCATCAATTTCAACACGACGAACGCTATGACTACCTGTCATAGTAACTTTAACCATACCAGCGCCAGATTCACCAACAACTTCCATTTGTGCTAGTTCTTCTTGAGCTTTCGCCATTTTTGCTTGCATTTGTTGGGCTTGTTTCATCAAGTTGCCCATGCCACCTTTCATCATTTATTATCCTACTATTAAAACAAAATTAACTATTGCCGCCACCTTAGTGGCTTCTTAAAAAAATTTCAAGCTATTGCTAACGAGCCTTTATTGATTGCTCATCTAACTCAGCTTGAAAGTTAGAGATTAGTGCATGAACGACAGGATCTTCTTTAATTAAAGTTATCGCATACGCCAACCTTTTATCATTTATATGTGATTGAATTTGATAAGGATCGGCATTGGTTTGCTCGACAACTTCAACTTCAACCGTTATTTTCCTGTTTAGGTACTGAGAAATTCGCTCTTCTAATAATTGATGAGCAGCATCACTTTTTAGATGTTTAGTTGATTGATCTAATTTCAACCGTAGCACATCATCTGTCGATGATTCTTCAATTGTCGCATGAATGGCTAACTGTCTAAGCCTAGCGGTTAATTCCATTGCATCAATCATATGCGACCATTTATCAACCTGATTCGCTGAACGAATTTTTGCAGGATCGATTATTTCCGGCGTAAATGGCTGCTCAGGTAAAGTACTAATATCAGGCAAATTATTATTACTAGTGGAAGTATTTGGATTTTTATTTAAATTACTTTCATCTTCGACATTATTATTTTCATTGCTTTTAGAAGTTGGACGCTCAGTCGCGTCATTAGGCTTTTTTGCGCTAGTCTCCATTTGTTTTTTTCTGCTACGAAGCATATTTCGGGTAGCTAAAGCCGCTTCAACGGGTGATTGAGTATTTGACGAGTGAGAGGGTGAAATATCTTCTTTAGCTAATGGTGAACTCGTTTGATGGACAACATTCAAACCTTCAGCATGCTCTGCTACTTTACCTTCTGACAAGATTTGTGAAGTTAAAAACGGCTCTTTTATCGCTTGATTTGAAGAGTTAATATCATCATGACTTTCACTTTGCTGTATTTCAGATATTGCAGAGGTATGATCGTTAGAGTTATCTAGACCCGCTCTGCTTTCGTTATTACTGCTATCAATTTTATCTGACAACAAATCTGCACTAATACGTCCCTGTTTTTCTTCACTTAATTCTGAAGTCATCGAAAAACCTTCAGCTACAGCAGACTGTTCAATCGCTAAAGCTTCAGCGGCAAGTTGCTCCACTTCAACTGTCGAATGTTGCAATTGGAGTTGCGATCTATCTTGTTCTTGTTGATCTAAAGCATCATTTTCAGGCATAGAAACAGGCGCTGGATTTTCTGGACTTTTAGCCGCAAGCATGTCGACATCAGAAGTTAATGCTACATCTGTTTCAGGTAAGTTAACATCATCAAAATTAACGGAACTTTCAATATAATTCTCATTTACCGGCGCAACATTTACATGCATTGGTTTAAATGCTAATAAACGTACTAAGGTCATATCAAATGCAGCTTGTTCATCGCTAGCATACGGTAGATCTTTTCGTCCATTAAGTACAATTTGGTAATAAAGTTGTACGTCTTCAGGTGACATTGCTTGACAGAGTTTATGCAGAATAACTTCATGCTCTGGTGATAGGTCAAAATGCTGTTTTATAACCTGTGTCAGTGCAATTTGGTGCAGTAACTGAATAAGTTCAGCAAATAATCGAGCATAATTAGGCGCATAAGATGCAATTTGCTGTGATAGTGTCATTAATCCTGCGGCATCTTGTTTCACTAAAGCTACCAAGATTTTAAAAGGCCAATTTTGATTAATGCCGCCAAGCATTTGCTGAATATTATTAACAAGCAGCGTTCCTTGCCCTTGAGCAATAGCTTGATCGGTTAAGCTTAACGAGTCTCTCATACTGCCTCTAGCGGCTTTAGATAAAAGAGACAAAGTTCCTTTTTCTATTTCAACCTGTTCGGCGGTTAAGATTTCTGTCAATTTTTGCTCTATTTCTCCCACAGTAAGCGCCTTAAGATGAAACTGCAAACAACGGGACAATACTGTTACGGGTAACTTCTGTGGATCTGTTGTCGCCAAAATAAACTTAACATGCTCAGGAGGCTCTTCAAGCGTCTTTAACAGCGCATTAAAACTACTTCGTGAAAGCATGTGTACTTCATCAATGAGGTACACTTTATAACGCCCTCTTGTGGGTGCATATTGAACGTTGTCTAATATTTCACGGGTATCGTCTACTTTTGTTCGAGATGCGGCGTCAATTTCTAGCAAGTCTATAAACTTACCTTGATCGATATCTACACAAGTTTGACAAGTACCGCAAGGCTCTTCTGTTATGCCTGTTTCACAATTCAAACTCTTAGCAAAAATACGAGCAATCGTTGTTTTACCAACACCACGAGTGCCAGTAAATAAATAGGCATGATGCAACCGTTGTTGCTGCAGTGCATTAACAAGCACCGTTACCACATGTCCTTGACCGACTAGTTCTTTGAACTTTTTAGGCCGCCACTTTCTTGCTAAAACTTGATATGTCATTAATTGTTCCTATTCCCCTTCATATTGAAGTAGAGAAAATACATTAATACCTTGTGCTTCAAGACGTTTTTCGCCGCCCAAATCAGGTAATGAAATAACAAAGCCAGCATTTTCAACGCTTGCGCCTAACCTTCTAATGAGCTTAGCGGTAGCATCAATGGTTCCACCTGTAGCTAACAGATCGTCAATAATCAGTACTTTATCATCAGGGGTAAGTGCATCTTGGTGAATTTCCAAGGTATCGTGGCCATATTCCAACTGGTAGCTTTCAGCAAAAGTAGCTCTGGGTAATTTTCCTGGCTTACGCACAGGAACAAAACCAACATTTAGTGCTAGTGCTAATGGTGCGCCAAAAAGAAAACCTCTAGCTTCTGTACCAACCACTTTAGTATACCCCTTATTGGCAAACTTTTCGGCTAGTACTGAAATAGAAAGACTAAAGGCTTCAGCATTATCGAGGATGCCAGTGACATCTCTAAACATGATGCCCTCAGACGGGTAATTTGGAATAGTGTGGATTGCCTGTTCTAACAGAGAAGTTTGCTTTTCTTTCATTTTTTATTTGTCATAATTTCTGGTGGGGAAAGCATAAATCAAATTGATGTGTTTTTATAGTAACGGATGTTTAGTATTTTGATCCAATGACTAAAAACTCACAAATATCTAAACGAATTATATTTTTAGTGTTGTGGTGCAAGTAAACTAACTGAACTATCTAGTCTAGTTGAAAGCAAAAAACGGGCTAAAGCCCGTTTTTATTTATGAAAAAATTAACGTGTTACTCACCACATTTTTTTGTTTTAGCTTTACCTTCACCACACTTGCCTTCGCCGCATTTGCCTTTAGCTTTTTTGGCCATGCCTTCGCCACATTTTCCTTCGCCACATTTGCCTTTAGCTTTTTTGGCCATGCCTTCGCCGCATTTTCCTTCGCCACACTTGCCTTTAGCTTTTTTGGCCATGCCTTCA
>PJEL010004844.1_pt1 | contig 10988 bp, 10 predicted proteins | sample 1853271 | NCBI WGS metagenome assembly PJEL01 (sample SAMN08108733, study PRJNA415343) | Invertebrate metagenome, whole genome shotgun sequencing project. | host: Globobulimina | place: Sweden: Gullmar Fjord | collected 2015-08 | reverse complement strand
CATTGCCCCGGAAAACACGCTCGAATCCCCGGAAAAAACATAAATAATTTAATATTATTGAATAGTTAGTAGGGATTATTTTTTTAAAGAAAGGACTTTACTCACCCAAGGACACCCTTAAGCACCACATCTGGCCCGAATAAAGTATAAGAAGGAAACAAACAAAGACGTGCTACCATAAATATAACACCAGTACAAATAGGACTACATCATGGGCAGACCGGAAACCCCCATGTGCTTGCCAATGGCCTGAAAAGTCTGACTATCTGTAAAGGTTAAACCTGACTGAAAAGTATCGGTATAATCAAGTGGTTTTGTCCAACGAACCTCACCAAAGCCAAGCCATGATGGGCTTGAAAAATCTTTGCCAAAAGAAAAAGCAATTCTCTTTTTGGCAGGAATTTCATGATGCGTCTCAAAACGAAACCCACCTAAACTTAAATCAACTGTAAAGGCCTCCTGATCAAGCACATCAAGTATTTCTCCACTTTCATTACAATTAGAAAGTTGCAGCGAAAGATGTTCCCTGACTCTTCGATAGCGCCGCCTGCTCTCATCAAGGATATGACCAAATTTTTTAGCAGACTCCCGGCACTCTTCACAACCCATAATATACTGATGACATTGCACATAATTATCCCCCTTACAAAACAGCTCAATATGCTCAGGCATAGGTATGTACAACCCCCCCTTGGTAACCAGACACTCAAGCTGATTTTCAGACAAATAATTACAACAATCTTTCTTATCACAAGCAGGATTCACAGTTTTAATCCTCTTTATTACAATATTATTTTTCTACAAATAAACAGTTCACAACTTAAAATGTAGCAATATAGATGCCACAAATCATATTTTTAAATTATTTCTTGACGTTCTTAGCAGAAATCCCATACCTCTTCATCTTATCATAAAGAGCCGTCTTGCCGACCTCAAGCTGACCAGCAGTACGCAACACATTTCCATTCGTCTCTTTCAAAACATAACGGATCACATCACCTTCAATCTTGGCAACCACATCTTTAAGAGAACTTGTTGACAAATTATTAACAATATCTCCAAAATAATTATCTACACCCGCTTTTGAAGGCGAATCATCAAACACTAACTCGGATTCAGTAATTACGTTATTCTTAGCCATCAAAACAGCGCGCTGGATAACATTTTCCAATTCACGAACATTTCCCGGCCAATCATGTTCAAGAAGAAGATCAATGATCCTATTGGGCAAAAAATCTATGTTCTTCTTGAAAGCATCTCGGTAATGTTTAACAAAATGCGAAGCGAGCTCAACAATGTCTTCTTTTCTTTCGCGCAAAGAAGGCAAAGCAACTTGGATTATATTTAGCCGATAATACAGATCCAGCCTAAAAGCTCCATCCTGTACCGCCTTGGCAAGGTCAATATTAGTAGCCGCCACAACGCGTACATCTACTTTTATAGGAGAGGTTCCCCCCACTCTGATCAATTCCCCATTTTGAAGAATTCGCAAAAGAGACGACTGCATTCTTGGAGAGATGTCACCAATCTCATCTAAAAATATTGTACCCCCATCAACAATTTCAAATTTCCCTTTCTTCCTGGCAACAGCCCCAGTAAACGCCCCTTTCTCGTACCCAAAGAGATCACTTTCCAGCAAATTCTCGTTAATTGCACTGCAATTAACTTTAAGAAAGGGTTTATCTTTTCGTGGACTATGAAGCCTGACAAGGTCTGCAACCAACTCCTTACCAGTTCCACTCTCCCCGGTTATTAATATAGTAGCATCAGAACCAGCCACCTGGTATACAAGATCCTTGACAGCCTGCATCTTTCTACTGCTACCGACAATCCCATCCACCTGACCAACTGATTCCACTTTTCTCTTTAATACATTGACTTCCCTTGCCAGCCGACGCCTTAACCCTTCACTTTCTTTTAACTCGTCAATTTTCTGACGAAGCACTTCCTCAATCTCATTATTAAAGGCCAACAATTCTCTTTCCTGACGCTTTAACCGAGAAATGTCTCTCATCAGAATCATGGACAGTATGTCCCCGGAGTATCCCTGGAATGGTACTGCCGTATATTCGGCATCCATCTCCGCAATTCTTATCTCCATGGCTTCAGGACCATTATTTTTCCCAAGTAATGATACCTTTACCGGGCACTCCTCAGAGCACATATTGCCATTGCCACCACACAGCACATCGCCGCACTTTTTGCCCCGTAAATCCCCAAAAACACTTTTAGCATGCAAATTCAAGTATTCAATCACAAAATCTTCACGGACCAGAAAAACCATTTGAGGCATAATATCAAGCAGAGCCCGCCAATTTTTAACGAGTCGCTTAACCTCAGCCTCTGATTCAATCAATTCAAGTTTATTATTTTGCTCTTTCATTATTGAAAATGCCATTTGTTATTTACTGGTTGCTCTCCACATAACCATCATATTATGAAGTAAAAACACGCACTAATGCAATAGAACCATATTTTCTTTTTACTGCAAGGATATTTATTTTAGTCTTCATCAATATTTATCATTTTCTATCATCACCATGATAAACAAATCCAATCTTTAAAAAAACAGAAAAACCTCATTCTAAGTCCTTTTCTACTCACCTCTTACCCAAGATGCTTCACATACCATTCTGCCGCTTGATCAAGCCCTTCTCGCACTGAAAACTCCGTCTCATACCCTAACAACTCACGCACCCTTGAGATATCTGCCAAGGAATGCAAAACATCGCCCGCTCGAAAATCACGATACGCAGGCTTTGCTTTTTTTGCTAATGGTGAAAACTTCACAACCCTTTTCCTTATCATATCAAAAAGTTCACTCAAACTAGTACGCTCTCCACAGGCTACATTATACACCTGATTAAAAGCTTCCTCATTATCGGTGCAGGCTGCCAACAAGTTAACCTGCACTGTATTATCGATGTAGCAAAAATCTCGACTTGTCTCTCCGTTTCCATTAATGAATAGCTCTTCTTGGGCCAACATCCCAGCAAACCACTTAGGAATAACTGCCGCATAGGCCCCTTCAGGGTCCTGTCTACGGCCAAACACATTAAAATAGCGCAAACCAATACAGTCAATGCCATAGGTCTTTGCAAAAACATTTGCATACAACTCGTTAACATATTTAGTTACTGCATAGGGTGACAACGGTGAACCGATTTTGCCTTCAACTTTAGGCAGGCCAGGGTGGTCACCATACGTTGAGCTCGATGCCGCATAAACAAAACGTCGCACGTTATTATCCCGGGCTGCGACCAAAATATTCAAAAACCCACTTATATTATTTTGGTTAGTAAGAATTGGGTCCTCAATTGAGCGAGGTACCGACCCAAGTGCTGCCTGGTGCAAAACATAATCAACGCCTTGACAGGCCATCTGACATTGTTCAAGGTTTCGTATATCTCCTTCGTGCATAACAAAACGCTGCCATTGCTTTTCAGAAAGAGTATCTCTGACCTGATCAAGATTATGCTGATGACCGGTGGAAAAATTATCGAGACCTACAACCTCCTGGTTTAGTCCCAACAAGGTTTCAAGAAGATTTGAACCAATAAAGCCCGCCACCCCTGTAATTAACCATTTTTTTGGATATTCTTGCAGGTTAACCTTGAGGCTATTGTATGTACTTATTGTCTTATCCATATCAAAAAAAATTAGTTCCTATCCTAAATAATAATGTCACTGCGTATTTCTTTATTACTAAGATGCGCCCTGCATCCTAGACCTAAGGGGGTACATTCAACACACTAAAGATGCATTCCTTTATTCAACTGTAACACTCTTAGCCAAATTTCTGGGCTGATCCACATCACAACCCCGCAGATTAGCAATTTTATAGGCCAGCAGTTGTAATGGAATCGTATATAAAATTGGGTTAAGATCCTCATGAATTTCCGGCAGGTAAATCACGTGATCACTTATTCTTCGCAAATCCTCATCTCCTTCTGTGCCTACTAGTATAATTCGACCATGCCTGGCTTTAACTTCTTCCACATTGGAAATCACCTTCTTATATACCGGGTCTTTTGGGACTAAGGCAAGGACAGGCATATCCTTATCAATCAGAGCAATGGGGCCATGCTTAAGTTCACCGGCCGCATATCCTTCCGCATGAATATATGAAATTTCCTTGAGTTTAAGGGCCCCCTCCAATGCAATGGGGAAATTTGCTCCACGCCCCAAGTAAAGAAAATCACGACACCTAACAAATTCTTCAGATATAACATCCATTTCTTCCTGAATCCTGGGAATTTCTTTTTCAAGGATTTCGGGTAAATCAATCAACACATTACAAAGTGCTGCACTCTCTTCCCCGGAAATCATTTTCTTAGCCTGGGCAATTTTCATGGTCAGCAAAAACAACGCCACTAATTGACTGGTAAAAGCCTTTGTCGATGCCACCCCAATCTCAGGACCGGCATGGGTATATATTGTACCGTCTGCTTCGCGAGTCACAGTGCTGCCGACCACATTACAAATTGCAATTATTCGAGCCTTAAGTGATTTTGCCAACCGCATGCCCGCTAAGGTATCCGCCGTCTCACCAGACTGAGAGATTGGCACAACCAGAGTGTGCTCATCCAAAAGAAGGCGCCGATATCTAAATTCCGAAGCAATATCAACCTCTGTTGGAATGGCAGCCCATTTCTCCAACCAATATTTCGCCACCAAGGCGGCATGCCAAGAGGTGCCACAGGCGACCAAAGAAATACGTTTTATTCCAGCCAGCTCTTCGTCACTCAACAACACCTCAGGCAAACTAATCTTTCCTGTTTCAGCGTCAAACCTCCCCCGCACAGTATTCAAAATTGCCTGGGGCTGTTCAAATATTTCCTTTAACATGAAATGCTTGTATCCTGCTTTTTCAGCCATACCCGCATTCCAATCTATGGTCTCAATTTCCTTTTCCACCTTTTCGCCGTTGTCCACTCTGCACACAGACAACGAGTCTTTCTTAAGAACTGCCATCTCCTGATCATCTAAAAAAATGACATCTTTAGTATAAGGCAACAGGGCAGGGATATCCGAAGCCATAAAAGAACCGCCGCCCTCTTTTACTCCCAAGACCAAAGGACTTTGATTGCGGACAGCAATCAATCGATCTGGCTCACCTGTCCACATAACACCAAGTGCATACGACCCTTCGACATGACTCACTGCCTGACGAACCGCCTTGGCAATATCACCATCCAGCATCTCTTCTATTAAATGAGCCAGAACCTCAGTATCTGTTTCTGAACTAAAATGATGTCCTTTACTCTGCAGCTCTTCCCTTAACGAATGATAGTTTTCAATAATACCATTATGGACAATAACAATTTCACCAGTACAATCGCTATGCGGATGAGCATTTGCCTCGGAAGGAGCGCCATGGGTTGCCCAACGCGTATGTCCAAGACCGGCACGACTCGCAGTCTCAATGTCATCCATCAACTCTTCAAGGTTGACCAACTTTCCTTCGCAGCGATGTTTTTCAAGCTTACCATCCTGCATATAGACAATCCCTGCAGAATCATACCCCCGATATTCCAAGCGCTTAAGTCCCTCAATAATAATTGGCACAACTCTTCTTTTACCAATATATCCTACAATTCCACACATAGACGTCTCCTGTTATCCGCGAATTGGCTCACTCACCTCAAAAACATGCTTTAACAATTACCTGTAATAAATATCACAATTTCAAGACTACTGATAGGATAATTTGGTGAAATACCTGTAAAAAAGGGGTTTTTTAACCTGGCGCGAATTGAGAAATATACAAAAAGCTATAACTAGCTCTGACACAACAACAGAAAATCTGTGCCTAAAAGAAATACGATCATCACAACACGAACAAATTCGGCGGGAATAATACCTTCAGGTCTCTCAATTATGCAAAAGCACAACTCTAAATCTCAAGCATACGACCCAATGCTATCTTGGCCAGATCAGCTGTGGCTTGATCAACCGTAATTTGATTAACTACCTTACCTGTCGCAAGGTTATCTAAGCACCAAAGAAGGTGCCCCGGATTTATCCGATACATGGTAGAGCATTTGCACTCTACCGGGGACACAGACCGAATATGTTTGTCTGGATACTGTAGCGCAAGACGATTTACCAAATTCACCTCAGTACCCACTGCCCAGCTTGACCCTGCTTGAGAATCTCTGACCGCTTTAATAATCATCTCGGTAGATCCATACTCATCAGCCAGAGCAACGACCTCTCTGCGACATTCAGGATGTACAATCACACGTACTTTGGGATCATCCTGCCGGAGTTTTTCGATCTGGGCAGTAGAAAACTGCATATGAACCGTGCAGTAACCATCCCATAAAATAACTTTAGACTTTTGCAACTGCTCAGGCGTGTTTCCCCCAAGCTTTTCTCCACGCACCCAAATCGCTACTTCATCTTCTGAAATCCCCAGAGCATGCGCAGAATTTCGCCCTAGATGCTCATCTGGAAAGAAAAACACCTTTTCTCCTTTCTCCAAAGCCCAACGAAGAACCCTTTCAGCGTTGGACGATGTACAGACAGACCCACCATTTTCACCAACAAATGCCTTGAGGCTGGCAGAAGAATTGACATACGTTATCGGGATTATTTGGTCCGCTGCAGCAAGGGAAGCCAACTCTTGCCAAGCCTGGTCAACACCTTCCCGAGAAGCCATGTCCGCCATGGAACAACCAGCGGTCAAATCAGGCAAAACAACGATCTGTTGGTCAGAAGTCAGGATGTCCGCAGATTCTGCCATAAAATGCACACCACAAAAAACAATATATTTTTTATCTTTGGCATCAGCAGCATTGCGGGCAAGCTTAAGAGAGTCCCCAGTCTTATCAGCAAAATCAAAAACTGTGTCTTGCTGGTAGTGATGGCTAAGAATCAGAAGCTGATCGCCAATTTCTTTTTTTCGGGCTGCAATTTTTGCAAGAACTACCTCTTCTTTTTCTTGAAGGTACTCCGGGCCAATATCAATTTGTTTAATGCTAGTCATATTCTTCTCTTCTTTTAGTCTCAGTTCCGCGCGGTTGTTTAACTCAAACCATCTTTCTCAATAAAATAAGACCCCACAGCTTACTTCTCTGTGGGGTCTTGAATGACCTTTAGATTATTCTTACAAGGTATTGTGACTCAGCCTCGACCACGCAGGCTGCTTTTACAAAATCAAACTGGTCGTACCCAAGTGGCACAAGGCCCCTTGTCTCCTTCATCTTCGCCAAAACGCACTGCGTCTCCCTCTGCGAGACGATCAAGCTGCAGATCTTTCAAAGAGTTCTCGTGAAAATAGATCTCCCTGCCATCAGGGGTTGCGATAAAGCCATACGACTCAAAAGGTACTAGTTTTTTAATAACACCTTCTAAGTTTGTAAATTGAGTTGCCTCCTGAACCTTTGTAGTCTTCCTTCTTTTTCGTTGTAACTCTTTCAGTTGGCCGCCCAAGGTATCAAAAGCATCGCCAAGCAATGGCCTTACCTTTTCCCCTTTACGTTTTACTACAACTGTATCATTTGGAACAGATGCCACCAGTTGCAACTCATAGCCACCTTCCTTATGGTGACTTGTTGAAGCAATAGCGACCCGGAGACTTAAAACCAGCCCTGGATGATGTTTGTCCAGGCGAGCCTTCTCCGCATCAATTTTATCCTGCCACGATTTTCTGATGTCTACGTTCCTTCCTTCTACTTGAAGCTCCATAAAAATCCTCCATGTAGATATTTACCTGCGCTTAAAAACTGCCCCTCGTTATAAGGGACTTAACAAGCACAGACCTATTAAACCAGGAGAACAATTCCCCTGGCTAATGCCTAGTTAGTGCCCGTCCACAAATGGTCTTTTTGCCCAATCTCTTTGTTATGATAAAAAAATAATCCTCATAATATCGAGCATATGAATCCGGTTATTAATTTACCATGCCTCGATCTTGACCAAAAATCCTCATTTCTGGACAGACGCTATAATCAATGAAATTGATTGTATAGAAAATATATGCATTGTAGCAAATAAACGCCACTTCCTACTTACATAAACCATACTATCTAATTACTTTAAATAATACCATAAATCACCTTATTATATCCAGCCGGATTTTCAACAAAATCAATAAAAACTTCCAAAGCATAACCTGACCACTCCTGCAAACAGATAATAGCCAGGATATTCTGCACGAGACTTACTTAGAACTATTTTCTCACTATGCCCAACCAAAAAAAGAACAGCAAATAAAAACCTTGAATTTTTTGACTGTTCGTCAACCTTGCTACTTTTTATCCCAAGCCTGCATCAGGCGATATACCTCCCCAACCTTGAGTTAAATTCTGTAGCAACAGAGCCTGTCTCTGCAAAGATTTATCAACTTGCTCAGAGCTGATTGCTCCATCACACAAGCCTTTATATATTTTTTCATATGCTCGGCGCACTTTTCCGTGGTCATGACAGATAAGCAAAAGATCTGCCCCAGCCATTAAAGACATCATTGCAGCCATTGAAAACTCCATAAAATTCTCAATAGCTCCCATCTCCAAATCATCTGTGACGATTAACCCTTGATAATTACACCCTTTACGCAACATCCCATCAATTATTGTTTTTGAGAGGGTGCCAGGCAGACTACTGTCCAAACTGCTATACAAGGCGTGAGATGTCATTACAGATGCAACCCCCTCCTGGCAAGCCTTTTTAAACGGGATAAACTCACAGCTTTCAAAATAATCCATTCCCAATTCAACCGTAGGCAGCTCCAAGTGAGGATCAAGAACAGCGCTTCCAAGGCCAGGAAAATGTTTAGCGCAAGCGGCCAAACCCGCCTGCTGCATGCTATTAATCACCAACAGACCTAAATTGCTAACCGTATCAGGGTCTCCCCCAAGACAGCGACGTTCCATAAAGAGCCCTCGTTCAGCCGGACTAACATCCAAAACAGGAGCCAGGTTCATGTTTATGCCAACCTCAAGCAGCTCTCTGGCACATGTTTCACCATACTCTTTTAACTGCTGCTTACATTCTTTCCCCTCAGCTATTTGCCTTGGGTCAGGAAATTGGGTAAATGGTTCGGGCAACCTGGCTACCTGCCCCCCCTCTTGATCGATAGAAATTAGAGGCCTAGGGAGACCTTTTTCCATACAAGCATTGATCAGGTCAGTGCATAACCCTTTCAATTGATTTTTATCTTTTACATTACGCCTAAACAGGATGAAATTGTGTATTTTCAGTTCGTTAATCAAACCCAAAGTTGAGTTATCCAGCTTCGGCCCAGGCAGGCCAACCATGAACAAATGACCCGACTTAAAGTGATTGTTCTTATCTATCACACAATTCTCCTATAGTTTTTTTACCGGCAGTCAGCCCACCTCTGGGCCCCAAACAGACCTATTTTAAAAACCTCATGACCACAAGACAATTCGGCAATCTTATTCAACTTTGTATGCCAGAGGATCCACATGCCCGGCTTCGGCAAATCCTTTCAGCCTCAATTGACATGCATCACACAACCCGCAGGCCGCTCCATCCACCTCTGGATCATAACAGCTATGAGTATTTTGGTGGTCTACGCCAAGCTCCAACCCCTTCAAGACTATTTCTTTCTTGGTAAGTTGCATGAGAGGAGCATGAATCACAAAAGATTGTCGCCCTTCCACACTGGCTTTAGTGGCAAGTTTGGCCATATTTTCAACACTTGCAAGATATTCAGGCCTACAATCTGGATAGCCGCTATAGTCCATGGCATTGACTCCAATAAAAATATCCCAAGCCCCAACAACCTCTGCCCAGGCAATGGCATAAGACAAGAAAATAGTATTGCGCCCCGGCACATAGGTTACCGGAATCGAACTGTTTTCATCAGATTGCTCTTTCCTGCCAAGAACACGACGCTTGGGAACTACAATATTATCGGTTAAGGCAGATCCCCCAATCTTATCCAGCCCCAAATCAAGAACCAGGTGTTCTTCTGCCTGATACTTCTTGGCGTTATATCTGGCCATCTGTAACTCAATAGATTGCTTTTGACCATACAGAAAACTGAGGCAATAACACCGATATCCGGCCTTTTTAGCATGTGCCAATACCGTGGTCGAATCCAGCCCCCCACTGAGAAGAATAACGGCCTTTCTGTTTTTTTCTGTCATGTTATTAATGTATTTCTCTTGATTATGCATGTGAGATCTCCTCAAGAAAGAATTCACAATCGCATTTATAAATTAATTATTTTCTACAAAACCACCGGCACTGGACTCTTTATAAAAATACCTCCAGGATCAACCTCGGCCATATAAGCCAAAACCTCACACCCCTCAACCAAACACCCTTTCATGCTCCCGGTGTTTGGACAATAGACAGTTATTTGCCTATTATCAGGAAATCTGACATCAACTAAAAATCGTTTATACCGCCTTAGAAAAATTGCCGGTTGCAATGTTTCTTTAAATTTCATACTTATTGAGACAGCTGCTCGAATTATTCATGCCATCCTCCACTCAAAAATGAAGAATATGACTCAAAAATCAAAATCAAGCAATAAAAAGCCTAAAAAAAAGGCCGTTGCCCTCCGGTACGATCAATCAAAGGACTCATCCCCTGTTGTTATTGGAAAGGGACTCGGTCTGCTTGCTGAAAAAATTATTGCTCTTGCCAAGGAAAACAACATTCCCATCCACCAAGATGATGATCTGATTGAAATCCTTGGGCGTCTCGACCTCAATCAGGAAATCCCCCCCGAAACATATATCGTAGTGGCTGAAATCCTGGCCTTCATTTACCGGACAAACAAGAACTTCAACCCACCAACTTAACCATTATAATATGTTCTCCATATGAATCACCTTTCCAATTGCACGAAGGTGTAATATGGATAAGCCCCACAAACACTAACCCGAATATTTCACGAACATTTTTAATCATTTGATTCAACTAATTGTTTTTGTGATAAAAATGAATCATTTTCTTGTGTCCTTACGGTTACAGTTTGTACCAGTGGTGTCGCGGTTACACGACCG
>PJEL010004843.1_pt1 | contig 10990 bp, 5 predicted proteins | sample 1853271 | NCBI WGS metagenome assembly PJEL01 (sample SAMN08108733, study PRJNA415343) | Invertebrate metagenome, whole genome shotgun sequencing project. | host: Globobulimina | place: Sweden: Gullmar Fjord | collected 2015-08 | reverse complement strand
TCAGCAGGTAGAAAATGATTGTAATGAGAATAATAAGTCATAGCAGCATTTTACTTGAGAGCGTGAATTGGGATATTATCGGCTGATCTTATGATCCTTGGGATTAATCCATTGTCGCCAGACTATCAACCTAAAACACCTCATCCATCATGCTATGTCATTCACGAGACAGGGATTACTGCATCACTTGCGCCCACAACCGTTAATGCCGATCACGGTTTAATCTTTATCAATGACGGCTGGCTCACCATGGAGCAACGTTATTCGGCGCTATCAGTACCGGGAAGCGTTACCGTCGTACCTGCCGGCGTACCTCACCGCCCTTTAGCTGGTGAAAACATCGATTATTGGTTATTGGGTTTTTCAGCAAGCAGCTTTAGTTTTGATGAAACCCAAGCCGTAATGCAGCCATTCTTCGAGGTCCGGCTCGGGGCCACCCCCGTCATTTTATTAAGCAGCCAAGCACGAGAAAAAATACAAACATGGCTTAAGCTTCTAGAACAAGAAGTAGAGATACAAACACCCGAAAGCAGTGAGGTTCAGCGTAGTCTAATTACTCTGATTCTAGCTGAAGTTGCTCGTGCAACTCCTATAGAAAAAGAGGGTATCTCAAAATCTAACCTAGTAGGAAAAGCACTACGTTATATCCAGCAGTACAGTCTCACACCCATATCATTATCAGATGTTGCCAAAGCCGTTAGTCGCACCTCACCTCATGTAGCCGCAGCCGTGAAGTCCGAAACAGGTTTTACTGTTGGCACATGGATAACCTCCTCACGTATTGCCAAAGCTGCTCAGCTTTTGCAACATACAGACAAAGCCATTGATCAAATCGCCCCTCTTATTGGCTGGCAAGATACCACACACTTCATTCGCCAATTTCGTAAGATATACGGTGTAACCCCAGCTATTTGGCGCAAAAACATAAGATCTTAACCTGCTTATTAAGTTGCCTTTTAGTTGTACCGCCCCCTTTGTAACAACGTCCGCATCCGCTACACTAAGTGGCATTTACATGACCAGTTAAATCAGACAGATAAAAAGAGCTTTCCATGTCCAAATTGCCCGTCGCTAACCCTCTTTTCCCTTCCATCCCGACCAAGGTGGGTGATCGACGATTTTGGGGAGAGTTAAATAACAGCAACCAAGCTCTTGCCATTGCAAATGCGGCGCAAAAACATCCTGGTTTAACCCTAGTCATTACCAAAGACACTCTTAATGCACAGCGTCTAGAAGAAGAAATTGCTTTCTTTGCCGAAGAGCTGCCAGTTCTGCATTTGCCAGATTGGGAGATTCTACCGTACGATACCTTTTCCCCTCACCAAGATATTATTTCTCAGCGCCTTTATACCTTTTCACAACTGCCACTAATAAAGCGCGGCTTATTAATCGTTCCAATCAGTACCCTGCTTCATAAAACGGCGCCAAAAGATTTTTTACAGGCCAATAGCCTAGTCATCGACATGGGGCAAAAACTCAATGTCGAAACCCTACGCTCTCAATTAGAAAGTGCTGGTTATAGCTGCGTCGATAACGTGTATGAACACGGGGAGTTCGCTTTACGCGGCTCTATTTTTGATATTTTCCCAATGGGAGAAGACCAACCGTTTCGTATTGAACTATTCGATGATGAAGTCGAAACCTTACGCACCTTCGACCCCGAAACTCAGCGCACCGCAGACAAGATTGATCAAATACGGGTATTACCCGCAAAAGAATACCCGTTACATAAAGAAGGTCAGCGCAACTTCCGACAGAACTGGTACGAGTTCTTTGAAACCGATCCTAAATCATCGTCTTTATATACAGATGTGAGCCAAGGTATTGCGCCGGCGGGTATTGAGTATTACCTCCCCCTTTTCTTTGGTGAACTCAGCAATTTATTTGATTTTTTACCTGAATCTAGCTTAATCATTCACGATGGCGATATAGAACAAGCCGCCAAGCAGTTTCGTGATGATGTGGAATTGCGCTATGAAGATAGACGCCACGACATTCGCCGCCCACTCGTTGCGCCTAAGCATTTATTTATTAATCCTGACGAGCTATTTTCAGCGCTAAATCAATTCCCTCGCGTTCAGTGGTATAACGATAAAGCGCCTGAGCGTGCGGGCAGTGAGCAATATTCAACCCCTGACATTGGCGATATCAGCATCAACGCCCAAGCGGAAGAGCCGCTTACGTTATTAAAGTCTTTTCTTGATCAGTCACTATCAACAACAGACACATCCAATAAGACACGCATACTTTTTTGTACTGAATCCGCAGGACGCCGTGAAGCGGTTAGAGAGTTATTACAGCGTATCCAAATCCGTCCGACTGAGTTGGATAGCTGGTCAGACTTCATCACCTCTGATGATATCATCAACATCACCATTGCCCCGCTAGACAAAGGACTGGTAGTTAGTGATGAGAGCAATAATCCAGAACTGATTTTAATCAGTGAAAATCAGCTCTTTGGCCAGCGCATTATGCAGCGCCGCCGTCGCAGCAAGAATAAAGGCCAAGCGGAAAATATAATCCGCGACCTTACAGAATTAAAAGAAGGCAGCCCAGTGGTTCACCTAGACCACGGCATTGGTCGCTATTTAGGCTTGCAAACTTTAGAGATCGACAATCAAGTTAACGAATTTCTAATGCTGGAATACGCTGGTGAATCGAAACTCTACGTCCCTGTTTCTTCCTTGCATCTAATTTCCCGTTACGGTGGTGATAGCGAAGGCGGCCCAGTGCTGCACAAGCTTGGCACTGAGAAATGGGCAACAGCGAAACGCAAGGCCCAAGAAAAAATTCGTGATACCGCAGCAGAGCTGCTTGATGTTTACGCCCGCCGTGAAGCCAGAGTCGGCTTTAAATTTGAAAAGCCCGACCAAGATTACGAACGATTCTCGGCAGCCTTCCCGTTTGAAGAGACCCCAGATCAGCAAACCGCGATTGAAGCGGTTATTGCCGATATGACCAGCCGCAAACCCATGGATCGCCTAGTCTGTGGTGATGTAGGCTTTGGTAAAACCGAAGTGGCCATGCGCGCCGCTTTTATGGCCGTACAAAGTGGAAAACAGGTAGCGATTCTTGTACCTACCACCTTACTGGCACAGCAACATTTTGAAAACTTTAAAGACCGCTTTGCCGATTGGCCAGTGCAAGTTGAAGTACTGTCACGCTTCAAATCCGCCAAAGAAACCCAAGCCGCATTAGATAAGATGCGCGAAGGTAAAGCCGATATTATTATTGGTACCCACAAACTATTGCAGAAAGACATCGTCTTCCATGAGCTTGGTTTATTAATGATCGATGAAGAGCACCGATTCGGCGTACAGCAAAAAGAACGTATCAAAGCACTGCGTTCAGAAGTTGATATTTTAACTCTGACGGCAACACCGATCCCTCGAACATTAAACATGGCCATGGCCAGCGTACGCGACTTATCCATTATCGCCACTCCGCCTTCGAAACGTCTATCGGTTAAAACCTTTGTTCGCCAGCACGATCGACCGACGGTTAAAGAAGCACTATTACGTGAAATCCTTCGTGGCGGCCAAGCGTATTATTTGCATAACGAAGTAAAAAGCATCGAAAAGGCCGGGCGCGATATTAGCGAGTTAATCCCTGAAGCTCGCGTCGGCATTGCTCACGGCCAAATGAGTGAGCGCGAACTAGAATCAGTCATGAAGGATTTCTACCACAAACGCTTTAACGTACTGGTATGTACAACTATCGTTGAAACAGGTATCGACATCCCATCAGCGAATACCATGATTATTGACCGCGCCGATAAGTTTGGCCTGGCTCAACTGCACCAACTACGTGGCCGTGTTGGTCGATCTCACCACCAAGCCTACGCTTATTTATTAACCCCAGATGGTAAAAAATTGAGCAAAGATGCCGAGAAACGCCTCGATGCTATTCAAAGCTCACAAGATTTAGGCGCGGGCTTTATGCTGGCTTCTCACGATTTAGAAATTCGTGGTGCTGGTGAATTATTAGGCGAAGAGCAAAGCGGCCACATTCAAGGCATTGGCTTTAGCTTATATATGGAAATGCTGGAACAAGCGGTGAAATCAATTCAATCGGGTAAAAACCCTAACGCTGAAATTCCGCTGCAGCACGGCGCTGAAGTAAATCTTCACGTACCGTCTCTCATTCCTGACGATTACCTGCCCGATGTGAATAGCCGCTTAACGCTTTATAAGCGCATTTCCAATGCGCAAAATGATAATCAATTGAAAGAACTGCAAGTCGAGATGATTGATCGCTTTGGCTTGCTGCCTGAGCAAGTGAAAAACCTATTTAAAGTCACCTCTCTTAAACTACAGCTGACCCCTCTAGGCATCCAAAAATTAGATGCTGGCCCAGAATCGGGCCGCTTAGAGTTTGGCCGCGAAACCAGTATTGACCCATTCCGCTTGATTCAAATAGTTCAAACGCGCCCAGACACTTATAAACTTGAAGGTGGACAAGCCCTTAAGTTTATTGAGAACATGCCCAAAATCGATCAAAGACTAGCAGTAATAGAACGCTTACTACTAGATCTGCAGAAGGACACATAATGCAGCGCTTTATTTATAGTTTATTTCTTATTTTAAGCCTATTTACCAGCAACACCTCCGTATTAGCCGAATCTCCTCGCTGGTATGAAGTAGAGCTGGCTCTGATTAGCTATCAAGAAAGTCAAAAAATTAATCATGAAAACTGGCCAGAAATTCTCATTGAAGAAGATCTCCCTGAGCCTGAAGAAAATATCCCATTAACAACACCAGAAGACCCTTGGTCCTGGCTCACTTGGTGGAACCATGAGACTGAGACCCCTACAGGTCTTTATAACATTCAAAAAAATGCGATTAATACATCCTCTAAGCTTGAAACCCCATTTATCACACAAGGGCCAGCCTTCGAAGACAAAGAAGCCAAGTTCGAGAAATCAAAGGGCTTACAATTAGTTTGGAGTAAGAAATGGCGCCAACCGATCCCAGAAAGGTCTGCGGCTACTCTCGATGAGAACCTGATTGATATTGATATCAAAACCGCATTGAATTTTAAGCAGGTATTAAATTCCGCCAACCCCTTGATCGAGATTGAAGTAAGCGGACAGCTTCACCTATACCGCAGCCGCTACTTACACCTGGTATCTGACCTAAAGGTACAGCACTGGCAGAGCCTAGAAAGTAATAGCCCGCTGGATAAATCAATAAAGGTATTGCCTAACCACCCGATTTTTGAAGAAAACATAATCCCTTCAAAGAGCAGCACCCCTTTAACCGCCATTGATGAAGTTCCTTTACGCGCTGCCATCATCAAACAAAGCCGACGCATGCGCAGTAATGAACTGCACTACATTGACCACCCTTTACTGGGAATCTTAGTCAGAGTTAAGCCGATTGACTCTTAACCAATACAAACAACGCCATGCTAATACAAGCAACGTCATACTAACCAAGGTGAAAAACGGCAATTTCATCTTGGTTGCGCAAAGCTGATGCTCGGCTAGGGAAAAGCTGGATATCATTTGGAGTAATCAAAATTACTTTTTCGTCAAATAGGCCTACCAAACCGGCACGCTTCATTGCCATATAACGCCCATCTTTCTTGAGCAAATGCCCCCCCTCAAGCAACTCCACAGAATGTAATAACCCATTCGCTAGCGGGTCTTCAATGGAAGCAGCATCTTTATATAGATTTAAGCCATTTTCCGCCAAAACTAAAATCTGTCCATTTAATAGCTCAAGCAGCTCTACTTCCTCGCCATGACTAAGAGTGAGTAATGTTGAAGATTTAACCAAATCTGAATTGTTTTCTATCAGCATAATTTACAGCTTACTTTCAAAGAGAGTTCATATTCATTTTATTATGCCATAAAGCCTACCTACAGCGTATTCGTCTTATATTATATCGCGTTATATCAATAAGGCCTGCCCACCAGAGAGCGCTTGACCTGTGGCCTTCCGCTACTTATGATCAATCAACATTCTCATAACCTCTATAATAAGCATAAGGAGCCGCTTAAACATGTCTACTCCAGCGTTTAAGTTAACCGTCGACGGTCTTGAATTAACACTTGTTGAATTTGACGGTGTAGAGGAAATGAACCGCCTGTTTAAATACACATTCACTACGGAAATTCCTACAACGGGCGAGAAGCTGGCAGACGTTATTAATGGTGATGCAATATTTACTATTAAAGAGTTTGATACTTCACTTCATTCAGGTGACATTGAGATACCCGGCTACATTTCAGTTGCTAGCAAAGCAAATGAATTATGGGAGCTAGAATTCCTACCGAAATTACATAAAACTACAACCAATTCTAGAGCAGAGATATATTTTAGAGAAGACTCCTCTTTAACCGCCCTATCGGTTATCGAAGAAGAGTTTCAAAATGACATTCTTTTAAATGACCGAACGCCTGTTTTTGACATTACCAGTACATTACCAACGAGAAAACTCTTCTGTCAGCTGCATGAGTCAAACTGGAACTTTGTCGCTAGAATGTGTGACCACTGGGGATTTCATTTCTACTTTGATCATCACAATCAACATATTGTCTTTGCAGATAACAACCAGTACGACCAGAGTTTTTCGACTCAACTAAAAACAACCAGTGCGACAGCTGAAAACTCGCCACTGAAAATTGCTAACTGGAATGAAAGCTTACAAGCCGCAACAAGTATGACGGTTATTACCGGTTATGATAATTATAACGCTGCAACTCCAATTACAGCCTCTTACCCTAGCTCAAATCCTGGCAACTTAACTGAGGCTAGACAGACTTTAGCTGATGTAAACTCACAAATTGAAGCAGATTACATTGCACAAATTATTCAGGAAGCAAACAACTGTAAAAATCATGTTGCCACAGGTGATGTTAAACTACCTTACCTATCCCCAGGCTTTTTGATTAATACTGATGACTCTGACTTCGCATCTGCTCTTGTTATTAAAACAACAACCCAAGCGCGTAATTTAAATTCTGCCAATACAGCAACATCGGCCAGCTTCACCTGTAGTTTTGAAGCCATTCCTGACACAGTTCTATTTAGGCCAGCAAAACATTATCAGATCCCTACCGCCACCAATGTTTACGGAAAAATCATCTCTGAAACAAATGATCTGACTCTAGCGCAGCGTAATCAATCAGGTGAATATAAAGTAGATTTGCTAGGTTTTGAAAATGAGTCATCGGTACATCCCTGGTTAAGAAAAACGCAAACAACTGCGGGGGGGAATAGTGTTGATATCCCACTCTTACCCGATACAGAAGTATTGATCGCTTTTGTTGATGACAACCCCAATTGCCCATACATTTTAAATGCTGCTGACAACTCACTACACCCCGCGCCAGTAACCAATGCAAATCCGCATCATGCTGTAGTGAAAACCGGTGGAATGTTAGTGACAAGCTCACTTGAAGGTCGACATAATTATGCAATCACATCCAAAACTTTAGAAATTGATTGTAACTATGTAACTTCTGATGCTGACATTAGCTCTTCTGTTAAAAACTATTTAGCGGAAAGAGGAAAGTTCGATCAAAACAATAACTTTATTGATCCATCATCTACAACAGCGGTTACCTTTAGTGACAATGACGAAAGCAGTGGGGACTACATTTTTACACGCTTTTCTGGTGATAGTGTGGAGATACGCCAAGGCGATAAAATGCATTGGCATAATGGAAACCTCTATGATTTCGGTGGTTACTGGAATTACAACCTTGGGAACAGCTATGAAGAGAACTTCATTGATCAAGAAGCCCCACTCAATATAAAAGTCACAAAAGATGGGCGCAGTGGCGACCTACTTTCTAGCAACGGACCTACTTGGGGTTCAATTAATTTTTCAGCAATTCAGCTTAATTCACTATCTGAAAGTGACGTTAAACCCACCTCTTACGGCGATACTCCCGTATCTACCGACCGATCTGGAAAGAACTTCATTGTAAATACAGATGGTGTCTGGGGTAGTGGAGGCATGAACGTCTCTAAATCATATAATGCCAGTTATGATTATAAGTTCGGTGAAGGTATTGAGGTTAACGATAGAGTTAATTCATTAGAAGTCACCCATACAGACGGTAAAACGACGGCTATTGAAATGAATATCCATGAAGGTGTTTTGCGCTCATGGGATAAAACGGAAGGCCGTAGTAATTGGACCAAATCATGGAATGGTAGTGGCACGAAAACAGCAGAAACTTTTTCTGATGGCACGACATCGGAAGAAACAAGCTGGCACAGCAAGGGGGATAACCATAAATCCTCCTATTCCAAAACGACTAAAAACGAAAGCTCTATAACAACCGATGAAAAAACATACAATATAAATACTGGCGCGCTTGCCACCCACAACATAACAAAGTCTGATGGGATGGGTTCAAGCATCATGGACTTCTCTTATGCTGAGGTAAACAAAGCAGAATTTAATTTTGGTGGCGAACGCAAATTTTCAATTGAAGCCCAAGGAACTGCGTCTCTAGCCATTAGCATGTCTGGAGCAATAGACATCGGGATAGAAGCCTCATTAAAGCTTGATATGAAAATGAATGCCTCCCTCACCATTGAAATGGAAATGGATGGCGCTGGTAAGATCGAACTCAATAACGGCAAATTTGAATACAGCGGAAATGGCATTGGTGCGTCAATGGCTCAAGCAGTATGTGCAACCAAGAAAGTAACCGACCTTGAGAAAGCAGAGATAAAGCTAAATAGCAGCATAATGGAATTAGCTAACATCGCCCTAGACCTTGATCAAGCTAACGTTAAACTGGATACCAGCTATCTAGTTGTATTTTCTTAATAGGGAATTTGGATTCATTTAATGAAAATATATAGCCCTATGCAAATTATGCATAATCAGCGAACCCTTGAACAGAACAAGCAATTTCACTGGGTGGTTTCCCCTTCTCTATTCATGCGTATTTCTACAGGCAAAATAGAACTCCAGCACGATTGCATTGCCGATGTTATCGCCAGTATGGGGGAAGTTCCCATGCTGGACATGGGCATGCCTAAACCTAGAGCTGAGTGGCTTCTCAATGGCTCTTTATATGCAGGCAAGGGTAAGGCCGTTAATGCTGGACAAGCTACTGTAAAAATCGCTGACCAAGAAAAAACAATCAACGTATTTGGTAAGCGCCAATGGCTCGCGGGACTTCCTAGCTCTCCTGATACATTTGAAAGCATGCCTCTAGATTACCAACATGCTTTTGGTGGTGATGCGTATAACCTTAACCCAAACGGCAAAGGGTTTAAGACAGACGATTTACCCAATACCGAATCCCCTTCAGAGACAATAACGAATAATAATAGCCCCTATTCTCCCGCTAGCTTTGCGCCATTAGATCCATCGTGGCCTCAACGGGCCCAATATCAAGGAACTTACGATAACCACTACATGGAAAACTTTTTTCCTGGTTACCCTAAAGACATGGACTGGCGCTTATTTATGAATGCGGCAGAAAACCAGTGGAGTAATGGCTTTTTTAATGGTGATGAAGCTGTCGAACTACATAATATGCATCCAGAAAATGCGTTGCAGAAAGGTAATCTACCAGGCTTACTGCCGCGCTGTTTCATTAAAGATACGAGTGAAGAAAGCCATCAGCAATTTAAAGAAGTAAAACTTCATTTAGATACCGTTTGGTTTTTTCCAGATAAAGATATTATTCAATTAATCTGGCGCGGAGGCATGATAGCCAAAACTGATGAGGCTGAAGAGATAAGCCACTTATTACTAGCCTATGAGAACACTAACGATAGCCCCAGGGATAGTAAGCACTACCAGCAATCACTAGAACAGCGCATCCGAGATAAAGATCCCTTACAGGATAGCCTAAATACACTCGACTTGATTCCTCAAGGCGAAGCTAGCGCTATGCAGCTTCTTCAAAAATCGGCATTTGAAAACAGTACCGCAAGTGCTCTTGCAGATAACATTGATAGTAAATCTGAAGCGATTAAATCCATTGTAGATCAGAAAATTGAGGACTCCATTCAAGACCTCAAAAATCAACTTGAGAATCCTGCCCTAAACGACCAACAAAAAAGCGAAACTCTTAGCAAAATAGAAGCTGTTCTCGGAGCTACTAACAAAGATGAAGGTGCTGCTCTACTTTTAGAAAAATTGGAAGAAATACTACCAGGGCTGACTTCGGGAAAAACAAGTGAACTGGACCTTTCAAATTTCTCTTTTAAGAAACTTGATGAAATTTTTTCTGAAATCGATCAATTCAGTGAGACAAAGAAAATTATTGCTCTTGAAGAGATAAAGCCACAAATTGAACAATTAACACATCAACTCAAAGATTCTGACTCGCTTACTAGTGATCAGCGCCAATTAATCGAAGGTCAAATCAATTCCCTTAAAAGCTTATTCGATAAGGATATCGAACCTCCCTTAAGTAAATTGCCAAGGTTAGATAGTGAAAGCTTAATACAGCAAGTTGATAATACATCACCTGAAATACTGTCCGCCCAAAAAGAACTCCACATTATGCTAAGCAACCCTATGCTGGCGGATTCAACAGCAATTAAGCAGGCCAGAGAGAAGCTAGAACAGCTTGAACAAGGAGAGTTGAGTAAACTTAAGACCGAGCTGACCCAGGCTAGACTAAAGTTTATTGAAGGTTATGCAATGGGAGCACACTTTGCCAATCATGGCCTTTCTCCACACGATGACGACAATCAGCAAAGGAACAAACTACTTGCAATTATTAACGGCGATAAAGATGCTAGCAACCAAGACTGGGCCTGCCTTGACCTTTCAGAGCTCAGTTTGGATGGTATTAATTTTTCCAACTGTTTAATGGAACAAGTAAATTTAAAAGGTGCCAGCCTCATTGGCGCGAACTTCTCTGGAGCCATCTTAGTCCGCTCCGATTTAAGCAACGCAGATTGTACTCAAGCAAATTTTGACCAAAGTAATCTAGGTGCAGGAAAGTTTGATGAGACAGTATTCTCTGGCGCTAGTTTCAACGAGAGTAAATTATCAAAAA
>PJEL010004842.1_pt1 | contig 10990 bp, 13 predicted proteins | sample 1853271 | NCBI WGS metagenome assembly PJEL01 (sample SAMN08108733, study PRJNA415343) | Invertebrate metagenome, whole genome shotgun sequencing project. | host: Globobulimina | place: Sweden: Gullmar Fjord | collected 2015-08 | reverse complement strand
GTTTAATACACAACGCACAGGAATTGTGGTCAGGGTTCGAGTAGAGTGGAATTACATCAAGAGAGGTGTATATACATATCACTCTCTTAGGGTTAGGATTAGGGTGCTTTAAATAGAACAGCATAGCATTGTATTTTCTTATTGTTGTGATTATAACTCTCTTTGAATTGAAATAATACAAGTATAACAACTTAGTGTTTTTGAGCATTGGCGGCTGGGTGATCGATCGCTTGGAAAGCAGCATTGAGCTCAGCAAGACGCATTCAAAGCGGTAGGCAGATAGAACAGAGTTTCGTTGGGGTTTTAGAACGCATAAAAGTACCTAAAGGACGATTTTTGATGCTGGCTGGTGTTTGTTGGATTTAGTTCATCACTACGTCATTGGGGCTTACTTACGTACTAATCACAGGCCCCGTTTAGAAAGTTTGGCCCTTACTATGTCTACCATTATATCCGAATATTTCTCAAGTGCACGACTTACATCCAGTGGTATCGGTGGCTCAACTGATTCAGGGTTGTAATTTGGGTGGGAGGTTGAGGAGGTGCCACAACGCCAGCTCACCATGGGTGGTGGTGACTCTAGTCTTTCTTTCCGTGCCTCTGCTGTTGTGCTGCTTGCGTTTGAAATCATCCGTCTTTCATTCTCATAACAACATCCATTGCTCCCCCCAAAATTACATATGGACATGAAAGATTCACGAAATGTAGCCATTAAAGCTTGGGCACTTGCTGCATTGTTTTCCATAACCAATTTCTGCTCTGCGTTGACCATCATTTTGTTTTCCACCTCCACATTCTGGCACGCGACTGAGAGCTGAAGGGAAGCAGGCAAGAAATAAGATAGCACCACACTATATTGCCTGCAGTGTGTTTACGACGATTATCAAACCAAAACCAAATTACTAGTGTTCATACCTCCCTGTAGAGTTGTTTCGCTCTTGCGGTAGATCTTTCCAGGTCTTGTAATGCATTGATGTACTCAGCCTGTTTGCGGGGCAGTAAACCAGTTGTGGAAACCTGAACAACCACCGGACAAAATAAATCAGAGCTTGCATTCAACGTTAGCACAATGTACCTACCCTGTATATTTAGCCTGACCCTCTCCAGTTACTACTTAGGGTTAGATGAGACTTACGTTGATCGTTCCTGTCACATCCTGTTGAGCCATAGCTGACACAGGGGATGATTCCTCAGATGCGGGTGGCAGCAGCGGATTTGCAGGAGAGCTAGATATGGTGAGATGACCACATCTGGTAGACTCAACACTACTACTGTAGAGCAAGCAAGGCAAGCAAGCATCATATTAGGAAACAAGTTTTACAATACTAGTAAGAATCCATTATCACATTTTGGATCAAATTGTTGTTGAACGAACACGCAATAAAGAAATGAATTTCATTATTTGATTGATTTTTCTATTTCTAAGACACAATGTGCCTGTTAGGGTTTCTGAGATTCAGATCATATCCTCATATTCACAAACGATGTAAGGCAAACCTGGGCGGGGTTCTTCCATTACACAAGGCGGCAGAGTTGGTGATGATGCTGCTTGCCTCCGCTAATGCCGCAGGCTGAGGAGAGTAATGATGGCTGGTAGTGCTTTTCTCTAAAGCAGGTGATAGAGGTGATGTCTCTAAATTGAGTACAGAACTATTAATATTAATTTCCAGGTTTGAGTTTGATGGGTCCTTTACAACCTTGGGTGGAGGACTTGAAGTTGTAACAACAGGCGGTACAGGTGGGAAGCGAGGAGAAATTCTGGTAGCCCAGGGTGATGGTGACCCAGGAGAGTCACCCAGAAAGCCCATTGCCGCAAGGCGGGATCGCATCCGATCAACAGCATTCTAAATAATTTGGGGGGAAAAAAGGAAAAGAAAAGATTCAGAGAGGGAGATAATCTATGTTCCGCCAGAGCAGAAACCAGAAACAGAAATTCATCGTCTCATCGAATCGAAATTTGAATTTATCTCATCCTTCCTACCTCTGTTTCCTTGCGCTTTGCATGCATTCTCGATATACCTTTATCTTGCTCTTCCCGAACATCTTTGTCTTGTGAAAACCCAGGAGGGAGGGGTAGTTCGAGGGCAAAAGAGTCCAAGGGAGTCAATGTAGCATCATCACGAAATCCAGCCGTCTTCGAATTGCTGCCAGCTGTTGCCGTGGCAGCAGTGCATAACCCCGAATCATGCAACAGCATCTGCTCATTAGATTGGTTTAAGTTGTTGTTCATCTCATTCATGGACTGTTCCTCGGCCTTGCTAAATTTTGCATCATCTTCTTTGCTATATGAAATATCGATAGAGATGCCGCCTTCTTTTTTAATCTTTGTGCTAGCACTTTCCCTAATTTTACACGATGATACTCTTGGACGTTCCTCTTTTTCTGTCTTGGTTCCTCCTTTCACACCATCACTATCTGTAAAGCAACAGCTTTCCTGAGTTGGTAGTATTGCCGCCGCTTCTTCATTATCTTTTTGCACTTCAACAACGACCCCCATCTCAGTGGACGACTCATCAATAATTTTGGCTCTTTCAACTGATTTACCATTCTTACTGTCTGCCAACGTGTCATTATTTAGGCAGCATGCAAGAGATTCAGCGTCTTCTATTTCGGAATTGCATTTCGTAGAATCAGTCCTTATACCGTCGATTAGCATGGGCCGCAGCTTCGAAGGGGTGTGTAGCGTCTCTGGAGCCAGATTTGATGGTGCCATTGAGAGAACAACCTCACTCTCGTAGTAGCTTCCTCCCCTTTCCTTTTTTTCTTCAATCAGTTCTTCATTTACAACATCTTGCACTGGTATTGTAGTACGGTCAATGTCTTCCTGTACACTCATCTCTTTCCATCCATATGTTACATCCACTACAGCAGCCACTGTTCTGTCATCACAAGGCATTTCTTGTTGTGGCGGCCCATCAACCCCCTCTCCAGCACATGTTTTCTCCTCTAAGCCTCCACAGCCTTCACTGTTATGTGAAGATAAACCTTCAAAACGATTTGATGATGATTGTATATCATCTGCTGACTCTATTAGCTTCTCCTGGCTAAATCTATTATCTATTGGCGGCCTTGCATGAACTACATTACCACCACCCTCCTGCTGAAGTTTCGGGGCCCAACGGCTGCGGCTAGTGTTGGTTTCCCATGCGGTACGGTTACAGCCTTTGGGACTACTTTTTATTCCTTCAAAGGTATCCGAAGAATCTGATTCAGATTCTCCTTGGGTCGTCGTAACTTGCTGACTCAAATTATTAATCACACCACTGTTTGCGTTTTCCACATCATTCGGCGTGGTGGGCTGTTTAACCATTTCCGCCCAAACAGGCAGCTGTGATTTATGTAACTTTAACCTTGCCTTAGCATCCTCTTTAGCCCTTGTACGATTCACAGGAGAAGCTCTTCCCCCAGGTTCATTTCCCACTCCTCCCACTTCTCCCCCTCTATTCTCACTTATCACGCATTCCGGGTAGAGCTCGCATAACCTATCGTGCATGGCCTGTTGGAGCGAAGTGCTTAGTCGCCAAATAAAAATGCAGCCATCTCCACCAATCGACACCAGTCGTCTCCCATCAAGTGAAAACCTTATGCCTGTCACCAGCTCACTGTGTCCGGACACCTTACAAAAGCATCGCCCACTGTAAAAGTCAAAAAGACGTATATACTTGTCAAATGAGCACATAGCTGCATAGATCCCTGTAGGATCTAAATCCACCTTATACATTTCACCCCAACTGCCGCCGCCACCTCCTGGGCTGTACGTACGGGCGAGATTTCCAGTGGCCATGCTCCAGATGTTTACTTTCTTATCCTGACCAGTGGAAATAAGATACTTGCTTGTGGGGTCCACATCCAGTCCATATATAGTCCCTTGTGGCACTGAAATGGTTTTGAATTTATGAATGTGACTCCCACGGACATCATTGAGAATTAGTGTTTTATCTCCACCAGCAGTAGCTATCCGCCTACCATCCTTAGAGAACTTGACTGCCGTTACGGAACTAGTGTGGTCACTTATCGTTTCCAGTAAAGGGTAACTACTGCTGTTCAACAACTTCTTATTTCCATCTTCATCCTTCTCAATTCTCCCCGAGGCATGAAATATGTGAACAAGACGGTCCCGAGAGGCACTGGCAAGCAATACAAGCTGATCCTTTCCCTTTAAGTTTTCAGGCATAGCGCTACTATCAGTGTCTGCGGCCTTGTTGCTATTTGCATTCCAAGGACTGATAATGAAAGGGTGGTAAGGTCTTACAGCCAGCCAGCTTTCCCCGTTATGGCTCCCAACTACCTCATCTGTCCTTGCCCCTGCAGCATGGCTTACCGTCTGTAGTTCCATCACAGGGCTGTAGTCCATGCACAGCACCTCCCCATCATGTGCTGCCTGCGAGTGCATAAGTTTCATGTCATGAAGGTCATATATGCGAATATTGCCCTGTTTATCACCGCAAGCCAGCTGAAGCCCGTCAGGGTGAACTGCCAAGGAGCGAGGTGACACGGGGGAGTTTGACGTCGGTAGGGTCTCTACATCTGGAATACCGTAAGACTGTGATGAGGAGGTGGTCCTTTTTTCCTTTGCATTTTCATGCTCATACTGTCCTCCACCACCACACTCAGCAGACAAAGAATTATGTGATGGTACTTCACTCATACCTCCATCTAGAGAATTTACATAGAGAATGCGAAGCAAGTGCTGACTGTACAAATTTACCCAAGTCTTAGAGACCGTGGATGCTGCTGCCTCCTCCCCTTCCACTCCATCACGTGTGGCTGAGGATCCATCCAGTGAATTAATATTCCACACCCGTATGGTATTGTCTGCACTGCAGGTTACAAATGTTCCAGCCGGTATTGATAATGGTGCCATTGGTACTTCTCTATCATCACTGCTGCTGCTGCAGGATCTTGAAGGAATACACTGAATATCCCAAATGCATGCGCTATGGCTGAGAGAAGAGCGGTACTTGCCTACATTGTGTGTGTCTGTTATATCCCACATTACAAATGTACAATCAGCATACACTGCCACGACTTTTGTCCTAGATGGGCTCAGCCTGACCCCCAAGACGGAAGCATATGACAGGCCTACAGCCACGTGCTGCTGCTGCTGCTTATTATTTTGCTCTGTGCCAACCTGTGAAGAAGCGTGAGAATCAATAAGGGTCTTCAGTTCCCTTGTGGATGCCACGTTTGCCCTACCAAGTGGAGGGGGTTTGGGCAATGTGGCAATGAACTGCAGGGATCCAGCATCGAAGAGTCTCAGTATGCCATTGCTGCATCCAATGCAGAGCAGTCGGTCGCATACAGACAGGCCATAGGCATTTTCAGCTTCCAAGTCGACCCACTGTTCCATTACACATTGCGTTGAGAACACGCACAGGACAGCACTAGAGGTAACGGCATACACAGTATTAATTCCATCCTCTCCTTGGCAGCATGCTATATCCATGAATATACTATCACTCAATCCTTCCAATGTGCTTGCAGGGCGCCCAGTGAGAGTTATTGCCACAATGCCTGTTCCATTAGCAGTAGGCTGTTCTTCTTCTTCTTCTTCTTCTTTCGCTTCTTCGCTCTTCTTTCCGATTCCTCCTACTTCAATAGTCCAAAACTTTACATGCCGATCCCCACAAGTTACAAAAAAAGCCCCATCATGCCCAAATACCACTGAGCGCACCTTTTGAGACACTTTAGCACTCGCCAAGAGAAAAGAGGGACGTCTGTCTTCATTGCAGCTACTTGGATCGAAAGATTTGGATGATGTCTTATCTGCGTTGGTATTACTCATATTATTAACTGAATTTTTTGCTGCTGGTGATGCTGCTGCTGCAATTGCTGACTCCAAGTCCCACACACGCATCTGCCTGTCATATTTGAAACCAGCAGAAACGAGCAAATTCCCAGCCGGACTAAACGTCAAGCAACTTACTCCAAACCTGTGTCCATTTTTGAGCTCTGCAATGACTACACCACTCCCGAGGGACCATACTACGATTGATGGTTGGTGCCCCCGTTCTCCTACTGCAAGATAAGTACCATCTGCGCTAAATGCCAGACAAGATACGGCCTTAGTGGAGTGAAAGAAGCGAGACTGCCGATTGTGGCGTGGCTGGTAGATTACTACCACACATCCTGCAGGGTATGCCACATCACCTGTGACCGGATTCACAGCAAGGGCGCTATTGTGAAGGCATGTTTGACCAATCACGCGCTCCAGGGTGAGAGCTGGAGCAGGTGTGGGTTGCTTTCTCGTACCACCACCACCACCACTATGGCCATTCGGACCATTCTCCATGAAGCAAGACTGCCTATATCTGTGTAAGAACTGGGAGGGGTGCGCCGTTCGATTCAGTTATACCAGCCTGATGCCACCGTATTTCCAAGCCAAAAGAAAGATAAATGACGAAAAACACCAATTTCTTCAACACCGCCACCTTTCCCTCTTCTGTTGCTGTGCGAAGCTGTGACTTCTCCTCGTAAAATGCCTTTACCTTTTCCTGTGTAGTTGGTGTACCGAAATAGTTACCCGCAACGCCTACCACGAGCGGTACCACGAAATCAGAACCCGGTTATCATTCACCCTTCTCATATAACCCTAGCCAAATGCCTCATACGGACCCTAATCGCCTCAAAAACCACTTACACTCCAAATATATACCTGAATCACGAACGTAAACGCTCTGTTCACGGCCCTGCAATGCCCCTGTGACACCCAGAGCTCACACCTTGCCACATTGGGTGATAATATTAGTTACAAATGGGGCTAACATGGCCCTTGGTGGCTCTTTTTTTTAATTTTTCAAATTTTCAACTTTGAATGTACTTAGAAAGAATCCTTCACCCCTTTGGTATGCGGCCAGGTCAGGGGGTTCGGGCACGGAGTATCATTCAAGGGAAATGAGAATAACTCGATAATTCAACCCCAGCTCAAGCCGAATGGGGTTAAGTTGGGGTTAATGGCTCAATCGCAAAGATTTTCTTTCTATGTATCGGAAAGATTTTTAAAAATTTGAATCTACGATTGATTTCTAAAACAAGTCCAATCAAAAAGATTTTTCTTTCACGTGATGTGTCTTTTCGAATCCATCATTAGTTAGTTCGGTCACTGTTAGCGAAAAGGGCTTAAAGGGAACTCCTGCGTACTTACTGCTACAGTATTGAGACAAAATGGGGGGGAAGTGCGAGCATGGGACCTCTAAACAAGTGTGCAGAACGTGTAACAGTAAAACGTTCTGTGTACATGATAAACATAATAGAATACACACAATAGGTGTAAAGTCAGTAGGCGTGGCACGTCACGGCGCTCGGTTCGCCATTTTGAACCAACCCCGCGTGAGTGATTGTTCCGGCTCTGGCACGATTAATCATAATATACGAACACCCCTCTCCTTGCTGTGATAAATCCAACTTATCATAAACTTCAGCGTTATTGCTGTGAGTGTGGTGGGAGGGGACTTTGTATTCACGGTAGACGGAAGTTTGATTGTCGCGATTGCGGTGGGGGCACATGGTGTGCTCATGAGAAAGTTAAAAAGCAGCTCTGCAAAGAGTGTGGTGGAAGCGGACTTTGTCCGCATGGAAAAGTTAAAAGTCTTTGCAAAGAGTGTGGTGGGGGCGGCATATTTTATATCCATTTATTTTATTTACAGTCGTATTTAAGTCAGACTGTGGCCTGATTTATCACCAAGTTCTTTCCCCAACATACGTTTGTTGGGGTCAAAGCCCAAGCATAGGAGGGTAACGCCAATGCCAGAGCGCTACTACCAGGTTGGAGAGGGGGCGGGGGAAGTCAGTATGAGAGATACCCTTGCTGGTGATTTAATGCAAGATGGAGCAGCATCAACGGATCATAGTTTATCGAAAACCTCTAGAGACGGCGCGCCTAGGCATCTAGACACAAGCGCATTCAATGCACTGGAGCACGACGTCCAGGACATGCTGTATGAAATCGCAGAAGATAAGAGGTAAGGATACATAAGTATCTGTAAGGGGGTAGTTGGTTGGTTTTATGGTTAGTTATTTGTGACGTTGTTACCTCGTGCGCCAAGCGGCGAGGAGTAGTATTTGATCATCTTCACGCACGAGCTAATAATTTATTCCCCTATTGAATTTTCTTGGAGTAGCCTGGATCGATTTCGACTGGAATTTGAGAAGCTATACCGTGCATTGAAGAGATCTCATGATCACGAGAGAAGGCTGATTCGAAAGCTCGAAGAGCTCAACCTCGAAGCGGCTAACAGTACGACAAAGGAACAGACTGCTATCAAGCTTAGTCAGGAGGTGGGTTGTTGGTGATGGTGATTCAGCAGCAGCGGCTTGAGTTTCAATTTTACTGTACTAGCATAGCATATTTTTGTAGCAATGAAGTTATTGCAAAAGGGAATTAATGTCGAGCATCCACAATACAGCATGAAAATACTATGAATAGACTACGCGACAGTGTTGAGGAAACGAGTAAAAGGCTAATTGTGAGTCAAGAAAGAGATCAGGAGGCAAGAAGGGCTATCACACAGTTGGAAAACGAGATTAGGGAGTACGATGGCCGCATAAGAAGGGATAAAGAGCTCTCGGCTGACAGGGAGAGCCTTGTCAAAGTAAGGCTAGCTACAACAATGACGCCGTGTCTCAGAGCTGCTGCTAATACTACTACTTGATCCTTTCATCTGATTGTGATTTCGATTGATTTCTCATTTTCAGGAGCTAACCAAAGCGAAGGATGAAATGACCCAAAAAACATTTGAGCAAGCTAAACGGATCTGCATACTGGAATCACAGCTCAATGACTATGCCAACACCCAGTCCAAGGCAGTCAAGGTAAGGGACTAATTTATGGCTTCAAACATGCACATAATAACGTAATTCCTTGTCAAGTTTGCATATCTCCTTGCTTTTTACCCAAACCACTTCTTCTTCTTAATATCGTATGTATCAAGTGGTGTGATATGATGAACATGCTTCTTTCATCTATCATTGCAGCAATAGAATGGACGACTGACCACTAACACACTGTAATTTAGTCTAGAAAGGAAATGCAAAGAAGGCTTGAGGAGGCTCGATGTACAACAGTGCAACAGGAGGTCAAGCTTCATCAAGAGTATGAGCAGAAAAAACAGGAGATGAAGGCCGAGCTTCGTGAAGAGTACGGACGGAAAGAACAGGAGATGAAGAGAGAAATGAAAGACTCCATGTTAAAACTAGAATCAAAAACATCTGAGGTAAATAGACGACTGGCTCTGGAGGTATCCGAACTGCAGAATCAGGTGTCGACAAAAACAAAGCTGCTTGGAGAGATGAAACAAGAGGGAGAACGATATGCTGGTGAATGCAGTGCTATGAGCAATTCAAGGCAGAAGATTATGGAAGAGCTTGAAGCGCAGATGAAATTCAATAAAGATTTGCAATGCGACAAGAACACGATAGAGAAGGAGAAGAAATTCCTGGAAACTGACGCAGTTCGATTGAATACTGAGTTAATCCGTTTACAGCATGAGCTTGAGAAGAAAATGACGGCCACAGAAGAATATAAATCATTGCTTTCAGAATCCAAGCGTTCTTTAAAGAATGCAAATGAAAAGAGTACATCTCTTGATAGGGAGTTCAATGGGATGCGAAAATCAATGGAGATACATAAGCGTAATGAGGTAGAGTAAAATTTCGTCTCGTTGTTCCTTTTGCCCTAAACTTAACAATCCAATCCAATCCAATCCAATCCAATCCAATCCATTTCAAAGGTAGAAAGTCAGGAAAAAGAACTGAAATTACAAATGGCAGAAGCTAAAACTCAGAAAGCCACCGATGAAGCAAAGTACATCTCTGAAGAGCTGAGGAGGGGCCAGCAGCTTGTTAAGTCCATTGAAACTCAATTAAGCTCTTCCAAAGCGGAGTTGGTAAAGCAACTTAACGAAATTGCCCACCTAGAGAACGAAAGAAATTGCCTGAGTTCCAGTTTCAATGAGGTACAGGTCTCGTCAGTCATGCTATATACTGTTGCAGTAGCAAGCAGGCCACATATATTTCACAACTGCCGTCTTAAACTAACAACTGTGAATGTTACACACATATACTAAGAAGGACAATGTGTTGCACTCATTTTCACATTTACGACAGGCAAGGAATAGCTACACTGAAGCTGTGAAAGATGCAAACAAGGAAAAATTGTACTCCAACAAGCTTTACAATAGTATTGAAGATTTGGAAGCTAGATTGCTCCAGCAACAGAAGCTAGTGGAAAGTACCAGGTATACCACGTAACGCCCGGACTACTATATCTTTGCTTTTTTCTTTGGTTAAAACTACTTGGCTTGTTGGTCTCACAAACGTTCGTCGTTTTACACCCTAAACTACTTCATTAGAGTGGAAAACGTTCTACTCTTCAAGGACCACAGTAAAGCACAAAGCGAAATTACTAGCATGAACCGCAAACTAAATACGATGAGGCAACACGTGGAGCGACTCAAAAATGATCGTGCTATAATATTGGTACAATCAGAGCGAAAGAAACAGCTGGAGCTGGATTGCAACAAGAAGTCGTCTTCTCTTGAGGTGCGTGCGTTTGATATTGACGGCGGCGGCGGTTGGTCGATTCAGTGTTCAGTCCAACAGTGAGTCAGAATGTTCACATATCCCTAAAAACACACTCTTCCATCCAGACAAAAGGTGGTTCAATCATGAGTAATCAAGATGAAGAAATGTCTCGTTTATCTCAATCGATCCAGAAGATGGAAACCAATGCTGCACGAAAATGTAAGGCTAAGGCGTATGAGCAGGTCAGTGGTGTTGTAATGTAATGTAAATTTTATGCTATAATAGTATTCCATTAGGCAGCAGCAATCCATTTTTGATGATAAAGAATTACCACCAGACGATGAACGAAAGGGATCTCCTCGGGACTCAGCTGATACGCAGGAATGATGAATTAGCTCTGCTACATGAAAAGGTCCGAATACAGCAATACGCAATACATAATGGAACTGTAGCTTACAATCAGCGTCTT
>PJEL010004841.1_pt1 | contig 10990 bp, 16 predicted proteins | sample 1853271 | NCBI WGS metagenome assembly PJEL01 (sample SAMN08108733, study PRJNA415343) | Invertebrate metagenome, whole genome shotgun sequencing project. | host: Globobulimina | place: Sweden: Gullmar Fjord | collected 2015-08 | reverse complement strand
TTAAATGCAAAAAGTTCTTTTGATATTGAATCAGTGTTTTTGCTAATAATTTTAAATGGTGGTTCTACACCATTAATACTACCAACGACTAAACTATCAGAAATGAACCATAAGAAGAATATATGATGACAGGCACCGATCAATCAAAATCAAAATCAAAATCAAATAGCAGAAGGAACAGCAAAGGCCCCTCTCTTACTCGCTAAACTTACATCTCATCATTAATCACAACAATACTAAGATTATATATGTGCGTGTCATTGTGTACCATGTCAAACATCAAAAATAACAGCAATGACAATGCACCCCAAAAAACAAAGTTCCACCACGACGTTGACAGTATCATTATTACTCAGCTCCTCAAAGTGGGTACGCCTGGCTTAGAATGAATATATAAGTACGTACGTACTCACTTCATATGTGAAGAGCATCGCAGCAAATAGCATCACATACAACCCAGTGAAAAACTCCGTTGGCTGTCCTTTTGTCGTTAACCCCACGGTTCCCGACCACGCGAGCAAAGCGCACAGAAGTACGTTAACCACGTGAATGAGTCGCACAAAAAATATTCTGAGATCACGTCACAAGTTATTGACGCAGGAATACGAGCAAAAGTCAGAACCAACACACATATAGCACAGCACTCCAAGTTATAAATGCCACAGTCTCTTACTCACCCAAAACAAGGAATGTCGTTCTCAGATGCACCAGGGGCCCCGATCCCAACCCCAGCGGCAGGAGCCTGGGCTCCTTTCGTAGCGGAAGAAGCTAGCCACGACGGTGCGTCCGACATGGTTTCTCTCCCCTTCACTCAGACGTAAATCTGGCGAGTTACGGGAAATCTCTGGTGGGGTGCGTTCAGGTTAGGTTCCCCTCGTAGGAGGTGATCCCCCGAGTTTAAATTGAGTGGCAGTTGTGTATGTACACCTAATTATGTGTATATACATATAAGATAGATGTTCATTTCCACTCCAGCTTACTCGGACCAAAACAAGACCACTGCACTAATACTGCACTGTTGTGGTCTATACCCTGTGCTGCCCTCATAATAATCTCTGTTGTTACTAGCGCTCAGTTTATTTCCAACTTGGACTAACTTGGCTGAAGTAACTAAACTATCGACTGAGCCTGATGGTCTCAAATAGTCAATTATTTCCAAGGCCAGACGAAGCCTCGTCTAACCCTCGTTTTCTAAATCTACACAGTACCCAGCAGGAATCGTGTACACATTGGTTGTTTGCGGGGGTTGTTAGTACTCACAAAACACAATTTATAGCCACACATACAGTAGATATATGATGGCTTATTGGGACTTCAGCAAACTTATTGTCAACCATAATTTTGTTGCATGTATCTAGGGTAACCCAGTGATGCGCGCACGACATTACTCTGCTATCAGGTGGTAATGGCTCTTGAAACACGTTTAAATTGGCAGATGGCAGACTACTTATCATACAGGTTAGTCTTGCTAGACAAACAGGCCAGTACTACTTCAAAGCCAAAGTATCGACAAGACCAGACTCCGAGCAGCATGAGATAAGAACGCAAGAAATAGGGAAAACACATCCACGGGTGTCCCCCACCAGGTTCTATTTAGGTGTACTCTGAAAGCTGAAAGCTGAAAGCTTTCCTAAATGGTTCATTGCCACCGCAGAGACAGAAGATGTCTCAAATATGCTGCTGTTCAGCAGCAGGGTGATGTATTTGATCCTTCACCACATATGGATGTACTTCTTCTATTTCATACAGGGGTCCTCTGGAAGGCCCTCTAGCAAACATTCGTGTACCAATGTATGCAGCTGTGAGAGTTTGTTGGCCATGGCAATTGGAACAACCATTCCATCATACGCTGCAGCGACTGGAATGTCAGTATCAAAATATCCGACAACACTCTGATCCATATCCTTCCCCTTCTCATCTCCCACCACTGGCTTAAGGGGTGCAAGGGGTGGTAGAAGCGGATATCGCTGACTAAAGTGAGTTAAAATAATAGCCTGCGCCTGCAAAACGTGATTTTACATGGAATGGGAGGGTACAAGGAAAACAAAATCCAATTTTAAAAAGTTAGCTTCAGGTTTCACTCACTCCATGCAAGTTGTTATCCACCTTCATGCGGCGACCCACGCTCAGCGCCTCACTAACGGTACAATGCCGCTTGGAAATAGCATGATCAGCCATATCATCATCAAATGTAGCCTTAAAGGGGTTAAGAGCAGTCATACACAACAACACTCAATATATCTACACGAAATTTTTTTTTAAGGATATACATTATCGAAATTCAGAGAGGGAGATGACCAATGCAGAGCAAACCCAAAGTACAACCGCTCACCTCATGGATGAGCAATGCTGAGCCATGTCCAGCTCTGATGAGTGCATCTGAAGGCCTCGTATCTCCACTGAAAACCAATGCCAAGAATGAATGAGCATGCAAACATAGGTCTCACTGAATTCAACTCTCTCTCTCTCACCTGTAGACTAGAGTCTTCCCACATGCTTTCAAGCGCACAATAAGGCCGTAAGCACGGTAGCAATGCTCAACAGGAACAGATTCAAGATCAGCTGCAGGAAGGTGGCATGTGTGATACAAAAAGGGGTCTACTGCTGTGTATAAAAGGCTTCCTCTGAAGCAATGGGCCTCTGCAGCTTCGCACGACCTAATCCATTCCAAAACAGGAGAAGGAGCTACGAGCAGAAGGCTAGGAGATGATCTGACGCAGTGATGAGGAGGACGACACAATGTTGCAGCTACCTCACTACCTATGTGAGAGCAGCTGCTGCAGAGGGCCGCTCTTCTAAGACACAACAGTCTCCATAGACCACAAGTGTGATCAGCGTGCCTATAAATGATGTTCAAGAAAATTTGTCACTACATTGATGTAGGGTTATGAGAAGGTCAAGGAAGGCCTAGGTTGAATAGGACGACGTACTTGTGGCTAACCCAAATAGCATCAAGACCGCAGAGGACCTTCAGAGTGCCTTCTTCGCCTTGAGGATGGAGTTCGGCCGCCTTAGTTGACACTGAACCTTCTACATGAATGGATATGAATAGTAGGAAGAAATACAAATCTTTTACTCACCAAAATGCCTCACTAAGTGCCCGTACGTGCCCTCTCCTGCATCCAGAAGCTAGTTGGCACAAGACTAGTAGTCAGGTACATGCAAAATTGAGTAGAGTTATAAGTTGTGGTGTAAGGAAGAAGGTGGTCTTTCTACCATGTTTAGGCCCTTACACTCCAGCAAAAGGCCACTGCTGCCTCGTAACTTCGAGGGGGCTGCTGAACCAGTCCCTAAAAAAAAAATCCTATCATCTTCTTCAAATTAAGGGGGGTCAGCACGAAATCGGCACAAACCTAAACAAGGGACTATATATACTAATTCCTCACTCTCTCTGTTACTTGTCATTGTCTTCTTCAATAGGCCTGACATGTGATCGTCAGCATACAGCTGACCGTCTGGGTTGGCGTAAAAAACAAAATGGCCTATCGCTGCAAGATTCTTATTAGTGGCGCCCCCACAGGGTTGTTGTTGTCGTTTACGAATCAATGAAGCGGTGGCTGCTACCAATTTTCGATTTCGACCTTCCAACTCATGTGTGTCACGTAAATCCCCATGGCGACACTCCTGTCGCAAACGCTTGCGCAAAACCAAAGCAGCAGCGTGGTTCTGATCATGATGTCGCTGATTTGTATAATGAGGATAATGAGGGGGCTGCTGCTTAAGAGGAAACAGATCTAAATTGAACACTTCACAGATATCCTTCATTTCCAGATTAGAAATCCGCTGTTTCGATAGCTCGATGATCCCTTTAAAGTCCAATGGGGCAAGAATGTTTTCTCTTTGTATGCCCATATCAATCTCAGGAAGTAGGACAATGCGTAGGCGGATTTCACCTTGAATCCAGCTGTCTTGAGGACTTGCAGCAGGTTTGTCGTTTGCTTTGCATTCTTCTATTTCCATTTCCTTTTCACTCTTTGTAAGTGAGGCACTCTCATTTAAACTAGTCGTAGCGACGTCGTGGTGTCCAACCTCATTCGCAGATGTAGCAACATAAGAACAGGCTGAATGAAGTGGGAACACTCGTGGTGCACAACCATAGAGCCACGTGGAGAGTACAGCAGATGCCCTATACACAATCCCATGGCCACTACTACCAGCATTAACACCAATGTGTTGATAGCAATTCTTAAACCCTCCACCCATATTACTGCTCCTTCCATTGAAATAATTCAAAACCGGAGCGTACGATGGGTCCTTCATTAGTAATGAATCCGTGAAATGAAACATAAAATTGACAGGTTCATTAGCAATGAAGAGGGGATGACAAGATACTGCAGCCGCCTCAAGAGCATCAGCGCAAAAAATGACCATGAATGAAGGAGTAATGGATAGGGGTGATGATACTTCGGGTGTTTTGTATTCGTCTGGTTTAGACGATTTAGATGATTTAGACCCAAAACAGCTTTGGTGGTAGAATTTTGGTCTTTTTCTTTTTACTTGGCAGCGATAGAAGGTGACTGTCCTTGATCTTTCTATCTTCTGTCCTGTTGATAAATCTCTTGCATCATCTCTCACCCTCGAGAGTCCGCACCTGACATCGAGGAATGGGTCATCCTCGCTTATGGCAAACGATGCACTCTCCTCATCTTCCTCCAAACAAAGATTAGCAGAAAGGAGTTCAGGGTAGCGTTTTTTGAGAAGAAGTGACGTTCCATCCACCAGTTGCTTTGTACCTTCTGGACCAAAAACCTTAAGAGTCGCTTTCCCTGCAGTTGAAAGTGATTGGATAAGACCAGCCAGTCCACAGTGATGCTCCGACCCTATGCCTAGAAGAAATGCGGACGATACATTGGAAAGATTCACCCTGCACTCGCCTGAAAAACGAGAGAGCCCCTCACCTATATTAAACAGGTACCGTGCTAAAATTCTGGGAGGTGCTGGCTCTGGGCTGGGAGGTCCAGAAGACGATGCCGTGAAGACGAGGCATGGATTTGTCCCATCCGAACCAGTTCCCACGACGGTCACATCACACACATCGCAGATGTGCCCCATTCAGGGCCTGTAACATCCACACTTGCTTCTGTTATTCATTAATTATCGTACTGGGGCCATTCTTGTGACATTCTATTACAGCTCTTGCTCTAGTAGGCGTTCACATTTCTGTCAGGTTTTATCTTTATCCAGGAAATGAAGGAAATGGCGTGGTTCTGACCTACTGGACAGGCTTTCCTGATAAGGCTTTCTTGAAGGCCGTTTTTATTGGAACCTCAGAGTTTCCGGCAAGATAGAAGAATACATACATATATTATTAATAACTAAGCGCGTATCCTGAGCCCTGCAAGTACTCCTGCTTCGCGTTCTTTTCTTCTTCTCTCCACGAGTTAGGGTTAGGGTTAGAGTTAGGGTTAGGGTTTTAGGGTTTTAAGGTTAGGGTTCTCTGCTCCTGCGGTAGTACGCTACTGCCTTTCATCTCTTAACCTCTACCCCAACCACGAGTCATCATGGTGAAGGCGCAAGTGGATGAGGTGCGATAATTATATCGCCAAGAAAATCTGTGCATTAGGGTTGAGCCGTCATAAGTTGAAGCGCTGCTTTATGATTCCAGTAGAGGAAGTACTAACTCCTTGCAATGTGATTTGTGTATAGATGCCCCACCTGGGAGTGACCAGTGTGTGAAAAATGGTACGTACTTTGATGAAGCTAATAAGGGGTCACAGACGAAGGCCTTGAATGAGAATCGTTCCATTAGCACGGTAGATAGCCAAGGGCCGAAAAAGTATGAGGGGGGGAGTTAGGTATTGAATGGTGGATATTCAGCACAACTAAAAGTACACTAAGGTCCATGGCTCCCCAGTTACTATGAATATGAGAAGGAGCATTTATGTAGTAGTGGTGGATACTTCTGGTCAAGAATGCAGAAGCAAAATGGACACATGTGATTTTGTTGACCTTACAGGCCAGTACCAATGTATACGGATCTATAAGATATATCTGCTCAAGTCTGTATCCTCAATAAGATCTCCAACCTTCTCGCACACGAGCTCTTTGGTGACAGTCAGTCTGGACCCTTGCATGTCTGGTGCTGAGAAGCTGATGTCCTCCATAACCTTCTCGAGAACGGAGTGCAAGCGCCTAGCTCCAATATTCTCCACTGATTTGTTAACTGCAGCTGCTACTCTAGCCACTTCCCTTATAGCCTCTTCATCAAAGGAGAGGTCTAGCCCTTCCGCTGCCAACAACTCTATGTGTTGGCGAATGAGATTTGGTACTGGTTCAGTCAAAATCTTGTACATGTCATCCTCTGATAGTTTATCAAGCGTCACTCTTATAGGAAGACGCCCCTGTAGCTCTGCAAGCTATTCAGGAAGAGATTGATAATATACAGGGAAAAGTCAGACAGACGGCTGGAGGGTGCGGGAATGCGGGAATGCAAAATGTAAAAGTTGAAATACACACCAATTGACTGGGTTTGCAGGCACGGAAAGCACCAGAAGCAATGAAGAGTATAAAATCCGTATTGACATTCCCGTATTTCGTGCCGATGGCACTTCCTTCAATCAGTGGCAACAAGTCCCGCTGAACCCCCTCGGCACTTGCATCTGCACTCTTGTAATCTCCTGAGCTACATATCTTATCTATCTCATCAATAAAAACTATGCCACTTTCTTCTACTAACTGAATTGCCGTCTTATTGATGTCTGTTACGTCAACAAGCTTCTCTAGTTCCACATCCTCAATAAGAGGACCGGCCTCCTTAATTGTCATGTTTCTCTTCTCTGTTGGACCTTTTCCAGAAAGTTTGCTCATCCGCCCAAGGAGTTCGCTTACATTCATGGACGCGTGACTTGCATCAAGCTGAATCGCACCAGTGCTTCCAGTACCACCACGGTCAACTGGTATATCAACATCGATTCGCCTCTCGTCGAGTTGTCCCGCCCTGTAAAAAGCCCGGAAAGCTTCATGGTTTTCACCAGAGTTCTCTCCCAAAAGGGATTCAAGGATGCGGTCCTGAAATACATAGGGATGGGGTTGGATGGATTGGCAAAACAAAACCGTCTTTCAGTGGTTGTAACGTACAACAATCCCGGCAACAGACAGCCAAAACAACATTATTGTCACCTCAACAATCCTCCGCGCATCACCACGGAATTCCTCCATTTTTGCCTTCTTAGTCAAATTGATGCTTACTTCAACAAGGTCACGGATTATTGAATCAACATCACGCCCATGGAATCCAACTTCAGTAAACTTCGTTGCCTCAACTTTCACAAAAGGAGCCTGGCTGAGCTTGGCAATGCGTCGGGCAATCTCTGTCTTTCCGCACCCCGTAGGACCTGTCATTAATAACAGCACACGTATGGACGGTGCCACACCAGTCAGTCAAAGAAAAAAACACAAAACTCTACTGATTCTTCAACTCTCTCAGGCATTATGCCCACCCCCCAAAAGAATACTATATTGTCAATCACCATCACTCAATGTATTACACCCTTTAATTACAACTACCACTGCTGTTGCTATGGCTCTCCTTCTCTCGTCAATTCGGCAATATCCCAACAATGTCTACGTCTACTCTCTCTCTCTCTCTCTTAAAAATACCTTACTCTCTTATCCATAACCAGAACCATGAGTATATTACTCACCAATCATAAGGATGTTCCTTGGTATCACCTCATTTCTCAGCTCTTCCCCAAGTTTTCGCCTTCTCCACCGGTTTCTTAAAGCAATTGCAACCGCCCTTTTAGCCTCCCCCTGTCCTACAATGTACTTGTCCAATGTCTTCACCACCTCCGCTGGCTTCAGGGCGGCCTCCATTTCATCACCGGGAGAAGCCAGCGGCAATGAGTGGTCTACTTCTTTAACAATGCCATTACATTCCCCAACACCATCCACCTCATCCTCCTCCCCTCCACTCTCCGTCACGCTTCCTTCTCCCTGCGTTGCAATACCCCTCACCAGCCCTCTACCGCACCCACTTCTCCTTGATGGGAACGCCCATTTGCACCCACCTGAACCCAGGAAGTGCTCTTTCTTCAAAATACCATTCCCAGCCAAGGACCTCATCAACACAAGCCTCCCCATGTTCCTGAGAGATGAGCACAAGATGAACCGGCTAGCCATAACCCTAACCCTAAAGCGTAAAGCGTAAAGCGTAAAGCCTAAGGCCTAAAGCGTAAAGCGTAAATCCTAAGGCCTAAAGCTTAAAGCTTAAAGCCTAAACTCTAACCCTAACCCTAACCCTAAAGGCTGAGGCAATGTTAACATTGCAATGCTGCTCAACCCTACAGGAACCCAACCTGGTTAGGGTTGGGTTGGGTTGGGCTTATCCCAGGCTACTTTAGGGTTATTGAATGGCCAAGGAAGAGTTACAGACAAGATATACCTCAGATCCATCCAAGCCGCCAGTAGAGAGACTTCTGACGTGGTGTGGGTTTTGGTGAGACAAATACGTGGGCATATTTGGTTATTTTCACTATTTAGGTACACCTCTATAGGTGTACCTAAATAATCTGAGCTCATAGTGTCAGGGTTAGGGTACAGAAAGAGAGAAGAGAGAGGGGGAGGAGAGAAAGAGAGAGAGAGAGAGTGAGTTAAGGAGTGGTAGGGTGGTGGGTTTTGGTGACACAAGGACGTGGGTATATTTGGTGCTGTTTCATTGTAAGCACACCTCTATAGGTGTACTGAAAATTTGGGCTTGTCCCACCCTACTTGATGATCTTAGAGGAGTTAGAGAGCGTCATTCGAATGCCAGCCTGTTGTTCTGGACGATCTCTACACGAGGAGGCTTGCTTAGGATAGTGTAGCGCGGATAAGTGGTGAGAACACATATAATAGAGCACTAAGGCCTCCGTGATCAGCTTGATGTGGTATATACTACACTACAATTATATCAAACACATTATAGGTCTTTCAATCCCTTGCACATCTCCCACGTTCTTGCATCACTCCTTGAAAATATCAATGCTGACAATCTAGCACGACTTCAAGTTACCCACAGCTCTCTGCAAAATTCAATCAGATGCAATCCTTGCTCCACCTCGACAGGCGTTGACTGCTTTTAATGGGTTGATTATCTTCTTGTTAGCACAGCACTTGTGATGCGAATGGGATGATGAAGGCTTTGAATGTGTGTTAATGCTCATTGGTTGGAATACAAAACTGGTTTGCGAGTGTTATAGCTCGGCCTTTCCACTAGTGTTGCAAGTTGTTACTGTTTTCAATAGCGGTTTTATGTGGCCTATGGCCTCACAACACCAGTCATGCCAGTGTTGTCAAGGTTTAGCATAGAAAACATCACCCACAGCACAAGTGACAAAGACAGCAAACCAGTAAGAGATGGACAAATAATGGCATCAATGGATACGACAGCAACGAACAACAGCAACTCAGATGACAATACCTGCAACATCTAATCCGAACCCCATAACCCAAACCCTAATCCTAACCCTAACTACTCCATAGCCCTAACCCTAACCCTAACCCTAATCCTTCAACCCTAAACCTAAACCTAAGCCTTAAAACCCTAGCTCAACAACCCTAACTGTTTGAATTCTCTGTGTAGTGTTTCTCACTCACAGGCAGGTCTCTACTCGAATTCCCAACCCTTATCACACTGCTACGGCGTATGATAGAGTAACTAGTCGATATCTTTGCTGACAAGACTATCATATTTATTGTAGAGTGATTTCGATACTTTTGGATCGGGTTTTCTACTTGCAGCATCGAGAATGGTGGAATTTTCTATACTTCATAACCTACAAAACAATGGTTTTCTCATGAGCTCATAAACCTACACGATGGATTACAGCTCTTACCACAACGATGAGTCATTGTATAGACGGCGCAGGAAGGTTAAGGATAGCCTTAACGATGAATCATTTACTGCGTGTTTTTTCCTTTCTATTCTGATACACAAACCCTGTTACACACTACCCCCCCCCCCTCCTTCTCAGGTGTTGTTTATTCGGTTCGGTTTTATTTCTAGCTCTGGTAGATTTGCCCGATGGAGAAGACCTAACGTTGATAGTCTTACAGGAGAGATCATCGAGAGTGACAAGACATTCACTACCACTTCTGGACTGTGTAACTCTTATACTCTAACCGTAAAGGACTTGGGATCGCTTGCGTGTTGCTTTAACGGCTGGAATAAGACGAAAAAATGCGAATCTTAGTTGGAATCAAGCGGGTACTGGACTACTCTCTCAAAGCACGCGTGAAACCGGACAAAACGGGAGTGGATTTATCTAACCAACGTATGGGTAGCAATCCATTTTGTGATATTGCGTTAGAGGAGGCAGTAAGACTTAAAGAGGCAGGAAAGGCATCAGAGGTTGTAGCAGTGTCCGTCGGCCCAAAGGCGTCTGCAGAAACACTAAGATCTGCGCTGGCGCTGGGAGCGGATAGGGCCATTCACGTCTTGATAGAAATCCCGACAGATCTGGAACTACAGCCTCGTGCTACTGCTGGACTTCTAGAGAAGGTTGTACGTGACGTGGATCCGAACCTAGTGCTGCTCGGTAAGCAGTCTATTGACGGTGATTATTGTCAGACAGGAGCTATGTTAGCAGCTAGCCTGGGATGGCCGCAGGCAATGTTTGCTTGTCGTGTAACATTGGGGGAGGGAGGAAATGAAATCACTGTTGAACGTGAGACAGATACAGGGACACAGACTCTGGTAATGATGATGGACGACTTGTTTTATATGTGAAAAACTAGTGTGAAATCTTATTGGGAGAACTTCTTGCTATTCCCATTTCCTAGGCCCTGAATCTCCCTGCGATTGTCACAGCAGATTTGAGACTGAATGAGCCAAGGTATGCGTCATTGCCCAACATACTCAAAGCAAAGAAAAAGAATATTGATGTCTTAGATGCAGTTAATATGGGAGTAAACCTTGAGCCGAGGAACAAGGTACTCAAGGTAGAAGAACCACCAGTCAGGAAGGGTGGGGTATTACTCAAAGACACTCAGGAACATTGTGCAATTTGCA
>PJEL010004840.1_pt1 | contig 10991 bp, 12 predicted proteins | sample 1853271 | NCBI WGS metagenome assembly PJEL01 (sample SAMN08108733, study PRJNA415343) | Invertebrate metagenome, whole genome shotgun sequencing project. | host: Globobulimina | place: Sweden: Gullmar Fjord | collected 2015-08 | reverse complement strand
AGCGCGCACTTTTTTGGCCCCTAATAAACGGAAGGCATACCCGATGGCAAGAGGCCGCAAGAAAATCCCGACGACGACGAAGGAACGCGAGGGCAAGCGGATACGCGGCGAGGCTGACATCGCACCGAATCCTGCCGCGCTTGTTTGTCCTGATTGGGTGCTGCCGGTTGGCCGTGAAATGTGGGATAGATTAGCGCCAGAGCTGATCCGGCTGGGGCTGGTGTCGATTCTGGACGAGGACGGGTTGGCGATGATGTGTCACGAATATGCTATTTACCGACGGGCGGCGGAGTTCCTGGCGGTTGAGGGTGAGTTCTACGATCACCCCAACGGCTGCCCCACTAAGCATCCGTATGTAGCCGTCCGGGACAAGTCATATTCTAATTATTCCAAGATGGCGGTTGAGTTCGGTTTCACCCCCCGCAGCCGTTCTGGTGTCTCGGTGGTGTCTGCGGGCAAATCGGAGGAGGACGAGTTGGATGGTTTCCTGGGTGATGGCGTTGTTGGTAAGGTTGGCTGATGGCTGAGTTTGCTTTGCATGTTGGTGATTGCCGCGACGTGATGCGGTCGATGGAGTCCGATTCTGTCGAGGCGATTGTGACGGACCCGCCGTATGGGTTGAGCTTTATGGGCAAGGGCTGGGACCACGCGGTGCCGGGTGTTGAGTTCTGGGCCGAGGCGTTGCGGGTGGCGAAGCCGGGGGCGCATATGCTGGCGTTCGGTGGGACGCGGCTATATCACCGGTTGACGTGTGCTATCGAGGACGCGGGCTGGGAGGTACGGGATTGTCTGATGTGGATATATGGGAGCGGGTTTCCGAAGTCTCATAATTTGAGTGGTGATTGGGACGGCTGGGGAACGGCGTTGAAACCAGCCTATGAGCCGGTGGTATTGTGCCGTAAGCCGCTGTCCGGTACGGTTGCGGGTAACGTGCTGCGGCATGGTTGCGGGGGGCTGAATATCGACGGGTGCCGGGTGGGGACGGATGAGGACACGCGCAGAGAAAAGGGCGGTTGGCAAGATAACGGCTATGTGACCGGGAAGTATGACCCAGATAAATATAACGCTTTCGATTCAAGACCACAACAAGGCCGCTGGCCCGCCAACGTAATAACGGACGGCAGCGAGGAGGCGGTGGGCGGGATGCCGGAGAGCAAATCTTGCAACTCACCAAGCAACGCAACACCGGATAGCAAATACAGACCGAACCAAGACGGCTACCAACGCCAAGGCACGATTTATCCCGGCGACACCGGCAGCGCAGCCCGCTATTTCTACACCGCGAAGGCGAGCAAGGCCGACCGGGACAGGGACAACCCCCACCCAACGGTTAAGCCTACCGACCTGATGGCGTATCTCTGCCGGTTGATTACACCACCCGGCGGGACGGTATTAGACCCATTCATGGGCAGCGGCAGCACCGGCAAGGCGGCGATCCGCGAGGGCTTCAAGTTCATCGGGATTGACCTGGACCCCGCACACGTTGAGATAGCTAGGGCGCGGATACTCCACGAGCAGAGCAAACACGGATTATTCAGCGGCGTATTGGAGGCGGTATGATCGCAGACGCGCCCAAACTACCGCAGCTAATCGCCAATGCTAAGGCTGAGGGCTGGGCTGACTGGATCAAATCGCCTGCTGACGAGTTGGCGGTGTTGCATGGGTGCCGGTTCGATGTTGAGGCTTCGCTGCGTCCGGTCCGATTCTTTGAGAAATTCCTAAGGCATTCCAAGGGGCGCTGGGCGGGCCAGCCGTTCAAGCTGTTGCCGTGGCAACGGGAGAACATTGTTCAACCGTTGTTTGGTTGGTATCGGGAGGATGGTCGGCGGCGAATCAACAAGACCTATATCGAGATTCCTAAGAAACAGGGTAAATCTACGCTGGCGGCGGGGATTGGGACTTACCTGTTGGTGGGTGATGGTGAGCATGGCGCGTGTGTTTATTCGCTGGCTACCAGTTCCGAGCAGGCCAATATCGTCCATAGCGAGGCGGTGAACATGGTCAAGCAGTCTCCGGGGTTGACCAAGCACCTGAAAATCAACCACTCAACGGGGACGATTGCGTTTGAAAAAACAATGAGCTATTACAAGCGGGGGAGTGCGGAGGCAGCGGGCAAAGAGGGGTTCAACCTGAGCGGGGCGATCATTGACGAGCTGCATGTCTGGTATGGCCGGAAGTTGTGGGAGACGCTGCGGTATGCGTATTCCAGCCGAGACAACCCGATCCAGTTCGTGATTACCACGGCGGGGGATGATTTCGAGTCGGTCTGCTTTGAACAGCACGAATACGCCAAGGGTGTAACAGCAGGGAAGATCCAAGACGATCGTTTCCTGCCGTTCATTTCTGCGGCTGAACCTACGGACGATTTGACCGACCCGGCGACGTGGGCCAAGGCTAACCCGTCGATGGGTGAGACAATTCGAGAGGATGACTTTGCTGCCGAGTTGGAAGCGGCCAGCCAATCGGCTAGCGAGATGGCCAGCTTCAAGCGGTATCGGTTCAACATCTGGGGGATGAGTGAATCGCCGTGGCTGGAGGATTACGGCGCTTGGACGGCTTGCGAAGATGCTTTCGATGAGGATTCGTTAGTTGGGCGGGAATGTTACGGTGGGCTGGACTTGGCGCAATCGCGCGACCTGAGTTCCTTCGCTCTGATATTCCCGCCTGATCCAAATGATACGATATCGGCGGCGATGGATGAATGGCATTTACTCACCTGGTTCTGGTTACCGGAGGCGCGGGCGTTTGCCAAAGATCCGATGAATCTCTATGCAAACTGGGCAAATTCGGGTATCATAAAGACGATGCCGGGGGCGGTGTGTGATTACAATGATATCGAAACCTTTATTGGTGGCCTGACAGAGCGGTTTGACATTCGGGCGTTTGCTTATGATCCCTACAATGCCGAGCCTACCACGCGGCGTATTCAGGAGGATTTCGGCGTGGAGCGGTTCTTGTTCAAACAGAACGTCCCGACGTATGCGGGACCGACGAAGGAATTTGAGCGGCTGATATTGTCCGGCAAGATGCGGCATAATGGCCAGCCGGTGATGGATTGGCAGATGGGTCACGTTCGTGTATTCTCGGACAACAACAACAACAACCGCCCCATCAAGCCTAAACACGGTGACCGGCGGACGATAGACGGTGTGGTGGCTTCGATTATGGCGTTGGGTATGGCGCAGAATGAATACGAAGTGGTAGAGGCGATTACAAAAGAGGACGTGTTCTTTGTCTGATAAGCAGCGACGATTCCGGTGGGTGGCCTTGGTGACGGTTGCTGAGTTGGTGGGCGGGGTGGGGTTGTTAGCGTATGGAGGGTATCTGATATTTGAGCCGCTGGCGTGGTGTGTACCGGGCGCGGTGTTTACTCTGGATGCGTTCTTAGGGGGCCGTAACTAATGGGCGTTTTAGCTAATGTGTTTCCCCGGCGGCAGCAATCATTTGAGGCGCAATCAAGCAGCCGCGACGGGTTCTCGAATTTCTGGTTTACTGAATTGGCGCAACCGACGTTATCAGGCGTGAATATCAACGCGGATACCGCCCTAACTATGTCTGTGGTATGGGCTTGCGTGCGCATTCTGTCGAGTTCGATTGCTTCGTTGCCGTGCATTGTCTACCGGAGATTGCCGAATGATGGCAAGGAACGGGACCGCGCGCACCCGCTGTACGATATTCTGAGGTGGCAACCGAACACCTGGCAGACGGCGTATGAGTTCTGGGAAATGATGATCGGACACGCGGCGCTGCGGGGGCGTGGGATTGCGCAGATTGTGCCGGGGGCGCGGGGTTCGGTAGACCAGTTGATTCCGATTCATCCCGATAGGGTGATGGAAGTGGTGAGGCTGAGTGATGGGACGCTGCGGTACAAGATATCGGTTCAGGGCGGCGATGATGTGTTTTTGTTGCAGGATGAGGTGTTCGACCTGCGGATGTTTACCGTGGATGGGATCAACCCCTGTTCGATTATCAAGCTGGCGCGGGGTTCGCTGGGGCTGACGAAGGCGACCGAGGATTATGGTTCGGCGTTCTTTGGTAATAGCAGCGTTCCCAAAGGTGCGCTGGTATCGGATAAGAAGATTGATACCGAGACGGGGAAGGAATTACGGGAGCAATGGGAGGAGAAACACCGAGGCTCAGAGAACGCACACAAGATAGCGATCATGGGTAACGGCTTGAAATGGCAACAGTTAGGACTTACCGCCGAAGATTCCCAATATCTGCAAACCCGACAATTCCAACTGGACGAGGTGAGCCGGTGGTTTGGGGTCCAGCCCCACTTGGTGGCTAACTTGCTGAGATCCACCAACAACAACATCGAGGCGCAGGGGCAGGAGTTCCTAACGTTTACGCTCCGGCCTTGGTTGATTCGGACTGAACAAGCCATCCGGCGCGATCTGATTACGGCCAAGCGGACGTTCTTTGCGGAGTTCTTGGTTGATGCGTTGTTGCGTGGCGACTTCAAAACACGAACAGAGGGCTATAACCGGCTTGTCATGGCTGGCATAATGACACGAAATCAGGCCAGATCGCTTGAGGGCTGGAACCCGCTGCCGGGGCTGGATGATCCGTTGGTGCCGTTGAATATGGCGACGGTTGACGATAGCGGCAATGTCAGCGGCCAAGAATCCACCACTAACGAGTTTGGCGCGAAGGCATTAGATGTTTCGGTTCGTGAGGCTTCCAAGAAGATTGCGGCGGCTGAGATTCGAGACCTGGAGAAGCGGGCTGACAAGGCGGCGGCTGATTCTGAGCGGTTCGAGGCGTGGACGAAAGAGTATTGTGATGGGCATGGGGAGTATGTCGGTGGGGTGCTGTGGTCGTTGCGGCTGTCTGAGTCGGTGACTGAGCAGGTTGTAAACACGCTCTGGCTTGAACTTACGAGCGGTGAAGCGGTAGAGGCGTTGGAAAGTATGCGGCTCAATCGGGCCACCCAAATCTATGAAATTATCAAAGGGGAGCTGTTCCAATGAACGCCTACCACAACGTACTAAATGCCTTTTATAACCAGCCGTGGGCGATCTGGCCGGAGAAGTTTGACACGATGGACGCGGTTCTGCAATTGCGGATGCGTGGCGAGCGGTCACCAGATGAGGAGCAATTCCGGGCTGAGTTCAAAGCGGCTGAGGAGCGGCGGCAAGCGCGGACCGCTGCCGGCGGCGTGGTGGCATTGATCCCGATTGTGGGGACAATCATGCACCGGGCGAGCGCGTTCGAGGCTTCCGGGGCCGTCTCCACCCAGACGATTCAAAGCCAGATATCTGCCGCGCTGGATAATTCTGCGGTAGGTTCGCTGGTGTTTGACATCAACACACCGGGCGGAGAGGTGGCGGGAACGCCTGAACTGGCTGAGTTTATCCGCAGCAATCGAGGCAATAAGCCGATGGTGGGCGTGGTCAATTCGTTTATGGCTTCTGCTGGTGTTTGGTTGGGTTCGCAGTTCGATGAATTGGTAATTACTCCGTCCGGGCTGGCGGGTTCGATTGGTGTGATATTCAAGCACGTTGATATCTCCGCGATGAATGAGGCTTTGGGTATCAAGGTGACAACCGTTGTCAATGACTCATCGCCTGAAAAGGACAGCATGAACCCCAATGAGCCGCTATCAGAGGCGGCGTTGGATGAGTTGAAGGGGCTGGCTAACCACTTCGGCGATATGTTCGAGACGGCGGTAGCCAAGGGGCGCGGAGTGTCGGTGGCAAAGGTTCGCAAGGATTTCGGCGGCGGGCGGATGTTCAACGCTGAGGAGGCGGTGGAGATCGGGCTGGTGGATCGAGTGGGTACACTGAATGAGACGATCGCAAGAGTGGCCAAGGGTAAGGTAACGATGAACACCACCCGAAAAAGACGGGCGGCGCGAAGATAGGGGTTGACGATGGGGAGTGAATCGGGTAAGGTTATGGGTAGTTGATGGCAGTTTGAGGCGACGGCTTGCCGCGTCCGAGCAGCCGAATAACTGAATAATGTAGACGAAACGAGCTACAACACGCTAAAGGCGGTTGATCGCGTTACTGGTTTGATACCAGCATCACGGTTGCCCGCCTTGTTTCGTTTTTGGCTAAATCAAGTTCTGAGACGCTAGAGAGCGTATTTGGAGAAAACTGATGACATTGAAAGAGCTACAAGACAGGCAAGCCGTGTTGAGTGCTGAAATGGACAGCATCCTGGCGGCTTCGGATTCTGAGCAAGCGGGAGGGATGACTGAGGAGCAGGTTGAAAAATATGACGCTCTGGAAAAAGAGTTCGATGAGAATAAGCCGTTGGTTGAGCGGTTCGAGCGGGCCGCAAACCGGCAGCGTTCAATGGCGGCTTCTGTTGATGCAAACGCCGGGATGGTTATTCCTGGTGAGACCGCCGACGTTGAAGATGTTGATTTTGGTGCGATGTCGGCAGATGAGATCATCAACAACGGACCGATGATTATGAAAGACCCCACGCGCGGGTTTTCAGGAGTTGGTGAATATGCCACATTGGTCTTTGAGGCCAAGGGTGCGGTCCCGATGGACCCGCGATTCCAAGCGATGGCTGCGATTACCGGCATGAATCAATCAACCGGCTCGGATGGCGGATTCACAGTTCCACCACAATTCTCTACTGCGATCTGGGATGGTCTGAATACGGGTGTTAATTCATTGATGTCAATGACTGATAATTACACCGTCGAAGGTGACAGCCTGACATTCAACGCTAATGCCGAAACCAGCCGGGCAACCGGTAGCCGCTATGGTGGCGTTCGGGCGTATTGGGTTGCTGAGGCGATTGCCCCCACGGTCTCCAAGGTGAAGTTCCGACAAATGAAGTTGGAACCGAATGAAATCGCCTGCTTGGTTCCAATGACCAACAAGCTGCTTAGAAACTCCCAAGTGGCTATTGAGCAGTATGTTGAACGGGCTTGTATTGAGGAAATGAACTTCATCATCGGCGATGCGATCATCAACGGTGACGGGGCGGCTAAGCCTATCGGTATCGTTGGTCATGGCGGTACGGTAAGCGTGGCGAAAGAAGCCGGGCAAGCTGCTGCCACAATTGTCAAAGAAAACACCGACAAGATGTTTGCGCGATGCCACGCGAGGGCGCGAAGTGGTGCCGTGTGGTTCGTGAACCAGACCGTTGAGCCGCAGTTGTTCGCATTGAATGGTGATGTTGGTACTGGCGGCGAGTTGGTATTTATGCCTCCGGGTGGACTTTCAGGCGCTCCATTCTCAACGCTGTACGGCAAACCGATCGTCCCGATTGAATACTGTGCGGCGCTCGGAACGCTCGGTGACATCATCTTTGCCAACCTCAACTATTACGCAATGGGTACACAAGGCAACACAGAAACAGCGATGTCAATGCACTTCCGCTTCGACGTGATGGAAACGATGCTCCGGGTGAATTGGGCCGTGGATGGGCAGCCTTGGCTTGCTTCAAAGCTGACGCCGAAAAACGGCGACACGCTTTCACCGATGGTTACCTTGGCAGCCCGCGCGTAAATGTTGATAACTGAAACAACCCCAATTCATAAGGATGGATTCAATGGGTAAATTATTTGAAAAGATTCAGGTCATCGACATGCTGGGGCTTGGCCCTGTTGACCTTGATACTGACCGCACACTGGACTATGCCAATGTCGCAAATTATCGGCGCGGGCTGATGATCTTTACTGATGGCGTAGGTACTGCGGGCGATGATTGGAACTTTACGGTCCGCCAAGCCACAACCGCAGCGGGTGGTTCTGTTAAAGACGCTGATATCGTTGATGAATACTGGCTGAAACAGGCGGCTACGAATGTGCTGTCTATAGCGCAATTCACCCGCTCAACCCAGACCGCCGATGCGCTGGTAGCTGGTGATGCCACCTCTGCCGAAGAAGTTTGTACGTTGGTGCTTGATTTGGATTTCTCCAGACTCGACACCAACAACGACTTCAATTTTATCGGCGGTACGGTGACGCTGGACGCTTCTGGCGGCGCTCAATACGGCTCGGTGGTTCTGGTGCTGTATGATCCCCGTTATCCGCAAGACACCCCGCTTGGAGCGATTGCGTGATTGACTAATTGAATAACCCCCCGGCGCGCCTGCCACACTCGGGCGCGTCGGGTGTTAGATAACCTCAGTATAAGGAACCTGAGTAATGGCATTACGAACAGGATTATTTTACAAGAATCAAAAGGGTAGTGGCGGTTTCTCAACGGTTGAGGATATGGCCCGAACTACCGGTAACCGCTTCTTCGTTGACAGCGGCAAGACCACCACGGGCGCAGATACGGCGGGCTTCGGCCAAACGCCGGACACGCCATTCCTAACGCTGGACTTTGCGGTAGGCCAATGCACCGCCAGCAACGGCGATGTGATTTACCTGATGCCGGGCCACGCTGACACGATTTCGAGTGCTGGCGATTTGGCGATGGATGTTATTGGTGTGAAGGTGGTAGGTTTAGGACATGGGTCCGTACAACCAACACTCACCTGGGACACCGCCAACACCGCAACAATGGCGGTCACGGTGGCGGATATCGAGTTTGAGAACGTACACTTTGTGTCGAACTTCTTAGACGTTGCCACGGCGATTCTGCTTTCAACTGCGGCCACCGATTTCACCACAAGAAATTGCCGTTTCACTGACACCTCCGTTATCTTGAATGCGAAGATTTGGATTCAGGATGGAGCCACCACGACTTCTAACCGCATCACGGTTGAGAACTGTCGGGCCAAGGCTTACGGCACCGCCAACACCCACTTTATCAATCTGGCTGGTACGGGCGATGGCCACGTTATCAAGGGCAACATTCTGATGGGTGATTGGGCGACGATGTGTGTAGGCGGCGCGGGCGTAGTTACAGACATTCTGATTGACGATAATCGGATTCTGAACGTGGTCGCCACCGCTGATACCTGTATCAATGTTGCGGCCACCGCTGAAGGTCTCATTACGAACAACCGTTGCGCCGGTGGACATGCCACCGATGGTATCGTTTGCGGTGACTGCGGTTCGCTTGAGAATTACTACGTTGACCAAGACACCGACCTTTCAGGTGTTATTGAGCCTGCGATCGTGTAAGGAGGTGGTCCGATGACTCTTTTAGCGGATTCAATGGTGGCGGTGGAGATTACCACCGCTGCCGATGGCAGTTCGACGGATTACACCCCGGTAGTAAGCGGCAAGGAAATCGCCAGCATTCGATACGTCAAGACGGATTTTGCCGACGGCGTGGACTTTGTGATTACCACCGAGAAGGATGGCCGCGAGGTGCTGACAGATAGCAACGTGAATGCGTCGGAGACCTGGTATCCAACCCCGGTAGGCAATACGCCGGGGACGGGTGCGGTTTTGGCTACGCTGGTGCCGTCGGTGACGGTGGGGCATAGCCGGATTAAGGTGGTGACGGCGGCTGGTGGCGACACCAAGAGCGGCACCATTTACTTTGATTTGAGGTGACTATGACGGCCTACCGAATTGAAGAATCAACCGCACCGGCTACGGCGGTGGTGACCACGGCTGAGGCGAAAGCTCAGATGGTGGTCAACCATGCCACGGATGATACGCTGATTGATTTCTTGGTTTCGGCGGTCACCAAAGAGGTTCAAGTATTAGCCGGGCGGCAATTCGTTGATGCTACATTCAAGATGTATCTCGATGAGTTCCCGTCCGGCGATTCGATTCGGATTCCCCGTTCTCCCTTGGATTCAGTAACCAGTGTTACTTATGTCGATGCCGACGGTGACACACAAACATTCTCGTCAGCGAGCTATGACGTTGACACCAAGGGGAAGCGGGGTTCGATTCGATTGGCTGAGGGTGCCGTTTGGCCGACTACCAAATTCACTTTGAACGCGGTCACAATCGAGTTTGTGGCCGGGTACGGCGCGGCGGCTGCTGTCCCCGACCATCACAAGCAAGCCGTTCTGGTGGCCGTGACGGACCTATATGAGAACCGTGGTGATGGTCAAGACGATATCGACGCTGAGACGGTGCGGAACACCGTGGAGCGGCTGGTATCGGCTGATAGCGTATTGGATGTGACATAATGCGGGCTGGCCGATTACACCGACCCATCACGATTCAGTCCAAGACCGAAACCGTAGACACCTACGGCGAGGGGATTGAGACGTGGGGGACATTCGCCACCACGCGCGGGTCCGTGAATCCGCTGCTGGGGCGTGAGTTGATCGAGTCCCAACAGGTGATAGCCGACCAGTCTCACCGAGTACGGCTGCGGTATATCGCCAGCGTAACCACGGAGATGCGGTTGAAGCTGACATCTGATGATGACCGGATTCTGCATATCAATTCGATTGCTAACGTGGAGACTGGCGGGCGTGAGTTGGTGTTGATGTGTTCTGAAAGGGTTTCCTGATGGCTGGTGCAGCGTTAGATTTGACGGGCGATAAGAAGCTGCTGCGGCAATTGCGGGCGCTGGGTAAGGTTGCGCAGGGCAAGGCTATCAGGCCGGCCAATCGAGCCGCAACGAAGATCATGCATACCGACGCCAAGCGGCGCGTCCCGGTTGATACCGGCACACTCCGCAAGAATATCAAGCTGCGGGCGGGGAAGGTGAGGCGCAACAGCGGCAAATTCCAGCATTTCGTGGCATGGTCAGACCGTGAAAAATTCGATATCAAGCCGGGGACCAAGGGATTTTATCCGGCGGCGGTGGAGTACGGAACCGAACATATGGCGGCGCAATCCCATATTCGGGCGGCGCGGATCGCCAAGGGAAAACAAGTAGAGACCCGCATGGTGCGGAGTATCAAAACCATCGTATTGAGGGCCGCTAAGACCACATGACCACTCAAGAGGAAGCCATCACGGATCGGCTCAAGGCGGACGGCGATGTAGCCAACATTGTCTCCACCCGGATCTATCCCGACGTAGCGCCCCAGAGCGCGTCTGCGCCCTATGTGATTTACGATCTGGTGGAGTCCGAACAACAAGGGAGCTTCTCCGGCCTCCACAACTTCGTGGAATCGGAGTTTGATTTCTTCTGTATCGGCACGACCTACGCTGA
>PJEL010004838.1_pt1 | contig 11000 bp, 8 predicted proteins | sample 1853271 | NCBI WGS metagenome assembly PJEL01 (sample SAMN08108733, study PRJNA415343) | Invertebrate metagenome, whole genome shotgun sequencing project. | host: Globobulimina | place: Sweden: Gullmar Fjord | collected 2015-08 | reverse complement strand
CAGTCGGCTTCGAACGAACCGGCAACAATGTCGATACGGTTTTTATAATCGATACGGTTTTCTTCCCGGCTTCGGGATTTGAAGGGATAGCAGGCGTGAATCAGAACGTGCGAACAGTTCTCATGTGGATCGTAATATTGGTGGGTGTACTACTCATCTTCCAAGTCTTACGAACCCATTCCAAAACCTCCACAGAGATCGCGTTTTCCGACCTCATGGACAAGGTCGAGGCCGATCAAATCGATCGTGTACTCATCAAACGGGAAGAGATCTTCATTAGATCGGCAGGAACTCCCGATGACGGACCGAAACCAAGATACGATCTCTTCACTTACGACCCAGGCTACGAAAACCTCATCGACCTCTTGAGGCAACACAATGTCGTAATCGAAGTCGAGAAACCCTCTGACGGACGCTTACTCACTGCTTTGCTTTCCTGGGCGCCCCTGCTGATTCTTGTTGGTTTGTGGTTTGTCTTTTTCCGGCAAATGCAGTCCGGCGGTACCAAGGCAATGTCCTTTGGTAAATCCAAAGCAAGATTGCTCAACCCGGATGAACAGAAGGTGACCTTTGCGGACGTCGCCGGCGTCAACGAAGCAAAAGAAGAACTCGAAGAGATCATCGATTTCCTCAAGGATCCGAAAAAGTTCCAGCGGCTCGGCGGCAAGATCCCGAAGGGCGTGCTGCTGATGGGTGCGCCGGGTACAGGAAAAACCTTGCTCGCACGAGCCGTAGCTGGTGAAGCTGACGTTCCTTTCTTTTCGATCTCAGGATCCGATTTTGTTGAAATGTTCGTCGGCGTCGGAGCATCGAGGGTTCGGGATCTTTTCGAACAGGGCAAGAAGAACGCGCCATGTATTGTCTTTATCGACGAGATCGATGCTGTTGGGCGCCACCGTGGCGCTGGCCTTGGCGGCGGACACGACGAGCGTGAACAGACCCTCAATCAACTCCTTGTTGAAATGGATGGTTTTGAATCTAATGTCGGCGTCATTTTAATTGCGGCCACTAATCGGCCCGATGTGCTCGACCCAGCTCTGCTCCGTCCTGGCAGGTTTGACCGCCGCATTGTCGTCAACGGGCCAGATGTAAAAGGCCGCGAAGGGATCTTGAAGGTTCATACAACTGAGATTCCGATGGCATCTGATGTTGAGCTTTCCGTTTTGGCGCGCGCCACTCCTGGCTTTACAGGCGCCGATCTCGCGAATCTCGTCAACGAGGCTGCGTTACGCGCCGCTCGTTTCAACAAGATGAAAGTTGATATGGAGGATTTTGAGTTCGCCAAAGACAAAGTCATGATGGGTTCGGAGCGGCGCTCCCTCGTCATGTCCGAAGAGGAAAAACTCATCATCGCGTATCACGAAGCGGGCCACGCCATTATCGGCGCGCTCGAACCTGACGGTGATCCCCTGCACAAGGTCACGATTATTCCTCGCGGCTTGGCACTCGGCCTCACGATGCATCTGCCTGAGGGCGATCGCCACTTGCACACCCGTGCATATCTCTTAGCTCAGCTCAAGGTATTGATGGGCGGACGCATCGCAGAAGAATTGAAATTCGGCGCCAATAACATGACAACCGGCGCCAGCAATGACCTCGAAAGGGCAACCGAATTGGCGCGGAAGATGGTCTGCGAATGGGGCATGAGCGATAATATGGGGCCCTTGACCTTTGGCAAGGCCGAAGAATCCATCTTCCTCGGCAAAGAATTTGCCCGACACCAGGACTATTCTGATGCAACGGCCGTCAAGATCGACGAAGAAGTTCGCTATTTTGTTGAAGACGCGTACACAGGGGCGCGCACAAAGCTCGAGGAACATCGAGCTGCGCTTGATGCGGTTTCTGAAGCTCTGCTCGAGCACGAGGTGCTCGACGGCAAAGAAATCTACACCAAGATCAGTGAGATTTCCGGCCTCGATGTCTTCGAGCTGAGAGGTATCACTCCGGAGGTAGAAGAAGAGGCGTGACCGCAGCTAGCCCGCATATCTCATCAGGTTTCGTCGCGAGGGCGGCGAGGTGCCTTGTCCAGTGGGGTTTCCGACCTGAGGGACGCGGAGTCGTACCTGACGTTCCGTCGAGCATCCCAAAGCGAGAAAACACCGCTGGACATGGTGCATCGCCGGTCGCAGCAGACAGCTGGTGAGATATGCGGGCTAGGTATCAGCACCAGATTCGGCCGAACGGGCTCAACTTCTGGCCGCGTGAGTTGCCAGTGGTGATGGCGATTCTAAATTGCACGCCGGATTCGTTTTATGAGCGCGGGCGAACCCCTGACATCAAAGCTGCTCTCAAACATGCAAAGGCCATGATCTCAGAAGGCGCCGACATTATCGATATTGGTGGCGAATCGACACGCCCTGGAGCTGATACCGTTGATGCCGCTACTGAGAAACGCCGCGTGCTTCCGGTGATCAACGAGATCAAACAACAGCACCCTGACATCATTATTTCAATCGATACAAACAAGACAGATGTCGCCGACGCAACCCTTGATGCCGGCGCCGATATCGTCAACGACGTCAGCGCAGGAAACGCCGAAGGTATGTTCGAATGCGTCGCCGCACACGACGCTACAATGATCCTGATGCACATGCGGGGCACATGCCAATCGATGCAAGACGACACCAAATACACTGATGTTGTTGCCGATGTCCACGAATACCTTGCCGGCCGGGCGAAAAAGGCGATCAGCGCCGGCATAGCTCATCACCAGATTTGGCTTGACCCTGGAATCGGATTTGGTAAGGACGACCCCGGCAATTTGAAGTTGCTTTCGAGTGTGCCGGATCTGGCTGCACTGGGATTTCCCGTCGTCGTCGGAGCATCTCGAAAATCGTTCATCGGCCGGATCACAGGCGCTGCTGTCGACAACCGGCTGCCAGGATCCTTCGCCTCCCTGATTCCTTGCCTACGTATTGCTCGTCTAGTCGTTCGTGTGCATGATCCGGGACCGACAAAACAATTCTTGCGCATCGCGTCTTCGATCAATAGGAACATATCGTGAACACCTTGCTCAGTTTGTTTCGTAATCTGACTGACCTTCAAATCAGCGTGTCCGACCTCGTCGACATACTCGCTGTTGCGATTCTGATCTATGCTCTTTTTGAATTGTTGCGCAAATCGCGCGCGATGCAAATGTTGTGGGGCATCGCAGCGATTGCCCTACTCTACCTTCTGGCATCTTTGTTTGAGCTGATCACCCTCTCGTATATCTTGTCGAATCTTCTCGTCTTCCTGCCGATCGCCATCATCGTGCTATTTCAACAAGAGATCCGGCGCATGCTGGTCGCGTTCGGCTCAACTTCGTGGATGCCGTTCGGCATGCCGCACGGAAAAAACCCAGCGCCCCTCAACGAAGTAGCGCTTGCAGCACAATCTCTTGCTTCAAAGAGAATTGGTGCACTGATTGCTATCGAGCGTCAAGATTCCCTTGAGGCGTGGGCAGAAACCGGTATTCCGCTTGATTCCCGTTTCTCTTCCGATCTCTTGCTCAATATTTTCATCCCCGGCACTCCACTTCACGACGGCGCAGTCATTATCAGAGGCAATCGAATCCTTGCCGCATCGTGTTTTCTCCCACTCACGACACAACACGCACTGTCGTCCGAACTCGGCACGCGCCACCGCGCCGCGATCGGCCTCTCAGAAGAAAGCGATGCGCTTGTGATTGTCGTATCTGAAGAAACCGGCACGATTTCGATGGCGGTTGAAGAACAACTGCTTCGTCCCCTTGATGAGAACACCCTCCGCAACTCGCTCGCAGAGAATCTTGTTCTCCGGCACGGCCGTAACAAGGCAACATCATGAAGATTCGATTACGTTCGCCACTCAGGTTCGTTCTCGCGCTCCTCGTTGCTTCAGTGCTCTGGTACGCCTTAGCCGGGCAACGACGCGAGAGCATCTCAGTGCGGGGCGCTCGGGCCTCCCTGACGTTGGTCAACCTTCCTTCTGGATTGGTACTCACCTCCGATGTTCCAAACACAGTTTCACTGCGTCTCAGCGGGCCACAATCGCAACTGCTCGAGGCCGATGACAAACTCGAAATCCTCCTCGATCTTGCAGAGGCTCAGCCTGGATTACGCCAATACCCATTCACTCCCGAAGCGATCGCCCTGCCATCCGAAGTCAGCGTCGTTGGATTTATGCCAGCGGAAATCACCCTTGAGCTTGAACAACTGGCGATACGTAGATTGCCGATCACGCCCCCCATCGAAGGCGTGCCAGCGCCTGGTTTTATGGTCGCTACAGTCGAAGTCAATCCTATTCAGGTGGCCCTGCGTGGTCCTGGGAGCCGGCTTGCGGCACTTGACGAAATCTCTACCGAACCCGTGTCAGTCGACGGAGCAAGTTCAAATGTCAGCAAGGATGTGCAAGTAACAATTCCTGACGCACTCATTCGGCAGGTGAGAGTCGAACCCGTGCTTGTTTCGGTCACGATTATTCCAATACCTGAGCCTACACCCACCCCAGAACCTACTGCAAAGCCTCGTCGCAGAAATTAGCGCCGGTTTCCCCCCTATTTCAGCGCGACGATTCCGGTCGCAAGAGTTGAAATTCTCCGCTATCTGCACCGCGCTCGCCAACATCCAAACCCTTTGGTAAACCCTTCGGCAGACGCTTTCAGCAACTTGACGCTCCAGGGCTGTTGTGAGATCCTGTGTGGTGTTTAACCTACCTTATTTCAAGGCGTTGAATATTCTTTGGAGATCATCGAAACACCATGAATAGACTGTTCGGAACTGATGGAATTCGCGGCAAGGCCTTCGTCGAGCCACTCGACGAAGAAACGCTACGACGTCTTGGCGCAGCACTGGCCCGTGTGCTGCAGCGACGTACTGCGCAGCCACACATATTGCTAGCTGGCGATACTCGCGCTTCAACCAATGCCCTTGCCAGGTGGCTCGGCGGCTCGTTCATCACCAGCGGTGGCAAAGTAACCTGGGGCAACGTGCTGCCGACACCTGCCGTTTCGCACATTCTCCGTGGTGGCAACTACCAGGCAGGCGTTGTCATTTCGGCATCACACAATCCGGCTGAAGACAATGGCATCAAAGTTCTCGGCCGCGATGGTGAGAAACTTAACGACGACGACGAAGCCCTACTCGAAAACGAAATCCCCTCCGCGCCTCTGACGGAGTGTAGTATTCTGCCCCCGATCGACACCTCACTAACCCGTATGTACGAGGATACGGTTTGCGCATCGCATGCAACGTCCCAGCCACTAGCTGGCCTTAAAATTGTTGTTGATTCCGCAAATGGAGCAGGCTCGGGTACCGCCGCACGAGTTATCGAAAAACTTGGCGCCGATGTTGTCGAAATTTTTGCGTCACCCGATGGCGCCAACATCAATAACAATTGTGGCGCGACATCTCCTCAGGTCCTGGCGGAACGTGTCGTCGCTGAATCCGCCGACGCCGGTCTCGCTTTAGACGGCGACGGTGACCGGGGCGTCCTGGTAGATGAGAATGGCACTATTCTCGATGGTGACGACATTCTTTTAATCTGGGCACGCGCTCTCAATGCTCGAAACGAGCTCCCCGGAGGCAAAGTTGTTGCGACTGTCATGAGCAATTTTGGACTTGAGAGGGCTCTCCAAAAAGACGGCATGCGCATCATGCGTTGTTCAGTTGGCGACCGTGCCGTGTGGGCCACCATGCGTTGTGAAGACGCGTGGCTTGGTGGCGAACAATCGGGGCACATCATCTGTGCCCACCACGGCGTCTCCGGCGACGGTCTGCTCACCGGAACCCATCTCATTGCAATCGCAGCTGAATCCGGAAAAAGACTTTCTGAATTGAGCAACATCAAAAGGCTACCCCAAGTTCTTCTCAACGTGCCAGTCAAGTACAAAGAACCGTTTTCGGACCTTAAAAACGTTACGACTGCACTCGCTGCCACCGAACAAAGACTCGAAGGACGCGGCCGCGTCTTGCTTCGTTACTCGGGAACAGAGTCGCTCGCACGGGTGATGGTCGAAGGTGACGATCAAGTTGAGATCGAAGCGATGGCCACCAATCTCGCCGAAGTCATCAGCTCAGAATTGAGGTAACGGGGGCGCTCCCGTAATTCAGCACGGCGCTCGCCCTGTTGAGCGCGCTTCCCGAGGGAGCCCGGCTCGTCCCGTGATCAACCTGCGCTGCGCTGCGTTGAGCACGGGATCGAAGCCCGGCACGCCCATTCTGCGTGCGCCAAGTCAGTAACGCGCGGGGAGCTTCAGGTCGCGGGCGCACTCTGATCATGAACGCGAGATTCGAGTCCGCGAGAAGCAAGCCTCCGAATCCGAAGGCGAGAGTCGAGCTTGCGAGACGCGAGCCGGACTCCGAGTTTCAGCAACAAGGTTGACCCCGAGTTGCAGGCGGATTCGTCGAAAGGGCCGCGAGGTGGTACTTCCTGTGGCCCGGTACGGGTCGCAGAAGGTGCCGCATCGTGGCTCTTTCGACGAATCCCAGACCAAACCCGACCTTCCCATCAATGTTCGTCGCGAGGAGCGTGAGACGTTGTGCACAGCCGGTTCTTTCTCGATTTGAACGACAAGTCGTAGTCTTCCCTACGTCGCGGAGGGCAAATTGAGAAAAAACCGGCTGGGTGCGGCGTATCGCGGTCCGCAGTAGGACATTGGTGGGAAGGTCGGGTTGAACTCCGGGGCAGCGGCTCGGGCCGCTGCGTGGAGACCGCCACCGGCCACCTCCGAGCGTAGCTATCGTCACGAGATTGGGTCTCCCGGTGTGATTTGGCTCGAAATCGTGAAAGAACTGGCCATCCGGCCGTTCTGCGCACAATTTCGAGCCAAAGCGCGGCGGGAGATCCGGAATCGTGACGATATGGCGTAAAAAGACGGAAGCACCAACCCTCCGCCACGAGGCCCCGGTTCGTCCTGGCCCTGCAGGACGAAGCGATCAAGCGTTGGGTCAGAGAAAAGCTTGCTTTTCGAGGGCCCAACGTGAAGATCGCCAGGCCGCGAGATACGAACGGCCGTGCCGGGGCCGGTTCACCTCGTATTTCAGGCGTTCTTCACGAAGGTTTCGATCAACGTGGCAACCTCGGCCGTTGCTTCGAGCGGTAGCAGGTGACCACATCCTTCGATGATCTCGAGTCTCGCACCGGGAATTCCTGCGGCAGCTTCATCGGCAAAGGCCCGGAATCCCGGCATTTCGAGGGCGCCTACAAGCACGAGCGCTGGTATCGAAATCTCCGCGAGGCGATCGGGTGTCTTCCAGTCGCGCTCGACAGTATCCCGCGAGGTTGCCAGGTACTCGGCACCTGAAAAATCCTTCACAATCTCACGCAGTTGTTCCGTGATACCTGGTTTGAGCAACGATTTCGCAAAAAGAGGGCTTTCCATCCACGGTCCCTCCATCGCGCTTGCGACACCATCCTTGCGTATGACCGCGGCAACCTCTTTGAGGTTCGCCATGAACTCGGCCTCAAAACGGCGATCGGGCATCACCGGCGCCATCAGTGCAAGATTTTTAACCCGCTCGGGAATCGTCAAAGCCATCTCGAGGGCAATGCCGCCCCCGACTGAAAATCCCACGACTGTGGCACGGTCAATGCCAGCTTCAGTCAGAACCCCGGCAATATCGGCGGCGTGATGGCTCCAGTGGTAGCCGCACGAAGGACGCGACGAACGACCATGCCCACGAAGATCAGGCATAATCATACGAAAACCTTGATCAATCCATGGCTCAACTAACGGCGAAAATACCCGGTGATCCAGTGTATGGCCGTGAATCAGGAGCAGGGGAATACCTTCACCCTTGTCCTCATATTGAATTGTGACCCCATTGTTTTCGAAATTTGGCACCTTAGCCCTCCTTGATACTCGCAATGATAACCGATGAAACGTTACAATTCGTATTCATGATTGTTCTCCGACTTCTTCGTACGACCCTCGCCTGGACAGCGATTTTTCTCGTTACCCCAGTCTTTGGCCTTGCGACGATGGCAGTCGGCAGTTTTGCCCCGAATTCTACACTTGCGCTCTCGGTTGCTCGTATGTGGGCGAAGATCGGCCTCTCCATCGTCGGAGCCAAAGTCAGTGTTGAGGGTCTCGAAAACATCGACCTCGACCGGCTGTATATCATCATGAGCAATCACGAGTCGTCCGTCGACATCCCAACCCTGCTCATCTCCCTGCCAATTGAACTCAAAATGAGTTTTCTCGCAAAGAAATCTCTTTTTTCGGTGCCTTTTCTCGGTGGAGGCATGAAGGCTCTAGGTTTTATTCCGGTTGATCGTAAGGACCGTTCTTCCGCCAAGGGCATGTTTGGAAGAACACTTGAAGGTATTCAGCAGGGTCGTTCTCCCCTTGTTTTTCCTGAAGCGACGAGGACCAAGGACGGACGATTGTTACCCTTGCAGCGCGGTGGTTTTTTGCTTGCAATCAAGTCGGGTTTACAGATACTGCCGGTGGGTCTCGAAGGACCCCGGATCATGATGCCAGATGGATCGATCATGCTGACACCGACTGATATTGTCGTGCGCTTTGGTAAGCCGATTGATGCTAGCGAATACGGTGTCTCCCGGCGCCAGGAACTCACTGCACATTTTCGCGACGAGCTGAATCGACTTCGCGGCAGTCGCGGCCATCTTCCAGACGCGGAGGAGTGAATCTCCCGTTTTTCAACACGGCGCTCCTGATCGGAAACGCGCTTCCCGAAGGTTGCCCGGTACGTCATTGTTGCCAGCATCGCTTCGCTCGCTGACAACAATGATCGTACCCGGCACGCCCGTCCAACGCGGACCAAGCCAGTAGCGGTCGGCGCACTTCGAGTGGGACAGTCATCTTCGAGGTGATTTCTTCACTCAGAAATCTCGGGGGTGCTGGTTCTGGAGGGTGCATGCGATTGGGCGAAATTTTTGGTCCTTTGTCCCTGTTGCGTTAGGCGGGCTGCGATGTTCTCTGGTAGAACAATAGGGCTAGACCGTACCCTTGCTTGAAGTTACAATCAACCGCCGAAATGGAGGCTTTTTATGGCCGCAATCAAAAAAACTGTTTTCGAAATCCTTTCCCAAATTCCTACTCCTGGCACCCAGGTCAGTCTTGTCGAATCTGGCGCCGTTCGTAACGTTGACGTTGAAGGCAACGATGTCGTCGTTACCCTTGCTCTCAGTGCGCAGAATGACGGCTTTCGCCAACAAGTTGTCGCCGCTCTAAGAACTATCGATGATATCGGCAACGTTTCGGTTGAAGTTCAAGTCATGCTGGGTATGGCCCCCCCACCTAAACCGGGCCCGGAATGGGCTCATCATGTCAAAGACATCGGCAAGGTCATTGCTGTTGCCTCAGGCAAAGGCGGCGTCGGCAAATCAACTGTTTCTTCGAACCTCGCTCTTGCACTCGCCAAACAGGGGTACAAGGTCGGCCTGCTCGACGCGGATATCTACGGACCATCACAACAAATGATGATGGGCGCCACCACCGAACCGAGCGGCGGTCCCGACGGCAAGATCCACCCGGTCATCGCGCCCGGAGACGTGAAGGTGATGTCATTCGGCTACATTATTGACGTCGACCAGCCCGTTATCTGGCGCGGACCGATGCTGATGAAAGCCCTCGAACAGTTCTTTGGCGATGTCTTATGGGGAGAACTCGATTACTTGATCGTCGACATGCCACCAGGCACTGGCGATGTAGCGCTCACCCTCTGCCAAAACGTTCCATTGGCCGGCGCCGTGATCGTAACAACACCTCAGGATGTGGCGTTGATCGATGCGCGCAAAGGCCTTCATATGTTCCGCAAACTTGATATCAAGGTACTTGGAATCATCGAGAACATGTCATTCTTCGAGTGTCCTGAGTGCCATCATGTCGAACATATCTTCGGTACGGACGGCGGCAAAAGAACTGCCAACGACCTTGATATCCCATTTCTCGGTGCAGTACCTCTTGAGGCCGCGATTGTCAGCGATTCCGATCAGGGCAAACCCGTCGTACGAAGTCGACCAGAGTCCGCTGCCGCGTTGGCGTTCACAAAGCTCGCATCAACACTTTCGGCGAGTTGATAGAAAACGGGCTACCCGCATATCTCACCAGCTTTCTCCTGCGGCCGATGATGCACCATGCCCAGCAGGAGGTTGGTAAAAAGTGCGGGTTTACCCGCCCTGGTTGAAAGTGAGTGCAACACGAGTTTTGGTCGCCTCAGTGGTGATATTGACAACGACCATTCTCTCTGTCGTGCGGTCCTCAGCAGTCAATAGAATCGAAGGGTTCCCGGCGTTTAAAAACCGGGTCGGAAGCACTTCGAAGCCGAGAATCGTCAAGTTGTGGTCGTAGAAATCGGCGACCTCTTCGATCGAACGTCCGGTGAGGGCGTTGAATCCGCCGCTCGTACCAGTATCGTGTTTTAGAGCGTGACGTCCCTCAATCTCGAATGAATCATGAAGCGGCACCCAATCTGGAAACTCGGTACCACTGCGATCAGCAGTTGAAAAACTGAGTTTTGCCTTGTCGGATGTGATGTGTACAACTCCGTCCGCATCCTCAACCGTGAACTCGCCACTTTCAGAAGAAAAGCTCAGACGCCCCTCGTTCATCGCATTGAGGCCTACTGTCACTTCTTTGCCATTGGTGGTATTGCGCAGGGTGATTGTTCCTTCATCTTCGTTAAATCCAGCTTCCTCGATTTCCGGCCAACGACTGATCAATACGCGGGCTGCTGCTACGGGGTTGTTTTCGAGGTCTGATACAAATTGCCGCGCTCGATGCAAAACCCACCAGGCCGAACCGAGCCCCACGACGATAGCGGCCGCGACACAAGCAAGAGCAACTCGTTTCCATTTCGGCAAAGGACCATTCATCGCTGAAGGATATCACGCTAGCTTGAGAGCCCCCCACCCGGGCGTCGCTACGGGGACACATCAGCGAGAAACTTGATTGACCGAGGTTAGGTGCCCGGGGCGTGGGGACGGTCAGCCCGCCGCGGCGGGGGGAGTTTGCGGGGGGAGAATCCCACCTCATGAGAGATAGTAAGAGGGCGTTCGACAAGGATTCGCGATGG
>PJEL010004837.1_pt1 | contig 11002 bp, 13 predicted proteins | sample 1853271 | NCBI WGS metagenome assembly PJEL01 (sample SAMN08108733, study PRJNA415343) | Invertebrate metagenome, whole genome shotgun sequencing project. | host: Globobulimina | place: Sweden: Gullmar Fjord | collected 2015-08 | reverse complement strand
GTGAGCTGTTGATATTTCATATACTTTTTCTACTTCTTGGCGGGAGTGAAAAAATACTGATATTACAGCTCATCTCTCTAATTTTAAAAGTTGTCGCGGTTAGTATATGAATTCGGCATTCATAACAAAGCCAGCCAGAGGGACGTAAACGCCCCTGCTGGCAGGCGTTATGCGTAAAAGGAAAGTTGCGTGAAAATTGATTTAGAATATATCTCATCAATACTAGATGTTTTTTTAGAAGCTGAAACTGCACATATTGATTTATCATATTTAGAAAAGTCAGGGATCAATTTATCTGGCGAGCTTAATTCTTTTGAAGAAAGGTTTATGTTTCACATGCAAATTGCAATTGATAATCAACTTGTTGGCACTCAAAAAGGCAATGCATATAACTTAAAAGATATTGGGGTTAATCAATCACAAAGTGGCAGAGGTTTAATTATTAACACTCCAATTAGGCTCACTCAAAAAGGTCATGACTTTGCATCTACTTTAAATAATAAAGAAGTTTTAGCTAAATTAAAATCAGAGCTTAAAGATGCTCCTTTCAAAGTCATATTTGAAGGTGGTCAAAAATTAATTCAGCATGCAATGAAAAAGAAATTAGACAATTTATTGGCGTAATTGCGCATAACAAATACATTATGTCGCCACTGCGTGGCTGGGACGGCTTACACTTCGCTCGTTCCTCACTACGTTTCAGCCGCCCCATATGTGGGCGTTATGTGTAGTTCTCCGCAGGCTATAGAGGGGGTTCTGATGACTGATTATTTCGGTTCTTGTCTGTGTGACACCGTGAACTTTGAGGTAAAAGGTGACTTTGATAGCTTTTACCTGTGTCATTGTCAGCATTGCCAAAAAGATACGGGTTCGGCTCATGCGGCAAATCTATTCTCCCAGTCAGCTAAATTGGTGTGGCTGTCGGGTGCAGATGCTGTGACTTCCTTTACGCTTCCCGGCACTCGTCATAATAAAAGCTTTTGTAAGTTGTGCGGCTCAGCATTGCCAAACACTCAGATCCCAGGTTTGCTCGTCGTTCCCGCAGGGTGCTTGGACACGGAAATCTCTATTACGCCAACAGCGCACATATTTTTATCCAGCAAAGCTGCCTGGGATGGGGAGTTAGGGAAAGTGCCAGAGTTCGAGGGCCTGCCAGATTGAGCTACTATCACATAACCAGAGGCTGTTGGCGGACGCACCTACGCTGCGCTTCGGCACGCCGCAAAGCCAAGCGTTAGACCGCCGCACATCTGGACTGCGACGGTCATTGAATACCCCTAGAATATTGCCTCCTAATTTATCTTGTCACCTTTTCGACTATTCTTCTTACCACTGGGGCGACAATGGCAACTGTAGGAAAGGCTATTGGCCATGTCGTTATACAGCTTTTGAGCCACTGTCCAGCAAATTCTGAATGAATTCCTTGAGAGATAAAAAGTACAACAGCGGACACGATACAGACCATTATGGCCGACAGCAAAGCGCTGAAAAGAATTGGGGTAAAACGAACGGGAATATACATATGGTTCTCCTGAGTATGGTTTATTCGTAATGATTTTCATAGTGAACAATAAAGTTTTAGTGCCCATGCTGACGCATATAGGCCAAGCCCAAAAACAGCATGATTAATAACACTATGCAGTCTTGAAGAGTTTGGTTTTGGTGTTCGAGATGAGGCAATGCCAGCTCCCATGCCCGGCTGCATTAATAAAAAGGGTGCTGCTACTGTCCCAAAGCCAACAACGAGCGCCGGGCCAATTGTTGGATTGAGAATCCAAGTCTTACCTGTGGTAGCAACCAGCAAGGCTGCGAAAGCTATTCCTATTAAGTAGTGGGCGATCCATCCAATAAAGTGCTCTCCTTGCATAGGAACAGATGCTGCAATAGAGTCATGACGAAATTTTCCGTGCGTCATGTAAGCTAACCAGCGCCCAACCATTCCATAATTTGGGGGAGGAATTCCCAGCAGTGATTTCCTCAATATGCCCCACAAGTCCATCACACCAGTTGCTCCAATTCCTATAAAAAATACAATCACTAGATTATTCATAACTATCACCTTTGCTTGTTTCGATTTCGAACTAGTGATAGCGTACTACTTCAAGTCGACTTGAGGTCAAGGGTTATTTATGGACATAGCAGAGGTGGCCAAGCGTTCTGGGGTTCCAGCCTCCACATTGCGTTTCTATGAAGAAAAAGGATTGATCAATTCTGTTGGCAGGCAAGGACTTCGCCGGGTTTTTGGAGCCAATATTTTGGAGAGGCTTGCATTGATTGCTCTGGGGCGAGTAGCTGGATTTTCACTAGATGAAATCGCTCAAATGGTGGGAGCTAAAGGAAGCCCAAATATTGATAGAGAGCTGCTGGTGAAGAAGGCAGATGAACTGGATAGCACTATCCAAAAGCTGATAGCGATGCGCGATGGGCTTAGGCATGCAGCTGTCTGTTCTGCTCCGAGCCATATGGAGTGTCCTAAGTTTCGTCGATTGCTCGGATTAGCGGCATCTGGAGCGATTAAAAATGAAGCCTCGGATCAACTGCCAAAAAGGCGGCGACCTAACAAAGCGTTGCAACGGACAAGCCGGTGAACTAGGCGTTCAGGCTGTAGAAAAATAGCCTGAAACCACGAATCATCAGCATTATTCCTGTAAAATATCATTTTTACCGCTAATTGACGGTTTCATGGCCAATTTCTTAGGTTAGGCGATAATTTAAATCAAAGTGTATTTCTGGATATTAATTATTTAGAAGTTCTGGGCGAGAATACTTTTTAATTTTGCCTCTAATCAGTTGGTAATTCATTAATTAGATTTAACTGAATTTACTCGTCGTTATGAAAATAAATCCGTTGGTCGAAAATCCTATCCACCTTCATTATTGTTGCGAGTTATTTTTTCTGCCTACTAGAGGGTATCATTTCAAACAGAGCCATTGATGGCTGCAAATTTCCTTCTGACGCATTCAGGGAGAGCGGTGGTACTTATGCTGATATGAAAAAGAAATCGATCAAGCTTCCAGCCTCCGCGAACGTATCGTTAATGGCTATTTATTAAATGGTTATGAAAAAACTGATGACGTCTATAGTGATGCTAAATGCGTAGAAAGGATCGCGTAACGAGGCTTTGAGCTTTATCTGGTATATATAAATCAAAATATTGATGTCGGTATGTGAATCTGAAAAAATTAAACAATAGCTGTATCAGGACATATTTGCTCAACAGTTAAAGGCTGGTTGTGCGAAAAATGGAGTTTAAATATCTTATGAACAAGTTTTTACTATTTCTAGTTTTACTTTTTTCTCAAGCGACATTTGCAGAAGTCGAGCAATTTTATGAACCAAGAATTGATGGTCTGAGAATGGATCGTTGTTTAACTTTTGCAAAAGGCTGTAATGAACCAGCTGCAAATAGATGGTGTTTTCAAGAAGGGTATGAGAAAGCGATTTACTGGGAGTTATTAGATAACGTGGGCGATAAATATCCAACTAAGACAATTAGCAGCAAAGCCATCTGTAATAACAAATCTTGTGATTCATTCCAGTTTATTGTTTGCTACAGGCCGTAATTATCACCAGTAGCGATGACTTGAGCTTTATTTGGTGATGTATGAATATAAAAAATTAAGTAATGGGTGTATAAGGATTTTCCTACTTAAAAGTTAATTTTTCTACAGCTTTGTCATACGCAGCAAGGATTTTTCATCGAATGAAATATAAAGTTATTGATAAATCAGAAGCTGAAGAAGTCGCTAAATTAGCAGTGTGTCTCACGAATGAAATTATCGGATGCTTTCGAGGATTAGCATTAAATATTGTGCTAAAAGCCTTGTTGGAACTTGAAGCCTAAGTGGCTGCGGTGTTCGATATGTCTTTAAAAGTATTATTATAAACACTAGTAAGTGGTCCTCAGTAAGGGGGAGTTAGTAATCGAATACTTATTGGGATTGATTGCGTTAGTTACTTCAATGCTAGCGGCTATCGTTGGCTTTGGCGGAGGTATGCTATTAATCGCTATTCTGCCTGCGTTTCTTGGTTCTAACGTGATAATACCTATTCATGGCCTGGTTCAGCTAGCAAGCAACTCGTCGCGTATGTTGTTTTCATTAAGGTACGTTAAGTGGGAGCTTCTTCCTCGTTTTTTGTGTGGCTCAGTAATCGGTGCACTTGTAGTGGGTTACGGTCTCTCTCATATTTCAATGGATTATGTTCCAGTAGCAATTGGTTTATATATTTTGCTTAATATATGGAGTCCACGCTTTTCAGATTTTGTCAGTCGATATGAAAACTATTATTTGATTGGTTTTTTGCAAACTGGGTTGGGGCTGGTCGTTGGGGCCACTGGACCTTTGGCTTTGAGTGTATTAACAAAACAGCTGCAATCAAAAGATGAAATTATAGCAACCAGTTCATTGTTTATGACAATCAGTCATTCAGCAAAAATTCCAGTGTATTTATCGGTTACCGCAAGCATATTCTCCGATTTAAATCTTATTGTTTGCATGGTTGTAGGTGCAGTCTTAGGTTCTTTTCTTGGGACAAGGCTGAGGCTGAGCGCAAGGAATGATTACATCATTAGTATAATAAAGGTGTTATTAACCTTGCTTTCAGTAAAGATGATTGGCGAAGTTGTTTACTAGGTCGTTACGTTAACGACAGATTAAACGACTCAAGTTTCAGTTCTTCACCCGCTTGCCATTTTATAAACCAGCCTTTATTTCCCCAGTCGCCAAGAACATAGCGAGTGCGGTTTTCACCTTCAAATTCCCAATGATGAATATTTGGGCGGTGAGTATGGCCATGAATCATGGTTGCGCAGTTGGCCGCAGATAATGCTTTATCAACCGCTTCTTGATTAACATCCATAATTTCGTAGCTTTTGCCTTTTTGGCTTTCTTTGCTTTCGCTGCGAATTTTTTTTGCGAATTCAAGGCGTTCAGGAATGGGTTTGGAAAGCAGTTGTGCTTGAAATTGTTCGTTGCGTAATAGAAAACGCACTTTCATGTATTCAGTATCATCGGTGCATAGGCTGTCGCCGTGCATCAATAAAATACTGTCTTCGCCTAAGGTAATTAATTTGGATTCTTCCAATAATTCGCAGTGGGCTTTATCACACCAAGCTTGTCCGACTAAGAAGTCGCGATTGCCATGCATGAAATAAATCTTGGTGCCTTTGTTTGCACACTTTTGTAAAGCATTATTGATTAACTCTATGTATTCATTGGAGTAATCGTCGCCAATCCAGACTTCAAAAAAGTCGCCTAGAATATAAAGCTCTTCAGCATTGTTTACGGAGCCTTTAGCGTGTTCTAGAGAGTCTAGAAACGACAAAAAGCCATCAGTGATGGCTTTTTGTGCAGGTTCCAGATGTAGGTCAGAAATAAAATAAATCGCCATATCTGGAATCTTCTTATGCTTCAATAACAGTTGCAGATTCGATGATTACATCATCAACTGGAACGTCTTGGTGGCCACGGCGAGTTGTAGTCGGAGTGCCTTTGATTTTGTTTACAATATCCATGCCTTCAACAACTTCACCGAATACACAGTATCCCCAACCTTCAGCATTTTTTGCAGTGTGGTTTAGGAAGGTATTGTCTGAAACGTTGATGAAGAATTGAGCGCTTGCAGAATGAGGGTCCATTGTACGAGCCATTGCTAAAGTACCAGTCTTGTTAGAAAGACCGTTATCAGCTTCGTTATCGATTGTATCGTTAGTGCGCTTTTCTTCCATGCCAGGAAGCATGCCGCCGCCTTGAACCATGAAGCCGTCGATTACGCGGTGAAAGATAATGCCGTCGTAAAAACCTTCTTCTACATATTTTTGGAAGTTAGCCGCTGTTTTAGGGGCTTCTTCGTTGAAAAGGTTGATTTTGATGTCGCCGAAGTTGGTCTTTAAAAGAATCATAGGGTTTCCTAGTGGTTAGGGTATTAAAAGTTATGAAGAATTAAATAGTTATAAAATGACTATTATTGAATCTACGTATGGCTCTAGGCCGTATGACGCGTATAATAACGGTTTTTTCCATGAATATCAGCTGATAACTCGCATTATCTAATCTAACTGCAGAGACATAAAAGAGACGCAAAACGCATGTCAGAGACTAATAACGTCAATAACTTTGTTGCCAAAATCGTTGAAGAAGACCTAGCCAGTGGCAAGATCGACAAGGTCATTACTCGTTTTCCACCTGAGCCGAATGGCTATTTACACGTTGGCCACGCTAAATCCATCTGTTTGAACTTCGGTTTGGCAGAGAAATTTAATGGTGAATGTAACCTGCGTTTTGATGATACGAATCCTGAAAAAGAAAGCCAAGAATACATTGATGCCATTAAAGAAGATGTCACTTGGTTGGGCTTTAAGTGGGCAGGGGATATTCGTTTTTCTTCGGATTATTTCGATACCTTGTATGAGTATGCTATTGCGTTGATTAAATCGGGTAATGCTTACGTCTGTAGTCTTAAGCCTGAAGAGTCTGAAGAGTATAAAGGCGATTTCAATCGTCCGGGTAAAAACAGCCCGTATCGTGATCGCAGTGTTGAAGAAAATTTAGACTTGTTTGCTCGCATGAAAGCCGGTGAGTTTAAAGATGGCGAGCATGCGTTGCGCGCTAAAATTGATATGGCATCGGGCAATATGAATTTGCGTGATCCTATTATGTATCGCATTCGCCATGTTGAGCATCATCAGACGGGTAATAAATGGTGCATTTATCCTATTTATGATTTCACTCATGGCCAGTCAGATGCGCTAGAAGGCATTACGCATTCTGTTTGTACGCTTGAATTTGAAGATCATCGACCATTATATGATTGGTATATTAATAATTTACCAGTGCCTGCGAAACCACAGCAGTATGAATTCGGCCGCTTGAGCCTGAACTATACCGTAACGTCTAAGCGCAAGCTTAAGCAGCTGGTTGATGAGAATGTGGTTTCAGGTTGGGATGATCCTCGCATGCCAACGATTTCAGGTATGCGTCGTCGTGGTTTTACACCAGCGTCTATTCGTAATTTCTGTGAAATGATTGGTGTGTCTCGCAGTGATGGTGTCGTTGATATCGCCATGTTAGAGCATGCTTTGCGTAGCGATTTAAATAGTAATGCACCGCGCGCGATGGCGGTTATTAATCCGTTAAAAGTGGTTATCACGAATATGGCGGATGATCATTACGAAGACATTACGGTTGAGTCTTTGCCAGACTCCTTGATTGAAGAGACGGGGGCATCGTTATTACGGACGGTTCCGTTTACCAAAGAAATTTTTATCGATCAAGAAGACTTTAAAGAAGAATACAGTAAGAAATTTAAGAAGAAATTTTGCCCAGGTAAACGTATTCGTTTACGTCATGGTTATGTTATTGAAGCGACGGATTTCATCAAGAATGATGCCGGTGAAATTGTTCAGGTTAATGCCACTCAAGTCACGACTGTATTGGGTGAAGATCCTGCGGATGACGTGAAGCCAAAAGGGGTTGTGCATTGGGTGTCAGCTTCTCATGGTGTTGAAGCTGAATTGCGCGTTTATGGTCGTTTATTGAATCACGAATCTCCCGATCGTGGTGGTGAAGACTTTATGACGCATATTAATCCTGATTCTTTATCAGTATCGACAGCGATTGTTGAGCCAAGTTTGGCGCAAGCAGCCCCTGAAACAGTATTTCAGTTTGAGCGTGAAGGCTATTACGTAGCAGATCGTTGTGATCATACCGCTGATAAGCCCGTATTTAATTTGACCATTGGTTTGCGCGAAGACAAGTCTCTCTCTCAATAGAGAGAGCATAAGGATTTAAAATGAAAATTTACAATACGTTAACGCGTCAAAAAGAAGAATTTAGACCGATTGTTGAAGGTAAGGTTGGCATGTACGTATGCGGCATGACCGTTTACGATTTGTGTCATCTTGGTCATGCGCGTGTTTTGACGGCGTTTGATGTGATTGCGCGTTATTTGCGTCATAAGGGTTACGACGTAAATTACGTGCGTAATATTACCGATATCGACGATAAAATCATCAATCGAGCCAATGAAAATGGCGAAGCGTTTGATGTCTTAACCGAGCGTTTCATTAATGAAATGCATGTTGATGCTAAAGCATTGGGCATTGAAGCTCCAGATGCTGAGCCGCGTGCGACGGCGCACATTGATGGCATTATTGAAATGGTTCAAACCCTGATTGAAAAGGGTTATGCCTATGCGGCTGAAAATGGCGATGTGTATTATTCCGTTCGTAAGTTTGAAGGTTATGGCAAGTTGTCGGGCAAGATTCTAGACGATCTAGAAGCGGGTGCTCGCATTGAAATAGATGAAGTGAAGCAAGATCCTCTGGATTTCGTTTTGTGGAAGCATGCTAAGGCCGATGAGCCGCATTGGGATTCCCCTTGGGGTATTGGTCGTCCTGGTTGGCACATTGAGTGTTCAGTTATGTCGACGTGCTGCTTGGGTAACAATTTCGATATTCATGGTGGTGGCCCAGACCTTAAGTTCCCGCATCACGAAAATGAAATTGCTCAAAGTGAAGCGGCTACTGGCAGTCAGTATGCAAATAGCTGGATGCATGCAGGTGCGGTTCGCATTGATGGCGAGAAAATGTCTAAGTCATTGGGCAACTTCTTTACTATTCGTGAAATTTTAGAGAAGTACCATCCAGAAACGGTGCGCTTCTTCTTGTTATCTAGCCAATACCGCAGCTCAATCAACTATAGCGAAGACAGCTTAAAAGAAGCTCAGGTTAAGCTGGATCGTTTTTATAATGCGTTAGCGCAAGTTGATGCTTATGTGCCTGCTGCGACTAATAACGATTATAGCGACCGTTTCCATGCCGCGATGGATGATGATTTCAATACACCCGAAGCGATTGGTGTGCTGTTTGATTTGGTTCGTGAAGTGAATAAAGCCGAAGGCGAAAAGAAATTTGCTTTAGGTGCTCAGCTTCGTGAGTTAGGCGCGATTTTAGGTTGCTTGCAGCTTCCTCCAGAAGAGTTTCTACAATCTGGTGGTGATGTTGATGTTGAGTATATTGAAACCATGATTCAAAAGCGTATTGATGCTAAGAAGGCAAAAGATTTTGCGACGGCGGATGGCGTGCGTGATGAGTTGTTGGCGCAGGGGATTACGTTGCGTGATGGTCCAGAAGGGACAAGCTGGACTCAAGGCTAAAGGATTGTCGTACGACTGTCGCCCTAAAGGACGACCTACATTGAGTTTTATCTCTTTGTAGGTCGCGGCTTTAGTCCGACAGATCTTGGTTTTCTAAATTTTAGTATGCAATTCTTCGCATGCTTGCAAAGTATTCTCTAAAAGCTTAGCGCGGGTCATAGGGCCAACGCCGCCTGGTACTGGAGTAATGTGGCTAGCGTTCTGCGAGGCCGCTTCAAATTCAACGTCTCCTACAAGCTTGCCGTCTTCTAAGCGGTTGATGCCTACGTCAATTACGATGGCGCCTTTCTTGATCCATTCGCCTTTTACGATGTCAGGGCGACCAACGGCAACGACTACGATGTCGCCTAAGCGAACGTGGCTTTCAAGATCTTCAGTGAAGCGGTGACACGTCGTTACTGTGCAACCTTTCAGTAATAACTCTAACCCCATTGGGCGACCAACGATATTAGAAGAACCTACGATCACGGCATGTTTGCCTTTGATGGGTTCTTTGGTATTTTCTAATAGTGTCACGATGCCAGCAGGTGTGCAGGGGCGCAGTAGTGGCATGCGCTGAGCAAGGCGGCCAATATTGAAGGGGTGGAAGCCATCAACATCTTTATCTGGCGCAATGCGTTCTAAAATTTCATCTGATTTCAATTGCGCCGGTAATGGTAGCTGTACCAATATGCCATCAATTGTATCGTCGTTATTCAATTCGTCTATTAGGCTTAGTAGTTCGCCTTGAGAGGTTGATACGGGTAAGTCATAAGCTTGGCTATTGATGCCAACTTCTTCGCAGTCTTTACGTTTGTGTTTAACATAGACTTCGGAGGCAGGATCTTTACCGACTAAGATAACGGCTAAGCCCGGGGCTCTTAGTCCTTTGTCTAAACGCTGCTGTACGCGTTCGGCAACTGTTTTACGAATAGATTCGGCAGTAGCTTTGCCATCAATAATTTGAGCGCTCATGTAAATCTTTAACCTTGCAGTAGATCAGAAGAAATCTGGTGTGATTCGTTAGCGTGATTTTCTCACGACTGACTATTAAAACAAAGTAGGGAGGTGAGTTTATTCCACCGAATGCTGAATTATTAGGTTAACCCCGTTGTTTTTATTAACTTTTTAAAAAAATAACTCGAGAAAGAGGTTGACGCAGTCAGGGGGCGTGGGTAATATGCGCACCACTTCAACGAGACGGTGAAATCATTTACCTCTTGAGGATGTTTCGGGATATAGCGCAGTCTGGTAGCGCGCCTGCTTTGGGAGCAGGATGTCGGGAGTTCGAATCTCTCTATCCCGACCACTAAATCTAACGCTAGTTAGATGGCCATGCGCCTATAGCTCAACTGGATAGAGCATCGCCCTTCTAAGGCGAGGGTTGCAGGTTCGAGTCCTGCTGGGCGTACCAATTAATTTGGATGGTCTTTTAGGTTATTAGTGGTTGTACGATGAATATCTGGTGGCTGTAGCTCAGTTGGTAGAGCGCAGGATTGTGATTCCTGTGGTCGAGGGTTCGATCCCCTTCAGCCACCCCATTTCTAGTAAAAATTTTACACTTCCCCTTGAAATTCAAAACATTAGCCGCAATTAAGATAATTACTTAATTTATTCGTGCCGCTGAACCCTATGCTTTATGGCTATGGTTCTAATGCTAAGCATGGGATATAATACGCGACTTTTATGATGTCAGGTGCAATGAAAGCCTATTTAAAATACCTATATGGCTACCTGTATTCCAAGACCAAACGTTAATTTAACTGAGAGAAAAACATGCAAATTTCTATCGAAAATACTAAAGGCATAGAGCGCAAGATGACAATTGGCGTTACTGCCGCTGACGTTGACGGTCAGGTTGTTGTA
>PJEL010004836.1_pt1 | contig 11002 bp, 7 predicted proteins | sample 1853271 | NCBI WGS metagenome assembly PJEL01 (sample SAMN08108733, study PRJNA415343) | Invertebrate metagenome, whole genome shotgun sequencing project. | host: Globobulimina | place: Sweden: Gullmar Fjord | collected 2015-08 | reverse complement strand
GTGGGGCAGGGGGGAGGGCTTAAAGTTGATTACTTTAGGACTTTTGCCGTTACTACCCTTTGAGAATATTTTGTAACCATCTCTAAAGCCATTTTTCCAAATATAGTCAATTGAGCTTGCTGTGTACTTTCGGTTAAGTTCAAGGGGAATGTAGTCTACTTCACCTTTCAGCCTAATCGTTACATCATCTGATTCAATTGTATAAATTGGATTATCTGGATTCCCCGAAACATGATAATTAAATTTTATTCCAGATACCTGAAGAAAACGACCATCTCCAAGATGTACTTTGGATATTGAATTACGCAGAATGTCAAGAAGCTCCTCACCGGTAATTTCAAAAGCAACAAGATTGTTGTTGAAATAGAAAACCCCCTCCATATCATAGTTACGAATTGACCCGGGAGGTATATTATCGTTTATGCGAATACCACCGCCGTTGATAAATGCCAAGTCCGTCTCCATAGTGTTACGCGCTACATCAGCAATGAAATTACCAAGTGCAGTCTCACGTCCACGGACTGCCGGCTCGACCCCCTCAAGCAAATATTTTGTAGAACCGATTTTTCCCATTAGATCATAACCCTTTTCTTTTTTGACATCCTTTGTGAGTTCCACAAGCCAATGCTGCACTTCGGCATTTACTACCGGATCAATATCTATTTCAGGGCCAATCTCTACTTTTCGATGGTCTGAAATAACAGAGCCATTAGCAAATACACGAACATCATGAACAATAGCACTTAGAGCATCAGAATCAGCCTTAGTTATCCATGTCTGCCCAACCTTACGCTCAATATAAAAGTGCTCATGCCCTCCAATGACAATATCTATCTCCGGGTAGTCCTTTGCCATTTGCACATCCTGGTCTAAATCCTGGTGAGTCAGGGCAATAATGACTTGAGCACCTTTCGACTTCAAAAGATCTAGCGCTGCTAGTATAGCGACCTTACGCGCTGCAATATCACCATAATCATAACTTACGTAATCTTGGTGTCTGGCATCAACTGTTAATCCAAATATACCGACACGAACACCGTCAACGTCCTGAACGATTACATCATGGACATTATTAAGCCGTTGCGAGAAGGGTGCCCCTTCTGAATCTTTTGTTGAACAGTATCTGACATTTGAAGCTACCCACGCGAAATCTGACTGGGCAACTCGTCCGAGGAGTACACCGGGGTCTTTGTCATCAAACTCGTGATTACCAAAGACAACTACGAGGTTTTTATCAAATGCGGCAGGATCACCGTCTAACAGGTTGAGAACCTTTATCATAGGTTGTGCACGCAAGTATTTACTCATAACAGATGGGAAAAGGAGATCCCCTGCATGCAGAACAAGCACCTCTCTGCCTTCAGCTTCAAGCTGTTTCCTGAGAGTGCGTACCCTCGCAATACCTCCAACATTTCCACCCTCCAAACCTTCAATCTTATATACGTCATTTATCTGAAGAATAGTGAAGCTAGCATCACTATCAATCCTTGCTTTAGTGTTCAGCGTATCTGGTGGAGTAGAGCAGGAAGCAGCCAGCATTACAACTATTAACATAGTAGCTACTCGTAATGTATGTCTGATAGTCATATTACATATCCTTTCTATGTACAAATCTAATGATCATGCTAGTATTTGCACAATCAAAATTTACGTTTGAGTGATATGCATACTTACGTCTTTTCTCATTTCTTAATTGCTTCGCTAATAAATGAAACTGCTTTATCGTATTCTTGTACAGTATTCATTCTATTCTCAAAAATTTCCATTAATTGTTCACGTACAACTTGAGTAACAACGTATTCTGCCGTCTCCTCACTGGATTTTGCAATTTCATAATCACTCTGACCTTTTTCATATGCTTTCTGAGTTCTTCCTTCTTCTTCAACCAATGATTTAACTTGCCCCTGACTCACACTAATATTAGCAGTCAATAATTCTATCTTGCCCTCCACTTTTAACAAGTCTTTCTGCTTAATATAATGTTCATTCTCTAAACGTTGTCTGACAGCAACATCTCCACCCGGCGGCAAAATAAAAATTCTTTGGTCCAAATCTGCAATGGATTCCTTAAGTTTATTTTGTAAATATCATAATTATTTACACTGCAAAACGTTACGATATTTGATGCCAAATGCCTTCTCTCAGAAAATGTTGTTAATATCATTATGCCAGCTTGCCATTTATTGTTTTTATCAAATCTTCAAAATCAGATTTAGCGACTGCCTCCACCTTTGCAGGATCCCATTTATAGATTACATCTTTTTCATCACCATTCACCCACTTATCAATATCTAACTCACGGTTAGTAAACGGAGGGAATTTTGCATTTTGTGTCCCTATAATATCAACGATACAACCGCAATAAGCCAGGATACTATTCCATGTATTACTGGTAATCTCACCTAATTCAAGATATTTCAACTTATAAGGGTAAACTTCATTGAGTTCATCACCCCTGCATTGATCATGTGCAATATTTTCCGGAACCAGTACTTTACCTGCCTGTGCCTGCTCTACCAGCAACGGATGAAATCTACTGCCTCATTTTTATAAATATCATATTCGGACAAAGCCTGATTATTAAGCAAGGTATGCTTAGAAAGTTAAGTCCAATGACCACCATTGCAAAACACCTGTATCAATATCAGCATTATCACTGACCTGCAAAATCCAATCTCCTTTTATCTGTTGTTCTGTCTCTATCAGAGAGGCCAGTGCAGACGATGAATTATCATAGGATGCTTTTAAATCATGCTTGTTTCCACCTTCCCTTAGCTTATGAAGAGTGGCTGTTTTGTTTGACGGTGAGATCAAATCGACCTGAAGGTCACCTATAAAAGTGTGAGAGATTTCAACACTCACTTTAATATCTTTGGCTGTTCCATCCTCTGATATTGATATAATACTTTGTATACCACGAGGATCATTATCAGGTATTGCCATCTCAGGTGATAATTCCTTTTTTATAACATTGTCTACCTCATCGTACTCGATCTCGATTTTCCATGAGTTGAATCTGCCGGCATCTCTTGCAACCTTATCTTTAACCGTTATGGTCCAGTCACCCCTCATTGATTTACCGCTACAAGTCGCAAGCTCATTATGATCAGCAGAGCTGAATGTTCTTACTAAATCGTGATTACTTTCCCCCTTACCTTCGAAGAGAATGATACCAGTAGTAAAAGGTGTTTCAAGCGTAACTTCTAAATCACCAATGTAAGTATGTGTAATATCAATATCGATAGATATTTTTATAATGTTTCCTGATTTATTGATATTAAACGTATCTTTTATACCGACAGTATCATTATCCGGTATTAGCAAATTTGGTCTTGATTCTTTTACAACTACAGGCAACAATACATCAGGGCTGCCTGTCTTAAACTTTATTACAGAGTCAGGGTCACTTATATCAAAAATGTTCATCCCCGAATCAGTACCATCCCACGTTTTGGAGGAGGGAGTTGTATCATAAGACAACACTAATCCATCCATTTTATGGAACATATCACTTGAATCACCACGATTTCGATTATTCTCAAGATCAAGACTCCCGTCTGCCTGAATCAAAGCACACTGATAATGTTTATCTGCAGTGCCACCTTGCCATTCGTTAGACCCCAGGGTATCACAGTGGTATACGGCAAGACCGTTAGAAGGACTGTGAATGTCCAGACCATTTTCAGATCTATTTTCAATTAAAAAATATTCATTGGAGTTATCCGTCTCATATCTGAAGATGGTTGAATAATCACCGTGCTTAGCAACATACTCTCCTGAACTGTTTAATGTAACCTGGTTATCATGCCAATTTGCAAGATCTCTTAAATAAGCACATAAAGGTGCCGGGGTGCGTCCTCGATTTAATTGATTCCCCGATGACATCAAGCAGTATTTACCCATGCCCTCACTTGGATCAGAATCTCCGTCTCTTCTGCCATAATCATACAAATCCGGAAAACGACACAGAAGATGTCCTGTCTCATGGCAAATAGTGCCTATTTTCAAGTCTACCAACCTGCGGCCAAGACTTTGAATCGTATAAAGATCAGTTTTGATGCCTCCATAAGTTAAATCTATCGTGTGATTATGAGGCCATAACCAATCTTCATAAACAGTAGATCCAGCATATAAGAAATTTATTGCATCTACAACACCATGACCTTTGGAGTCAAATTCGCTGAGATCAATATCAAACTCATCTATGGCAGCATTTAATGTCTCATCCATTAATTTATTACTTATATAGTGGTTTCGATTTTTTCTTAGTGTTACCGGACCTACAACTTTATTAGTGTACTCCAGCTTTCCATTAGACATCAACTGATAATATGATTTGACGGAACAATAGTTTCCATTAATATTGTAATTGCCATCGTTCATGAGTGATTCTACCTGAGCAGCAGTAATTTCCGACTTAACATCCTTAAAATTAATTAATATTGTCAGGCCTTTAACCTTTCCTTTATTGACAATTCTTCCTTCAAGTAAACCATTATTTCGACCCCTAGTACCCATGACACCAGGAGGTGGAGTTGCAATTGGACGCATTAAATTATAACGCGTATCAAATTTATTATTTCTGACTTTTTTGTCTTCCTGTATGTGACGCCGAATATCATCTGGTGCCGGTTTTGTAATAGGTATTCCACTTGAAGTGAAATGACCCTTCACCAAAATTGCATAACTATATTTCTCAATATCAGGATCATATACTACTGTGTATCCACTGGTACTTTCATAACGAGAATAAAATTCATCCCCAAAAACCTTAAGCTGTACATCAGGCCCATCACCCTGTGGAAAGGTTCGTGTTTCATTAATAAGAACACACATAACATCCTCCTTTCATATACAATATTAAATTATTATAGTCTAAACTGGAGTAGAATACTCAACCGTCTATTAGATTAGACATTGTTTATGATACTTTTTTCTTAGCATCGCTTTTTTAAAGAAACTTTTCCCAGCCATTTTTCACATCCACATCTGTAAGCTTTTTTATTTTTTCTATATATTTGTCCAAAATTATAAATCTAACTTACAATCGCATTCCTGCACTTTCATTAATAGTCATCTTTCTTAGATTTTTCCGCTAATGTCGAATACTAAATTAATCAACTGCCTTTGACACCGATAGGATTTGTAGAATTAAAACAGAAGAACAGACACAATAGTTTTATGATGTATAGTTGTTTGTCAACATTTATGTCTATTCCTTTATTTCTCCCAATTTGATTAATGGCTTTGGACACGAAAAAAATAAAGCCTTACACATTAACTTGCTTAAATTCGGTGATCCCTTGATTCTTATCTATAGTCACTTTTCTAAAATATGGCGGATTTTTATCGTTTCTTCCGGCGATACTACATGATGCGGTTTGTACTATTACAGGGCTACCTTTTCCCCACCATGCGTATGGTTTTCTATAGTCATAATTATCGCCGTATTTGTCGTGGTATATCCTGATATTATGATTACTGTCTTTCTCTACCCTGAATTCAATATTTCTGTGAGCATGTCCTGAAAAAACAATATCTACTGGTTTGAGATTACGTGCTACGTCAGGTTTTACCAATTCACTCTCTCTAAAACCTGTGCAAAGATAAAAGAACTGGCTAAGGTAGTGGTTTATGGTTCCATAAGTCAAATAGCACTCATCTTTAGATATCCATGCAGGATTACTTCTGTTACTCTCTATGAGTCCATCCTGCTTCTTATCAAATTTAGTATCATCAGGAGTATTAATCGGTGGGGAATGTAGAAAGACAAACATGCTGCTATTTTGGTTTGAATCTTTACTGATAAAACTTATTACTTTCTCAAGCCATACTATTTGCTCCCAATTATAGTATATCTGTTCATCATCAAACGCCCTTGTATCCGGTGAACCTCCAAGAATATTATCTCTTATACTCATTTTTTTAATATGTTGTATCTGTTTTCCATCTAAGAGTTGACCAATAAAAACATCTGCTCCTGTATCCATGACAATAAAACTATGCTTCCCATACTGGAAGGCATAATCGAAATAAGGATTTACATGTTTCAGATAATAATGCAGAGCAGACGCCTCGGCATGTATCGGATTATCTATCATCATGTCAACAATTTTAGCTGTTTTCCACTCAATAAATTTCTTAACGCCCCATATGGCAAGAGCGACTACCACAAAGAAAAGGGCTGATAAAAGACTATACTTCCATCCCACCATTTTACCAGTACCTGCCCCAGTTCCAACTGCTGCTACCCCCAAGGATGCCGGCAAAATCTTTAAGACTTTTGATACGATAGAGCTATAAAAGGTTTTTGCCAATTTCAGAGTCCACTTGTCTGAGAAGGCATCAAGATTCATTTTGTCAAGTGCCTTATCTTTTACCATTTTTGCCAACTTAGCTCTTTTATCATCCGGATATTCTGATGAGTCAAAAGATTTGTACTTGTAATGCTTTAGTTCGTCCTCATGCAGACCAAAGCTTTCTCTATTATACTTAGTAAGGTTTGGATCATAAGGATGAAGACGCCAGTCATGGTTACCTGTGGACGTAAACACGGCAATTTTTAAACCAAGATTACCTCGCTCATTCTCATTCCCTGCACCGGTGATTATATTGATGAATGTTTTCCAATTGTTCTCATCAGGGCTTGACTCATCTTCCCATCCGAGAAAGGCAAAATCTACAAGGTCTCCTGTTATAACAACAAAATCTAACTCTCCATTGTCAGCCATATTGTTGGCATGCCTGATAAAATCTCTCAGGTTTCCATTAAAATTAATATATCCCTTTATAATGTCATCCCTACTTCTCCTGCTCTTAACCTTCAGGACTTCATCCAGAATTACATCATTTCTAGTTGCTATATGTGGGTCAGTAATTTGTATAAATTTACAATCGGCTACAGTGCTTTCAGCAAACTGTATTGAATGGTAATTGACTCTCTCCCACCCACTGGATTTATCCTTATAAACAAGGTCATAAAGACATGGCAAATTTTTTCCGTCCTTCTGTTGGAGCAGAGAATCAGGGTCTGCTAGATTTTTAGCATCTAAAACGACATTTGCTCTCCAATATCTGGTGTTTTCGCCTAAAACGTTATAATGGTATTCACTGTTGATAAGATATCTGGTGTCTTCTATATCCTTAATGTCAGAAAGCTTATTCCACTCTGTAAGCTCTTCCAGCTCTCCCTTAATTGACAATTGAATGTCTTTTGATGATTTACCTGATGAGCTGGAAATCCTCAGAAAAAGAATACCCTTAAAACTATCTTTCAAAGGTGTAGTTAACTCTCCATAACGGCCGGCGACAACAAGTGTGAATGTCTTTCCCTGTTTAATCTCGTCTATAGAAATTATGTGAGGACAGCCAAGATTGGGACTTATTATCAATGGAAATTCATCTGTTTGTGACATTTGATATCCTTTCCGAATTCATAAAATAATCTAAACTAGTTTGTTCTTCTTCCTTTGTCATAAAAGAAGACCGTTTGTATTCCGGTGTAAGGCCCAGGCGTTTAGGCTTATCCAACCATAACGGATTGTATGGCATAAGTGAACAATTAGAGACTCCGTTCTTTTTCAAGAACTCAGCTATCCCGCTCAAATTTTCACGTGTATTAGTAATATCCGGAATCAAAGGAATGCGAGGAATAACTGGGATATTGCACTCCCTGATTAATCGTGAGAAATTTTCGATGATGAGTCTGCTTGAACGTCCCGTGTATTTGAGGCTTTCAGTATCACTGATTAATTTGATATCAAAATAGATCAGGTCTAGAAATGGAAGAACCTGCTTGCGAAAATCCTCATAATTAAAGAACCCACAGGTTTCAATTGCAGTATCAATATGCTCTTCTTTCAGCGCCTTTAAAAAGTGCCCGGCAAAACTCATCTGTAAGGTAGGTTCTCCACCAGTTAGAGTTACTCCTCCACCAGTTGAAGAAAAAAATGGCTTGTCTACACAAATCTCGTATAGTAGCTCTTCTACAGTTATCCAACGGCCTACTGGTTCTAAGGCTTTTGTCGGACATAGTGAAAAGCAGAAATCACATCTATCGCAGAGTTTATGTTCAACCTTAAGTGGGTGGTCTTGCAGAATTGATTCGGTACGACATACAGAGGCACATGGATAACCACAATCTGGCGCGCAGCAAGTTTCACTGTTAAAGGAGATGCCCGGCTCAGGCTCAATGCCTTCCGGGTTCTGACACCAGACACAGGACAATGGGCAACCTTTAAAGAATACGGCAGTACGTATTCCAGGCCCGTCCTCACTGCAATCCCTCTTTACATCAAATATTAGTGCTTTCTCTTCCAGGAAATTCTCCTCATCAACTAATATTATTGTCTATGCGTTGTGCTTCAAAGACCGAAGGCTAATTTAAGATTAGTAGCAATAGAACCAAACTTGAAAATATGTCCCACATTTCCTCTTACATGCATAAGGTTATCTAAAAGCAGGCTCACCAGGTCAATGTTAGGATTTTCCGTCAAACCGAGAATAGCCTTAACATCTTTAAAAAGGATCACTATATCAACCTTATCAGGATCATTTTCAATCTGTTCCGCATCTTTTTCCTTTAATACCGTTGTTGCAACTATAGCATCAGGGTTTGGAACTCTACCAAAAATAGTATTTCTGAAAAGTTTTTCAGGATCCGGGCAAAACTCCAGCAAGACATTCATATCATCTCCCTGCTTATCCGTACGAAAAAGGATCCTACCCTGATAGTAACGCTTGCCGCCTTCTACACTGGAATCCAGTATTTCAAAATTCTCTACAAGGAAATCCATGTCTTTTTTATATAACCTTCCAAGGGACAAGTAATTTACTACAGACTTCCAGGTAGAAGATATCATGGTAAAGCCAAAAACAAGCTTAAGTGCCAGCGCCATACCATTTGCAAGGGCAGTTCCTGCTATCCTGTCTAGTTGCTTATCCAGCTTTGCCCTTTTAACACCTTCGCGCATGACACTTAGAATCTCGCTATTAATTTGTGGAAATGCTGCATGCATAGTAACTCTCCTTAAAATAATATTTAGCGTAACGGATGTTGTTCTTCTCCATTTTTCAAAGCAAAATTGGAACGGGCGATAATCTCCTGCCTCATTTGTGAATTTAATGAGACAAAATATGCAGAATAACCGGCCACCCTGATCATCAGGTCTTTGAATGGTTCGATTGCAGCTTCTCGCTCTGCCGCACTTATTTCCGGTTTGGCAGTCAAATTAACAGCATTATGAGCAGCCTCAAGCTCCTTAATAGAAGCTACGCAGAGCTGTACCAGAACTCCATCTTCGTCAATAAATGACTTCATATATCCGGCAAACTTCTCTGTGTCTTCCCTGAAATGTGATTTGTCCTGTGTCGTCAAACTAAGATTGTACGTATAACCATTTTGTACAGTATTGGCGTCCACTGATGCTACAGAACGAATATGGTCCAAGGCTTTTACCTTACTTCCATCTCTTTTCACTATACCGGAACAAGGTGTGATCCCACTCGCAAATGGGGCACCGCTTTTTCTCCCGTTGGGTAATGCCTGTGCAAGCATTCCGAACCCGGCGTGGTTAGTCATACTCCAGTATCCGGCAAGATAGCGTCCTCCCCTGTGATTTCTGTATTTATAAAAAGCATCCTGGATCATCTTTGTAATCAAGTGCGTATAATCTACCGCCATTTTATTGTCGTACTTTCCGTTCAGTTCAACTCCAGCACCGTATTTTGGGGCCAATTTTATTTTCTCATTAATCACCCTCAATCGTTCACTGGTTAATGTTAGATCACCAGTCAGACTTGAAAGCTTATCTTCTTCAAAATTGGCCATCATTGCCGCTATCAGTTCTTCATTTGTAACTTCACCTTTAAAAAGCAGAGAATCGATAACACAAAATGAATCAATTACATCTGCTACGCCTATAATAGCCACCCCAGAAGAGTTGTATTTTGCACCCCCGGAAGATACGTCTTTGAGGGAAGCCCCATTTGACTCAGGTGTATTGATTGGTCCAACATAGAGCCCTGAAAGAAACGGAGAAGGGCGGACTTTTTCCATTGACCGTCCAAGATAATTATTGTTTTGAACTGCATGGCGGGCCATTTCATCCAATTGAAAACGGAAGGCATCAATGAACTCTTTCATTGACTTCATCTTTGTAAGTGGTTCTGTTGTATATTCTATTTTTCCTGTAAACAGATTCGGCCCATCATCATCAATACCAGAGCTTCTGTGTTTACCACCAAATAGAGCCAGCTCAAGTACCGCTGGTATGACAAACAGTGTCGATCCGGAATTCCCGTAATGTTTGCCCGTAGAATTCTGCTCAATACAACCAATTGAAGAGTAATCATACGCATCGGCCAGAGCCTCATCTTCACTTACACCTTTATGTTGACTGTAATAGTCAGCCATTGCTTTAGTGACCGGAGCATCACCATGAATTGCAGGAGTGGCTCTGGTTAGTATATTTACCTGTGAAATACGCATGAGATACGGATTATACTTCAGGCCGTTGTGTGCATTACCGTTATGGATATTCTTGTGGAAGCGAACATGAACGTTAGGGTCACGAACAGCAAGAAGTTCTGTCGTCTTCAAAATGATATATGTCATATCATTAACGGCATCAACAATTTCACCATCCTCTATATGCGTTCCACCCACAGTCAGCGCCTGATTGGAGCCGCTTCCTGCAAATAATGTTTCTGCACCTTCAGTGGAAAGCGGTACATGATCGCAACTATGCAAAAAGAAATGGCAAACCATTTCTACTGCCTTAGCGGTATAGTTCTCCTTCTCCTGAGTAGTAGAAAGCTTCTCCCAATCGCTCATATAGTATGGATTAAGAAGTTGGTCTAACCTACCAAATGACATTCCAAAATTCGTATTTTCCTGCAAAATCAGATGATAGCATATCCATATTGCCGCCAACGCCTCATGTAATGTTTCAGCCGGCTGGGATGGTACTTTACGACAGATTTTTTCTAATTCAACATTTCC
>PJEL010004835.1_pt1 | contig 11003 bp, 10 predicted proteins | sample 1853271 | NCBI WGS metagenome assembly PJEL01 (sample SAMN08108733, study PRJNA415343) | Invertebrate metagenome, whole genome shotgun sequencing project. | host: Globobulimina | place: Sweden: Gullmar Fjord | collected 2015-08 | reverse complement strand
CCGGTCTTGTGATGTGATGGTGGTTATAACCCAGCTACGGCCATCACCGCCATTAAGGACAACCAGGTGCTGGCATTCTCTGCGCAGAGGGCGAAGAAGAAGCAAGTGGGACTATTAAATGGGAATCTATTATTGACAGAGAAACAAACACTAAAGGATATAATACTTCACTTTCGCATGGAATGGCTAGTATTATCGTATTTCTTTCTAAACTTTACGAGAAAAAAATACAAGAACAAAAAACCTTAAAGTTGTTGAATGGAGCCGTAACTTATTTATTACAGCAGCAATTAAACACCAAAGCATACTCATCCAGTTTCCCAAATGTCGCATTAGAATCAAGAGAACCCACTAACAGCCGATTATCTTGGTGCTATGGGGATCTGGGAATTGGAATGGCTTTATGGCAAGCGTCTCAAAGCACTAATAATAAAGAATGGGAAAGTAAAGCCATTGAAATTTTGCTTCATTCCACAAAACGAAAAGATTTACAGGAAAATATGGTTCTTGATGCGGGTTTATGCCATGGAACCGCGGGCATCGCACATATTTACAATCGCATGTATGCTTATACAGGCATGGAGGACTTTAAACAATTGGCAAATTATTGGTTTGATGAAACTTTAAAAATGGCAAGATTCGATGATGGCCTTGCAGGCTATAAAGCTTGGCGAACCGAAAAACATGGTGGCTGGACAAATGAAACAGGCTTATTGGAAGGCATTGCAGGTATTGGTCTGGCATTCATTTCTGCTGTTTCGGATATAGAGCCTAAATGGGATAGATGCTTATTGCTAAGCTAATTGGGTCTGTACTTTATGTCAATTTTAAAATTAATATCAATCTTTCATTAATAAAATGAATTATAAAATTACAAAAGCCGGGTTTTCTTTTATTATTTCCCAGAAGATATTCCGTACGATCTCCAATACGCTCCGAAGCAGAATATAAAACCTGTGCGATATGATCCTGATCGTTGGCAGCAATTATACATTCTTAATTAATTTACCAAATGTTAAAAAAACTTTACGGTCATTTTTTATCTGTAAAATAGTTTATACTTGTATGATAAATAAAAATTGTAGGGACGAAGCCGAAAATCCTTAAACAGAGTAGGCAAAAATTTAAGATCCATTTATTATGAAAAAGAAAAAATTATTTCTAAACAAAAAAACTATTGCTAATTTGAATGAGAACGTAATGGGCAATATAAAGGGGGGGCGCACTCAAGAATATTGTTACAAGTACACAGGCTTATGTAACGTTAGTCACTTTGAATCGTGTGCTACGAACGGATGTGCATATCAAACGATTGACGAGCCGGATTGCGCAGATCCCACATTTACAGCTCAAGGAGGGGTATTGTGTGGCCCTGGTTGTTTTCCAGTCTAAAATTCTAATTTATGAAATAGGGGAAATCTCCTATTTCTATTTTCAAAAAGAAATTGAAGTAAAATATATTTAGGTGATTGAAAAACAACTATTGAAAAATGCAAGATAATATCCGTAAAAAGCTTTCTGAAATAGCAAATATTTTTGAAGGTCAGAATTATATTATAAATTCAAATGGCTTAATGGGTGGTAAAACCGGGATCGCATTATTTTTACTCTATTATTCAAGACTAACCAACAACAAAAAATATTCTGAAATTGCATTTGATTTGATCTTCGATGCATTTAATAGCATTAACAATGGATTTAAGCTTCATACATTTGCAAATGGAATTGCTGGTATCGGCTGGACTGTGGAGCATCTCATACAAAACAATTTCTTGGAAAAAGACACAAGCAATGTATTGGATAATATAGATAATTTTATGTATAGAACAATGATGACTGATATTAAAAACGGCAACTACGATTTTTTACATGGAGCAATTGGAAATGGAACATATTTTCTAAATCGCCTAAATAAGGATGAATCAAAAAAATGCTTGGGTAAATTGGTTGAAGAATTGGGAAATATTAGCGAAACGGAAGAAGATGGATCTATTAAATGGGAATCGGAATTAGATATCAAAAGTGGTGTAAGAGGCTATAATATATCCCTTTCTCATGGGATAGCAAGCATTATAACTTTTTTAAGTAAACTTTATGATGAAAATATCTGCAAAGAACATATTTTGATGCTCTTAAATGGCTCTGTAAAATACTTATTGAAACAGGAGATTGAAAAGAGAGAGCATGAATCAATGTTTCCAAGTTATGCTTTGGAATCAAATTCAGATAATACAAGTAGCCGTCTGGGTTGGTGCTATGGAGATTTGGGAATTGGGACAGCATTATGGCAAGTTGCGCAAAGCACTCAAAAGAAAGTTTTGGAAAACAAAGCCCTAGAAATTTTGCTTTATTCAACTACGCGTAAAGATTTAGATAAAAATAGAGTATTTGATGCAGGCTTGTGTCATGGCACAGCCGGAATAGCACAAATTTATAATCGGATGCATTATGTTACAGGCATCAGCGAATTTAAGAATGCAAAAACCTATTGGTTTAATGAAACTTTAAAAAAAGCCATGTATAAAAATGGTTATGCTGGCTATAAAGCTTGGCGAAGTGCAGACCATGGTGGCTTAACAAAAGATCCGAGTCTTTTAGAAGGGATCGCAGGTATTGGTCTGGCCATGATTTCTGCTGTTTCGGATATAGAGCCTAAATGGGATAGATGCTTGTTATTAAGCTAAAGCTTAAAATTCAAATCTCAAATTATAAATAACAAACCATATTCAAGTTTCAAAACCCAAAACTCAAATAATAAATTCCAAAAAACAAATAATAATTAATGACTCAAAGTCCAAATTCCCAATATCAGATAAGTAACAAACATGTTTATGATTTAGAGGAAAGGACATTTTTATTTGCACAGAATGTTAGGCTTTTTATTAAAAAATTACCAAAAACAATAGCAAATATTGAGGATAGCAAACAAATTATTAAAGCATCAGGATCGGTTGGAGCTAATTATATTGGGGCTAATGAAGCTTTTAATAAAAAGGATTTTGCATTTAGAATTAAAATATCAAGAAAAGAAGCAAAAGAAAGTGCCTATTTTTTAAGATTAATTATTGAAACAAACCCAAAAGAATTTGGAAAAGAAGGTTTTTATCTTTTTAATGAAGCGATTGAATTAAAAAAAACATTTTCTGCTATTATTGAAGAATCAAAATAATTTATTTGAATATTGGGATTTATTTGAGATTTGGAAATTTTATTTTGTGATTTATTTTAACAACTATTAAAATCTATGGAACAAAACATCCCTTATAAAAATTTCTCGAAATTTATTCTTCGTACCCCCTTATTTCCATATACATTTTTAGAATCTACTCTATCGAAACGAAATATTAGCGAAGAAGAACTAAAGCAAATATGTAACAATCCGCTTATTCAGGAGGCAATATTTCTGGCATCACCTGATTTATATGCAGAACTTCAAAAATGGCTAAAAAATGAGTTAAAAGAAAAAACTGGCAATAAAAAAGCCAAAAAAGGAGCCGAAAACTTGCAATTTGCATTGTTAAAATATATCCTTCGGATGTCATCCCGTTGCACACCATTTGGATTATTTGCCGGTTTTTCGGTTGGAAGTTTTGACGAAAAAACGAATATAAGGTTTCCTGTACAATCAAGATACAAACGACATACCCGCCTTGATATGAATTACCTTTGTGCGCTGGCACAAGATCTGGCACAGTCTTCTGAGCTAAAAGAACAACTGAAATATTATCCTAATTCAAGTATTTATACAATAGGCGATCAGCTTCGTTATGTGGAATATTATTATAAAAACACCAGAAGACTTCACCATATTGTTGGGGTTGATCATACGGAATACTTACAAAAAATTCTTCAGGCAGCCTCAAAAGGTACTTATATAAAAGAACTGACCCAATTATTAGTTGATAATGACATCAGCTTTGAGGAAGCCAAAGAATTTATTATTGAAATTATTGATAGTCAATTATTAGTTAATGAGCTTGAACCTGCTACCACCGGGGATGAATTCTTAGAACAGATTCTTTTAATTTTAAACAAGAAAGATAATACCGAGAATATTATTACCACTTTATCGCAAACAAAAGAAAAGCTTGCGAAGATTGACCAAAGCAAATTTGGAACGAGCATCAAAAAGTATGATCAAATTGCTAAAAGACTAAAAACGCTTGAAACCAACTATGAGTTAAAATATTTATTTCAAACGGATATGGTAAAGCCTACCATCAATTGCACGCTCAACAAACAAATAGCAAACGATATTTTAATAGGGATTGAAGCGATGAATAAATTAACACTACCGCCACCTGCAACTAACCTAACTCAATTCAAAGATGCTTTTTATGAGCGCTACGAAGACCGAGAAATGCCATTGGTGCATGTGTTGGATACAGAGGTAGGGATCGGTTATTTGCAAAATCAAAACTCGGGTGACCTCTCACCTTTGGTTGACGATATTGCGCTACCACTACGTAGTAGCACATCCTCTGATTTGAAATGGAATCCGATTCAAACATTTTTGTTCCAAAAATACACCCACGCTATTTCAAGCAATGCATACGAAGTTGAGATTACAGAAAAAGAGTTAGAGCTCTTTAAGCCAAATTGGGATGATTTACCAAACACCATTTCCACTATGGTTAATATTTTTGATGATGGCAGCATCCATATTAAAAATGCAGGTGGGTCAAGCTCGGCAAACTTACTTGGTCGTTTTTGTCATGCCGACGAAGAAACCCATAACTATGTTAAAAATATTACTCTGAAAGAAAAGGAATTGAACCAAGAAGCAATTCTTGCGGAAATAATTCATTTGCCTGAATCAAGAATTGGAAATATATTGTTACGTCCTGTTTTACGTGATTATGAGATACCATATTTGGCGAAATCATCAGTGGATAGTGATTTTCAAATTCGAGTACAGGATTTAATGGTGTCAGTTAAAGGTAATAGAATCGTATTGCGCTCAAAACGCTTAAATAAGGAAATCATCCCCAGGCTAAGTTCAGCACATAATTATTCATTTAATGCACTTCCCGTCTATCAATTCTTATGCGATATGCAAACGCAGAATATCAGAGGAGGAGTTGGCTTTAACTGGGGAGCTTTGTCTAATGAATACGCATTTCTACCAAGAGTGAAATTTAAAAATTTGATTTTCTCGTCAGCAACATGGAACATTAAGAAGGATGATATGCAAGAAATAGTGAAAGCAAAAGACAATAATTCACTATTTAAAGAGGTCGAAAAACTAAGATTAGCGAAAAAAATACCCAAGTTGGTTTTATTAGCTGATGGTGATAATGAACTGCTAATTAATCTGAAAAACCTGCTTTGTATAAAAACCATGCTTTCAATGGTGAAAAAACGACCATCATTTAAATTGACCGAGTTTTTATTTGAGTCAAAAAACGGAATTGTTAAGAGCAAGGAAGGGGGTTTTACCAATCAATTTGTTATTTCATTTTATAGAAAATGAATAAAACCATAAATAACAAACAATATTCAAATTTCAATTCTCAAACAACAAATAAATATCAATGTCTAAAGAATCAAATTCAAAACCAATATATGATCTGGAAGAATGAACATTTCTATTTGCAAAAAATGTTAGGTTTTTTGTCAAAAAACTATCAAAAACATCAGCAAATATTGAGGATAGCAAACAACTTATTAGAGCATCAGGACCAGTTGGATCTAACTATATTGAAGCTAATGAGGCTTTTAGTAAAAAAGATTTTGTATTTAGAATTAAAATATCAAGAAACGACCATGATAAAAACCTGACAAACAAGGGAATGATTGTAACTTCGAGCATTCATTCCATGTATGGATAAGTGATGGGAGTTCCATCTGACCAATAAAACATAAACTATAAATAGATGAAAAGAAGCAAAAGAAAGTGCATATTTTTACAATTAATAGTTGAAACAAACTTAAAAGAATTTGAAAGAGAAGGATATGATCTTTTTAATGAAGCAATTGAATTAAAAAAAAATCTGCTATTATTGAAAAATCAAAATAATTTATTTGAATATTGTAATTTATTTGGGATTTGTTATTTGTAATTTAAATTAAATTGATGAAACGAACATTTATAACAGGTGATGAATGGCTTTATTATAAGCTTTACTCAGGCCCCAAAACAGCCGATGTAATGCTCACTGAAATTATTAAGCCTGCTACAGAAAAATTACTGTCTGAACGTATTATTGATAAGTGGTTTTTTATTCGATACAGTGACCCAAAACAACATATCAGGCTTCGATTTCATTATACAAATCCTAAATATATATTTAACATTATTCAGGAGATTAATAGTTTATCAAAGCCTTTCATTGAGCAAAATCTGATATGGAAAGTACAGCTTGACTCCTATCAACGGGAGATTGAAAGATATGGAGAAAATACGATGGAATTAGCTGAAAGTTTATTTTTTCATGACAGTTCGATGATTGTTGAGATGCTTAACTTGATTGAAGGAGATGATGGAGAAAAAATACGTTGGTTATTTAGTTTACGAGCTATAGATGTGTTTCTTACTAATTTTCAGTTTAACTTGCAACAAAAAATGGATTTACTGAAAGTTTTGGCAGATAACTTCGGAAAAGAATTTAGACTGAATTCACCTTTAATAAAACAATTAAGTAATAAGTTTAGAAAAGATAAAAAAATAATATATGACATATTAGACAGGGATAAGGATCAAGATAGTAATTTACGTCCCTTGTTTCAATTACTAAACAATAAAAGTAAGAACTCTAAAGTAGTGGTAACTGAAATTCTCGAAACAAACAAAAGCAATAAATTACAGATGCCATTAGATAATTTATTAAGCAGTTATATTCACATGATGATGAATCGGATTTTTAAATCGAAACAGCGATTACATGAAATGGTAATATATGGCTTTTTGTTTCGATATTATAAATCTATGCTTGCAAGAGAAAAATATGACCAATCAAAACGGCCTCAAACCGAAAATGTAAATGAAATTACGGTATAAATGATCAAATCAAAATTCCCCTTCTACAAACAACTCGATGCCATGGATTGTGGCCCCACCTGTGTACGCATGATAGCCAAACATTATGGCAAAACATATACCCTGCAAAAGTTACGCGAACTCAGCTATATTACCCGCGAAGGTGTTTCATTGCTTGGCATTAGCGATGCAGCAGAGGCTATAGGATTTCGTACTATCGGTGCAAAAATAGATTTTGAAAAAATAGCGAAGGAGGCTCCTTTGCCTTTTATTGCCCATTGGAAGCAGCGTCATTTTGTGGTTGTATATGATATCAAAAAGAAAAGGGGTAAAGAGTTTGTTTATGTTTCGGATCCTGCACATGGCCATGTGAAATACACCAAAGAGGAGTTTCTGAAAGGGTGGATCAGTACCAAAAGTGAAAATACGGACGAGGGAATATGCTTACTTCTTGACCCCACTCCTGATTTTTATAAGTTGGAAGATGAACAGATTAATAAGAAAGGATTTAAATATTTATTTACCTATTTAAGGCCACATAAAAAATATCTGGTCCAGCTCATTTTAGGATTGGTTTTGGGAAGTTTGCTCCAGCTTATTTTCCCATTTCTTACCCAATCTATTGTGGATATTGGAATTAGCAATCAAGATCTTGGTTTTATTACGTTGATACTTATAGCACAATTGGTGTTGTTTATCAGTCAAACAAGTGTTGAGTTTATCAGAAGCTGGATTTTACTGCACATCAGTACACGCATTAACATTTCACTGATTTCCGATTTTTTAATCAAACTCATGAAATTACCCATTGGGTTTTTTGACACCAAAATGATCGGTGATTTGATGCAACGAATAGGCGATCATACCCGAATTGAATCTTTTCTAACCGGTTCTTCTTTGCAGATTTTATTTGCATTTGCTAACCTGATCGTTTTCGCAATTGTTATGGGTATTTATAGTATGAAAATACTATTCATTTTTCTGCTGGGATCAGCCCTATATATCGCCTGGGTACTGATTTTTATGAAGAAAAGAAGGGAGTTGGATTTCAAGCGTTTTGCACAAATGTCGGATAACCAAAGTAATTTGATTCAGCTTATTACAGGCATGCAGGAAGTTAAGCTCAATAATTGCGAAAAGCAAAAACGTTGGGAATGGGAGCGTATTCAAGCTAAGCTGTTTCGGGTAAATATAAGTGAGCTAGCGTTGAACCAGTATCAGCAAGTTGGCGGGATTTTCTTTAATCAAACAAAGAACATTCTCATCACTTTCATCGCGGCACAATCGGTAGTTACCGGCAATATTACACTGGGGATGATGCTGGCTATTCAATATATTTTGGGGCAGCTAAATGCACCCATTGATCAACTGATTTCGTTTGTTCGCTCTGCTCAGGATGCCAAAATAAGCTTGGAGCGTTTGGGTGAAATCCATTTAAAAGAAGATGAGGAAGACCCGGGCGATAGCAAACTAATGGAATTACCAAAGAAAAAGGATATCACAATTCAGAATTTGTCTTTCCAATATGAAGGTCCGCATTCAGAATTTGTTTTGAAAGACCTTGATTTAATTATCCCTGAAAAGAAAATTACTGCCATAGTTGGAACAAGCGGAAGCGGTAAAACGACTTTGATAAAACTATTGTTGGGTTTTTACTCGCCGGTTAAAGGAGAAATAAATATTCACGATACACGGCTGGATAACATCAAAGGAAATACTTGGAGAGGAAATGTTGGAGCTGTTATGCAAGATGGTTTTATTTTTTCAGATACAATCGCAAATAATATTACGGTAAGTGAAGAAAATACGGATAAAGAAAAGTTATTGAATGCGGTTCATGTTGCCAATATCAAAGAGCATATCGAATCTTTACCTTTGGGCTATAACACAAAAGTTGGGCAAGAAGGTTCTGGCTTAAGTCAAGGGCAAAAACAGCGAATTTTAATAGCTCGTGCGGTTTATAAAAACCCCGGATTTATTTTCTTTGATGAAGCAACCAATGCACTGGATGCCAACAACGAAAAAGTTATTATGCAAAATTTGAATGAATTTTTTGTAGGGCGAACGGTCATCGTTGTAGCCCATCGATTAAGTACTGTAAGAAATGCTGATCAGATTGTTGTTCTTGAAAAAGGAAAAATTGTAGAACTTGGAAATCATCAAAAATTAACAGCTAAAAAAGGTGCTTATTATAACTTAGTAAAAGATCAATTAGAATTGGGAAATTAACGCAAAAAGCTATGCCATTAAATCAACTAGAAATACGAACAGAAGAGATTAATGAGATTCTGGGTAAAGCTCCGAATAAAATTATTCGTATTGGCATTTCGGTTATCTTAATTATTATTATAATTCTTTTAATTGGGAGTTGGTTTTTTAAATACCCAGATTTCATCACCTCTACAATTGAAATTACAAGTGAGATTCCACCTGCAGAAATCGTAGCAAAGGCAAGTGGAAAGATTGAGTATCTCTTTGTTAGTGATAAAGAATTAGTACAAAAGGGTGACTATTTGGTGATTCTGGAGAATCCTGCAGAGTATGTGCATGTAATGAAACTGCTCCATTTTTCTGATTCGTTAAAAAAAAGTTCAGCAGAAATAAATCATAACTTAATTGGCGAGTATTTATCTTCTAAGAAACTGGTTCTTGGTGAAATCCAACCAAGTCTTTCAAATTTTACCTCGTCAAATAACCAACTCATTAATTTTTATCAAATTCAATATCATGGTAAAAAAATCAATGGTTTAAATAAACAAATCAGTGGTCAGCAGGAGTACCGGAAAATGTTAAAAACTCAAATGCAGACATTAGGAAATGATCTGAGTTTGGTGGAGAAAGAATATGAGCGATATAAAGTCTTATTTAAAAATCAAACAATTGCCGAAAGCGAGTTGGAAAAAATTGAACGAAGCTATTTGCAAAAGAAATATGCAGTAGAGGGTGCTTCAACAAATTTGGTAACTATCGATAACCAAATCACAAATTTGTCAACCAATATTATTGATTTAGAATTACAAAAACAGCAACAAGAAATTCTGCTGATAAATCAGTTTCAGGAATCATTTGATAATTTTTACAATCAATTAAAAACTTGGGAATTACGTTATGTTCTTAAGTCGCCAATTAAAGGTAGATGCACTTTTAATGCTTTTTGGAATGCGAATCAAAATGTAATTGCGGGTGAAAAAGTACTCACAGTTATTCCAACAAGCAAACAAAACATCATCGGAAAATTATCGCTTCCGGTTCGGGGTTCTGGCAAAGTTAAAGTTGGACAAAAGGTGAACATCAAACTTTTAAACTACCCATACATGGAATATGGCATGTTGCAAGGTTCCATCAGAAATATTTCATTAGTTCCATCAGAAAATTTCTATTCTGTGGAAATTTATTTCCAAAATGGGATGCTTACCAATTATGGAAGAACACTTGACTTTCATCAAAAAATGCAAGGCTCGGCAGAAATTATTACAGATGATATCCGTTTAATTGAAAGAATTTTAATGCCTGTTAAATCATTGATAAAAAATCGCTCTTTTAAGAAATAGATAACAACAGAAAGATGTGAGTGTAGTTTTAGGTATAATATAAAGAATAAAGCAATGGTGTTGTCTAACTGTTACAGAAAAATATATCTCAGCTAAGAAGATTTTATACACATAGTAATTTAAGAAAATCCTTTTTTGCATTTCTCCTGCAATAATCCAAAAAATTCGTTATTTATAATCCCCCTTCGATGAATATTTTCGATAACATCAAAGTAAAGAGTAAAAAATACAAGAAATTGACTAGGTTTACCAAAAACATAAACAACTGAAAATCAACAACTAACTTTGGCGTTAGTTGGAACGCTAAAATCTATTTCTATACTTTCAAAGTATTCAATTGCGGATTTAAGGTATAATATCAATACTGTCCTAAACGTTTTTGATTCCAAGGTAAAAGTATAAATTTACTGGGTTTTGAGCACATTTTTCTCGACTTTCAGAAAAGAACCCCCTGATAATTGTTTGCTGGAGGA
>PJEL010004834.1_pt1 | contig 11005 bp, 9 predicted proteins | sample 1853271 | NCBI WGS metagenome assembly PJEL01 (sample SAMN08108733, study PRJNA415343) | Invertebrate metagenome, whole genome shotgun sequencing project. | host: Globobulimina | place: Sweden: Gullmar Fjord | collected 2015-08 | reverse complement strand
GGCATGGAACTCACCGCCTCCGGCGGCGGCAGTTTTCTCAAGCTCGACCCCAGCGGGGTGACACTGAGCGGTGCGACCATCAAGATGAACTCTGGCGGCGCGGCTGGCACAGGTTCAGGCGTGAACGTCGTCGCTCCACAGGTTCCCTGGGCAGCCGACCAGAACAAGGCTGGCGCCAAGCCCAAGCTCGCGCTTGCCAATACCCAACTGCAGCTTGCGCGTAAAGCCCGGCAAATCGGCGCCAGCCGTTGCCCGATTTGTGAAGCGTGCCGGGTGGGGATGTGTGACGTTGGAGCCGCTCGATGAACGACAGGATCGAACACTGGCTCAGCGAGCAACAAGCCCAAGGCCGACAGCTGTTGCTCGTTATCGATAGCCTTGCAGAACCCGCTCCGCTGCCTCGCCTGTTCTCAGCGGACCTGGTGCACAGCTACGCCAGCCTCTATCAGGGGACCGAGGTCGCCGAAATGGCCGACGTCGGCCCTTGGCTGGTAATGCTGAACGAGCCGAATCTCATGCAGCTAGGTTCGCTGACCGATTCACCGGAGCAGAACTGGGGCTGGCTCGCCAGCGTCGACCACGCTGACATGGCTGTGCTCACACAACACTGGCAAGCCCGCATCTTTGACGATGAACAAGGGCAACGTTCACTTTATCGTTTCCAAGACAACCGCATCATCGCGCGTCACCTCGGCGAACTGGATGCGTCCCAACGCCCTCTGCTGCTTGGTCCACTGGCCAGCGCGCTCTGCTGGGATGGTCAGGACTGGCAATGGTTCGATAACGAGCTGCCAGGGGAGTACCGCGAACCCTTCGAAAAACCTTGGCTGTCCATCCCAGAGCCAGAGCAGGTACAACGTGCCGTGGCACACCACAACCTTGAGTTGTGGCTATGGCAGACCCACACGCAGGCGACCACTCGGCTCGCCGAAACCCAGGTGGTGAGTAACTGGCTGGACCATCAACTCGACAAAGCGAAGGAATGGCACTGGCACGGCGAGCCGCAACTGCACTTTCTGCTCCGCTACCAGCTCGACCCAGCACTGGCCGATCATCCGGCCTGGCGACCGGCCGAACAGGAAACGCCGGAAGCCCATTATTCGCGAGTCAGCTCAGCACTGACTTCAAGCCTTTCCGCACAGGATTGATCAGATGTTTTCTCACACCTTTTTCCGTAGCCGCTTCCTGCACGCTCACGCATGGTCGGCACTGTTCGGCTTTCTACTTAGCGGTTGCAGCACGCTCGGCTCGGTTGGCGCCGACACCTTTACATTGGAAGGCGAGCTGCCGGCCGATTTCGCACTGAAGGCCCAGGCGCATTACGGCGGGTCCGAGCGTTGTAGTGGCCGCGGTCATGTGAAGACTTTCAAAGAAGATTACGAAAAGGTGTTGCATGGGTACAAGTTCGAGATTCCTGTCAGTTATCAAGATGGCCTTTGCGATCTGCAACTGGTTAGGGTCGGGCTTTTTATTCATGCAAAGTACGGAGAGGCAGATTGGCAAAAAAGTTACGACAATGGGGGATTGGTGGTTGTTGATGAGCTTCCGCCGAACACTACACCCTATCAAGCAGATGGAACTTTATCTAAAACGGCTCGATGTTCATGGCTATTCCAAATCAGCAAGCTGGAGCTAGGAATAGCCAAAATGTTGGACTGCAAAGACGCGGGTTCTTATTTGTTACGCAGCGCTCTTTCTCAAAGCAATATAAAACTCAGCTTTGAATTAGACGGCGATGACAGGCCCTACATGAGGAATTATTGGGCAAAAACAGCTACAGGCTGGAAGCCATGTACGGGGCGCTGGGGAACAAAATTCGAAGAGCTTTGTACAGCCCCGCCACAATTCCGTACATTCACAATGGATGGCCGTACTTGCACGGTCTATCCGAACTGCACAGAGTGACTAACGGATGAGTAACTCGACCTCGCAAACCCTATTACAATGCCCGATTCGCCAGGCGTGGATAAGCTTTCGTTTGGTAGACGAACATGGAAATGGCAAGCCCTACGCGGGACTGCCCTACAAGGTAACTGACGGCCATGGATTTGATTACACCGCAATGCTAGATGGAGACGGCTATGCACATGTTGATAATGTTCATGGCGGGCCCTTGGTTCTGTCTTTTCCAAACGATTATGTCGGCAACGATCAATGGTATACGGGTTTACTCAACAGAGAGCATTTTCCTATCCCTCTTTCGGCCCTTCAAGTTGCGGCTGAACTTTCACCCGCAGGGCCTCGACGCACTGATGGACAAACCTATCTAGCGCGAGAACGCGCAGCAAAAGAAGACGCTTATTTCATACGAGCCGAAGTCAGCGATTTCGTAGCGAGCAAAGGTCATCTTCCGACACCAGACGAAAATTGGACGACACCATCGGCACTAAAACAGAACGCAGGCTCAGCAGCAGACCAGCCAGGCGTTGCTCTTGGTTGTAACAGACACCATGTCATCGAGATAAAGGCGCTACGTGCCTACAGTCCGTTGCTTTCCCGCGGCGCTGATTTCTGCGCGCTGAATGCCTATCACCTTGCGGTCATGAGCGCCTTCGCCTACGCCCCATTCAGCGCCTCTACCAATCCTTACTCTTCTGCACCGCCACCCTATTCAGCGCTTGGCAGCATCGGACACGTATTTCAGAACCAGCTAGGACGCCGGATTCAGCCAACACAATTCAACACCGCGTCCCCCTATCACCTGCTCTGTGAAGAAGTGCCTTATTCGAAGCGCCTCGAAATCATGCCTTACGATCCGGCGCGCTATGAAAAGGAAGCACAGGAGGGCTGGCGAAATCCCGAAGATGTGCACTTCTTGCACGACACGGATAACGAAACAGATACCAACACCCAAGCGTTCATCACCCATAACGACAAGATCGTATTGATTTCGGTCCGCGGTACGCAGGAGTTTCTGGCGGACGCCAGTCGAGACGCAGATGCCCGCCAGGTGCCATACGAAGAAGGTGAAGGCCAAGCACACCGCGGCTTCTACAAAGGATTTCAGGCTGCAAAGCCATTCGTAGAGCGCTACCTAAGTGCCTTTTATACCGGCGAACAAACGCTGATCATATGTGGCCACAGCTTAGGCGGGGCCATTGCACTCCTACTGGCCGAATGGCTACGGCGCAAGCCCACCAAACCTAAGGTGATCCTCTACACCTTCGGCGCCCCGCGCGCGGGCGACGCAACCTTCGTCAAGGCCGCCCGCCCCCTTGCGCATCACCGTATCGTCAATCACAACGACCCAATACCTGCGCTTCCACTGCCGTGGATGGATGCCGAATGGAGGCTGGCACTCCCCGGTGCAGCTCTGGTGTATAGCTCACCGGCTCTCGGCATTGCGCTGCTGCTCGCGGGCATCGTGAACCTCCAAGGTGATCCCTACGAGCATCACGGGGAGCAATGGCATTTCATGCCACGCAAGCCCGGCGCGGGCAGCGAGACGGCGATTCTGTGGCAGCCGGGCTGCGCGATGATTGCCGAGCAGACCTGCGCTCGTACCATCGGCGAAATCGGTCTGGATGGAGATATGCCGAAGCGCGTTGCGCTCGCAGGTTCTCAACATTCGAGCGACAGCGGCTATGCGCGAGCGGCGCTGGCCAACCTGCTGCGCTGGACTGTCAGCGTAGAGCAGCGCAACGGCAGGCTGTTCACCGACGCTGAGGTTCACGACATTTATGCCCAAGTCCTGAGTACCGCGCAGCTGCTGGAAAGCTGGCAAGCGCGCTCCTTCAATGAATTCCGCTGGGAGATCAGGCGCAGGGGGGTAATGCGTTTCTACGGCAAGACGGATCTTGAACTGCGCGCCATCTACGCCGATGCGGTGGAGCAGGGCGAACGCGTTCGAGCCGAACAAAGCCCCGCATTGTGTCGCGCACAGCAGCGCCTGCTTGCTCAGGCGGAGCGGATGGTGTCAATGCGCAGCGTCTTTGGGGAGCACGCGGAGCGGCCGGACCTGCCGGAGCTGGTCGAGAAATGGCGTGCTATTGAGGACAACCAGAATGTGGAACGGCTGGCTACCAGCACGCCACGAAGCGCCGGGGCCATTGCCTAGCACGCGCTGGGCCGCCTGACGCTTTCAATCATCAATATCCGAAACTACGACAGCATCAAGACTGCGCTCGGCCTATCTACAAAATCGATCTTGCATAACGCTTCTGGGATTACTGAAAGAGGCGAGGCTCCGCTGATTGGGCAACGGATCAATGCGGGCGGAGGCGCAGTAGGAGATATTGCAGGAGCCAAAGTAGCCACCGCTTTTGTAGGAGGGATCGCGCTTGCGTTCGACGTGACGCTCGGAGCTTCTGCTCTCGCAGTCGCCGCAATCGCTGGCGCTGCTGCCGGGGCCTATTACGGCGGGTCGGGCGGCGGAGGCTTTGGCGAATATGTCGGCGATATTATTTATCAAAGAGTGAACAGATGAGTGACGTTTCGATATTAGAACGCATTTTCTTTCTCGGGTGGCTAGTGCTATTCGTAGCCGGTGGATTCAACGGAATCTACATCTGCTTCCATGGTATTCATCGACTTGACCCATACTTTTCTCAATTAGCAAATATTGAATGGGAGTCACATAACCCCTTTGATAGTATCTATCGAATGCATCGATATAGCTTTCAATATACTTTTGGCTTGAAACGGCCAGATATTAGCAACGGCATAGCCGCATGGCTTTATTTTACGTGCATCAGTCTTATTATTTATTGGGTAAGTATGTTTATCGGCTTTCTTAGCCATCAATTCGGCATAAATATTCTTAAATGACCGCTCTTAGCGCGTTCATACACATGAGTTTTTGGCAAAAAGAAGATGAGTGACGCCTCGATACTTGAACGAATCATAGTTTTTCTTGGATCCTGCTTGCCGTCGTTGGGGGCTTCAACGGGATCTACATCTGCTTTCATGGAATTCGTCGGCTCGACCCGTATTTTTCTACCAAGCCCAATATAGAATGGGAATCGTATAGTCCCTTTGATAGTTTTTGCCGAATGCATCGATATAGCTTTCAATATACTTTTGGCTTGAAACGGCCAGATAACGGGCTAGCCGTATGGCTCTACTTTACTTGCGTCAGCCTGATAGTATATTGGATCAGCATGTTTATTGGCTTTCTTGGCCATAAATTTGGAATAAGTATATTGAACTGAATTGCTGCGGCTCAATGTTTAGTCAAATCTATATTAACCAAAGCATAGACCTATCTTGGATATTCTTGTCCTCACAGGGCGTTTCAATGGAAATGCAAATTTGCTTCCATGAATAGGCCAATTTGGCCGATTTCTCTCCAAACCGAAGGACTTTAGGCTAAAGGCTTCCAACCAATCTGAGCGTTTTTTGCCGGATGCATCTTATGCTTACCAATATGCACCATCGCAGCCTGAATTAGCGTAAAAATGTTATATTTACTATCTGCGTTACTGGCATTCGGCACCGTTAATCACATATACGTGTCGTTCTTTTCGACACATACTTTCGACCGTTATTTTTCGGAAAAAGATGATCCTAACCAGGAATTTAAAAGCCCATTTGACAGTTTTTATCGCCTTCATAAATATAGCTTTCTATATACATTGGGGATAAATCGTCCAAAAGTCAGTAAACTCACCTCATTTTTCCAGCTTCAGCCTTGCCTGCATATGGGTCAGCTTAGGCCTAGCAGCAGCGGGAAAATACTTCAAAATCGGCCTACTCTCATAACTAGGCCTTTATAAGAAGCTTCTTCCCGTAGCTAGCGCTTTTAACGGATCTACATATGCATCCAGATCTAGCATACGTCTTTTTCAGTAAGCCATTATCCACGCGGTTGAGAACCAGCCGACGAGACGAGACAACCGTTCGGCAGGCAAAAGCGCTCGGGCGATGAACGGACAGGGATTAAGCCGCACGAAGTGACAAAATGACATCACAGCTGCGGATGCAGCCCTTCCGATGATCAGAGTCACTTTCATGTCCGCCAATCGCCGCTATTCCATCATCCTCGACCACACCGGCCAGGTCCTGCTCGAGCAGGCCTCGCTTGAGCAGGTCGAGGCGTTCTGGGACGCCAATGATGCCCTTTACTTTGGTCTGCGCATCGAAGACGCGCAGAGCGATCACGCTCGCGTGTTCGTCACCGATGAGATTCCCGAGGATGAAGACGTCGTGCCTGCCTGAGGTGGCGATTAAGGTCGGCGCTAGCGAATCCCCCACAGGTGATCGAGCGAGAGTCGGCCGGCGCCACGGCCGATCAGCAGTAGCAGCAGCGCCGCCCAGCTCAGGTGAGTCGACCAGGCGTCGGGGTAGACGAACAGCTGGATCACCAGCGTCATCAGCAGTAGCGCCAGCGCCGACAGCCGCGTGAGCAGGCCGAGCACCAGCAGCAGCGGGAACAGATGCTCGGCATAGGTCGCCAGGTGCGCCGCGATGGACGGCGGCAGCAAAGGCAATGCGTATTCGCTGCGAAAAAGCTCGAACGTGCCGGGAGTGATGTCCAGCACGCCGCTCACCTTGGTGCGCGCGGAGAGCAGGAAGATCGCCGCGATGGCCAACCGTGCCGCCAGGTTCAGCAGCGAATCGTTGAGCAGCTGCTGTAATCGCTGCGCGACCGCGTTCCATTGTTGACGCAAACGCAGCGGCTGGTTGTGCATGGCGTTCATGACGGTTTCCTCATGTGGATGGCGTCGTCGGCGCCAGCGCGGCGAACGCGCCCGCCGCCAGCAGTCGGCCGAGCAGGTCGTTGAAGTCGAGTTGCGGCTGAATCACCAGCGCCAGTTCTGATGCTTGCTCCAGCGACCGGCCAGCGGCGCAGGCATCGAGAAATGCACAGCCGGCGTGTTCGAGTGGCTGCCAGCCGATACGCCCGGCGCTTCGGCTCAGCAGTACCCCCTCGCCTTGCCAGACCAGTTCTGCCGGCACCACGCGCCCTTCGCGGGTGCAGCTCCAGATGCTGAAAACCGGTAGCTCGGCGAACCACCGCCAATGCAGCGCAGCGCGTGGAACGAGCGCCTGCCGGGCCAGTTGCTCCGGGTTTTGTGTCGTCAAGCCAGCAAGGGCGAGAACGGGCTGCTCCACGGCGCTGAATACCTCGAGCCAGAGCCGGTCCAGCTGCGCGACACCAGACAGATAGGGCAGCTCCCGCGCCGGTTCGAAGCCCTGCAGGAACGCCGGAAAATCCTCACCGTACTCAAGCAGCGGGCCACTGCGCGGCGGCATCTCGCGTGCGTACAGCATCGCAACGGCGGCAAACCACTCCTCCCCCACCAATCGTTCGACGGCAGGGAAATTGGCGCGCAGCGCATCGACGCAGCCCTTGGCCAGGGTATTGCGGTAGACCGCGAAACCCGGCTGCCCGACCAGCGCAGCGACCTCGCCCGCCGCACTATCGGGCGCGCCGGTCAGCGCCGCGACGAAGGCATCCTGAAATGCCGCCAGCGAGCCTCTCATTGCCATGCTCTCACTGCATCGAGCACCTGCTGGGCGCGAGTGCGCTCGGCCAGCAGCATCTCGAAGGCCGGCAGCTTGTCGTCACGCTCGATCAGCGTCGGGCGCGGGCCGATACGCTCGATCAGTTGCCGATAGAGCGTCCAGACCGCCGCGTTCACCGGTGCATCGTGGGAGTCGATCAGCAGCGAGGATGCGTCATCCTGGCTGTGCCCGGCCAGATGGACCTCCATGATTGGCGCGGCGGGAAAGCGCCGCAGGTAGGCGGCCGCATCGAAACCCAGGTTGTGTGCGCTGACCTGCACGTTGTTGACGTCCAGCAGCAGGCCGCTGCCGGTGCGCTGGCTGAGCTCGGCGAGAAAGTCGATCTCGTCCCACTCATGCTGGTCGAAGCGCAGGTAATGGCTGGGATTCTCGATGGCGATGCGCTGCCCAAGCACCTCCTGGGTGCGCTCGATGTTCGCCGCGATTCGCCTCAACGCCGCCGTGGTCCGCGGAAATGGCAGCAGGTCGGGATGGTAGTTGCCGCGCCAGCTCGACCAGGCCAGGTGTTCGGAGATCAGCGCCGGCCGCACACGCTCGGCCAGCGCCTTGAGTCGCTGCAGGTGCGTCTCGTCCGGCGTACAGTCGGCGGCCAGCGAGAGCGACACACCGTGCAGCGACAGCGGGTGCCGCGCGCCCACTGCCTCCAGCCAGTCAAGCCGCGGCCCACCGCCGACCATGTAGTTTTCCGGATGGACCTCGAACCACAGCCCGTCCCCCACGCAGGCGCAGGCGTCCGCGTAATGCTCGGGTTTGAGCCCTAGCCCTGCTCCGAGAAGCTGCATGGCCGGCACGCTACGCTCAGCGCTCGACCGGCGTCAGCGAGCCCATGCCCTTGGGCGTCTCGATCGAGGTGCAGGTACCGGCGGGCACCAGTTTCTAGGCGTTGGCCGTGGGGGTCGGGCTGTATTTCGTGGCCTACCCGAACCTTCCAAAGTACGAATCGCCCGAAGCGCTGCATTATCTGGAGCAGTGGGACACCACGCAGCGGCAGACCTATTACTACACGCCGCAAGGCACCCAGGTTAAGGGACTGGAGTACGACTGGTTCCGTGCGCTGGAGCTGCCCTTCAGCCGGGACAAGTTCGCCACGCCCGACTACCTCGCGCGCTTCGGCTTTCTGGTCGATCCCGCGCAAAAAGCCACCGCGCTGAACCCCGGCAACCTGCCGGTCGGCTTTGCCCGCCACGAGGATGATGAGACCGGTCGCGCCTATCTGGATGTGACCTGTGCGGCCTGCCACACCGGCGAGCTGCGCTACGGGAGTCAGGCCATCCGCATCGACGGCGGTGCGGCGATGCACTCACTCGCCTCCACCGTGCCGACCCTGCGCGGTGGCGCCTTTGGCCAGGCGCTCGGCATGAGCATGGCCTTCACCTATTACAACCCACTCAAGTTCCGTCGCTTCGCCGAGCAGGTGCTGGGCGAGCGTTACGAGCAGGACCGCGCGCAGTTGCGCCACGACTTCAAGCAGGTGCTCGACCGTCTGCTCGGCACCGCCTACAACGACTGGCACCGTGGGCTCTACCCCACCGAAGAAGGCTTCGGCCGTACCGATGCGTTCGGTCGCATCGCCAACAGCGTGTTCGGCGATGCCATCGATCCGGCGAACTACCGCGTGGCCAACGCGCCGGTGAGCTACCCGCATCTGTGGGATATCTGGAAGTTCGACTGGGTGCAGTGGAACGGCTCGGCCATGCAGCCGATGGCACTCAATATCGGCGAGGCGCTGGGCGTTGGCGCCACATTGCGTCTTCTGCACGAGAACGGCCAGCCCATCGCCGAAGCCGAGCGCTACGCATCGGGCGTTCGCGTACGCGACCTGCACAGGCTGGAAACCACGCTCATGCAGCTGGCCCCGCCTCGCTGGCCCGAAGACGTGCTGGGCGCGATCGATCTCAAGCAGGCCAGCCTCGGTCGCGCGCTGTACAAGGAAAACTGCGCGCATTGCCACGACGCCAGGCCCAGGCCGGTCGACAAGCGCTTCGCTGCTGAGCGCGACCCGGAGTGGCGCATGAAGGTGATCCCCACCTCCTTCGTCGGTACCGATCCGACCACAGCCGACAACATTGCCGACCATCGCTTCGACCTGACCCGCCTGGGCTGGACCCAGGATGAGCTGGATCGCCTGGATGTGCAGCTGTATGGCGCGTCATCCGGCCCGCTCGATCTCGCCAGCCTGTCCAGCGCCAAGGGGCTGGCCTATATCACCGCCTACGTCGAGGAGCGCGCCTACCGTGACGCCGGCATCGACGAGGCCGAGCGCGCGGAATTCGACGGCTTCGGTCTGCCGATCGGCGTGCAGGAACTGCGCGGCTACAAGGCACGCCCGCTGGACGGCATCTGGGCGACGCCGCCCTTCCTGCACAACGGCTCGGTGCCGACACTGTTCCAGCTGCTGTCGCCGGTGGCCGAACGGCAGAAGCAGTTCTGGGTCGGCAGCCGCGAGTACGATCCGCAGCACCTGGGCATTCGCACCGAGCGCTTCGACGGCGGCTTTCTGCTGAATACCGCAATCACCGGCAACAGCAACCGCGGCCATGAATTCCGCGCCGGCTGTCGCGGCAATGGCGTGATCGGGCGGGCATTGGCGCCGCACGAGCGCTGGGCGCTGGTCGAGTACCTCAAGGTGCTCGGCGACCCCCGCGTCGAACCGCGCCTCGAGGAATTGCCGGCGCGCCCCCACAACCTCGGCCCAAGCTGCCCCTGACCTGCCCCCGCACAAGGATCTGTTTCATGCTTACAAGACTCTGGCTCTGGATCGGTCGCCTGCTGGGCCGGCTGCTGCTCGCCGTCACCGCCGTGGGCCTGGCCGGCTGGGCGATTGCCGCCGTGCACTTTCACCTCACCCATCGCGGCCCCGTCTCCAGCGAAGAGGTCATCGCGCCGAGCGAAGCAGCCGACACCCAGGCGATCATCGCCGACGCCATTGCCGTGGTGGAGCAGCACAGCGAGAACACCCGTGTGCTGCGCGACGCCCATGCCAAGGCTCACGGCTGCGTGCGCGCCGAAGTCAGCGTGCGCGCCGACCTGGAGCCCACACTGCGCCAGGGTGTGTTCAGCGAGCCCGGCAAGACCTGGCAAGCCTGGGTGCGGCTGTCCAACGGCAACGCCTATCCGCAGTTCGACCGCATCCGGGACGCGCGCGGCATGGCGATCAAGCTGCTCGACGTGCCGGGAGAAAAGCTCACGCGCGACCCGCGCCACGCCGGCGAGCAGGACTTCGTGATGTTCAACCACCCGGTGTTTTTCGTTCGTGACGTTGCCGAATACCGCAGCAACTTCGCTGCCCAGGCGCAGGGCAAGAAGGCGCTGGCGTTCTTCCCGAGCATCGACCCGCGCAGCTGGGAACTGCGCCATCTGTTCATCGCACTGCAGACCCTGGCGCCCGCGCCGGAAAGCCCGGTAGCCACCACCTACAGCTCCGTGGCGCCGTACAAGCTCGGCCCGCACAACATCAAGTACCGGGTCATCCCGACGCCGGAGAACTGCCCGACCTACCAGTTGCCCGAGCAGAACCGCGACCTGCCGAACTTCCTGC
>PJEL010004833.1_pt1 | contig 11007 bp, 10 predicted proteins | sample 1853271 | NCBI WGS metagenome assembly PJEL01 (sample SAMN08108733, study PRJNA415343) | Invertebrate metagenome, whole genome shotgun sequencing project. | host: Globobulimina | place: Sweden: Gullmar Fjord | collected 2015-08 | reverse complement strand
GTTCAGGACGATCCCGGGTATGGGGTGCTTTTTGGTTTTTATTTTTAGGGTATACATACAATTTGGTTTGTGGCTGTGATGGTTTCGGGTTGGTGTAATCAGCGTTATTGATGCGGGAATGAGGTTTTTGAGTTATGGGTTTTAGAATAAGGACGTCGGGAATCGTAAACCGTTTTGAGGATAATAGATCATGAGTGAACGAAAACCGACAGCAATATTCAGGGATGATAAAAAGCCGCCAGCAACGATGAAGGCTCTCAGTGTTCAGCTGCCGTATGCCAGCTGGATCGCCGACGGTTCAAAGCCAATCGAGACACGGACATGGGCGACGCACTATCGGGGTGATATTCTGATTTGTGCAGGCAAGAGAATTCATCCGCTGACGGACTCGATCGATCGGGATGATTATAAGCCATCGCGCGGCAAGGCCTTATGTGTTGCGAACCTGGTCAATGTTCGGCCGATGGTCCTAGGCGATCAACATGCGGCAAAGTGCAGAATCTATGATGGAGCTTTCAGTTGGGAATTGGAGGACGTTCGCCGGGTCGATCCATTCGACGTCAAAGGACAGCTCAGTTTATTCAATGTGGATCTGTGGCTGATTAGATACCAGACTCTGAAAATGTATGTTGACAACCGCGACTGTGATTTCGTGATTGCTTCAAATCCGGACGAAGCAAAACTGATATGGTGTATGCACTACAATTGTGATCCAGGCCTTCATCCGGAAAAGGGATTTCATGAGTATACTGAATTGAACTTTGAGTTTGCAAAATCAAGTACATGCCTGGCCGGATCGGTGAAGATGGTCAGCGAGTGGATTGCAATCCGCGGCCGGGGTTGGTTCGCCTCGAGTCAAGCGGTTTAGTTATAACTTAACTTTGAAAATAAAAACACGGACGAGAAATGGAGAATGTTATGGTTGGGAAATTGATTGAGGTTAAATGTGAAAGCGTGATTGTCTCGGCGAATAATCCGCGGACGGTTAATACAAGCAGTGAGAGCTTTGCGGATCTGGTCGAGAGTATCAAGGGTGATGGCGTGATCGTGCCTTTGCATGTCCGGGACTCACCAGCGGCCGATGGGATGTATGAGCTGCTTGCCGGTGAGCGGAGGTATAAGGCAGCAGAAAAGGCAGGGCTTAAAATTGTGCCGGTGATCAAGCATGGCAGGTTATCAGATGATGAGGCGTTTGCTATCACCTTCGCTGAAAACTTTGCGCGTGAAGAACTGACCGTGACAGAGCAGAGCAAGGCGGTCGGGATGATGCTTGAAAAGTTTGGCGGAGACATCGATACGGTGGCCTCTAAGATTGGACAGTCGGCTAACTGGGTTGCGATGCGTGCGAAGATCCACGATGGCGTCGTGAAAGAAGTGCTGGACGATATCGATTCTGGATTTTCTGAGACATGGACGGCAAAGCACCTGGCCCGGATTGCCAGACTACCGGAAGCCTCGCAGGTGCGACTTGTCGAGCTGGGGATCATCCAGGATGAAGCGCCGTCGGTCAAAGAGCTGGAGGGGCAGATCGGGAGAGTCTTTCATATCATCAAAAGCGCCCCCTGGGATATATCTGCCAAGTTGAAAAAAGGATCATCCAGTATGCGGTGCAGCACATGTTCGGATGCGACCGATTATCAGCCGATCCTGTTCGGCGATATGACCGACACAGATGGTCCCAGCTGCACGAATATCCAGTGCTGGGACGAGCGGATGACTCAGCACCTCAAGAACAAGGCAGCCGCACTGAAGGTAGAGCATGGCAAGGTTTGTTTTATTGCAACCGAGTACATGCGATATTATGAGCGGGACGAGATCAATTCACGTTACGGCAATCAGTTCCTGGATCAACACGAATACGAGTCCGCCAAAAAGAAGGACGACGACAGCCTCTGCGGGCTGGTTGTCTGGGGCAAGTCACTCGGTGGTACCAGGTGGATCCGCCTGAAGTCTTCAGGTCGCAAGTCCGCTGCGGGCAAGGCGGGATCCACAACAGTCACCCCAGGAAAGCCCCTGAAGGAAAAACGGGCTGAGCTGAAATCGAAGCGGTGGCAGCAGGTGCTCCGCGACATGGTTGTTGCAGTTGACAAGTCTGTCTTTGACCAGATCGTGCATCCGGACCAGGCGTGGTTTGTGATACAGGCGGCTGCATACTTCGGCACCGACTCGCCAAAGCTGTCCTGGAAGCTTGAGTATAAGAAATTCAACGCTGATGCAAAGAACATGATGTCGACTGCCAGCGAAGCCGAGATGGACGAAACACTCGACAGCCTTTGGTTGATCGTTCGACCGGTGCTGTCGGATCTGATCAAATACAACGGGCCCATCACCCAGGTGCCGGATGTGAAAATCAAAGAGGCGAAGATGATGGCTGTTCACCTGGGGATCGACATCGATGCTATGTTTGAAAAGGCCGTGACCGATATCCCGGAGCCGAAGTCATGGGCGAAGCAAAAGTCGGCGACGAAATCCAAAAAGAAAACCGCATAAAAAGAGGCGACATAGATGGCTAAGAAAAAAAAGACAACTAAGAAAAAGACTTCGAAGAAACCAGCTTCGAAAAAGTCGGCCAAGAAAAACGACGCAGATCGGTTCTGTCCCAAAGTAAAGATGTTCAAGCTGAGCGACATACAGCAGGCGGAATATAATCCCAGGGTCATCGATGCCAGTGCTCGGCAGGGACTTGCGAAATGCATTGAGCGGTTTGGGCTGGTGGAGTTGCCGATCGTCAACGTTCATGATGGCGGCAACGTCATCGTCGGCGGAAACCAAAGGTTTCAGATAATGAAGTCAGCCGGGGCCCGGCAGTGTCTTTGCATTGTGGTGGACTTTTCACCAGCAGACGAAAAGCTGCTGAACATCGCACTGAACAACCCGGCGATCCAGGGCAGGTTCAGCGACCAGCTTGATGATCACATCGACCAGCTGCTCAGTGAGATATCAAACGAGAGCGACCTGATCGACCTCCGGATCACCGAGCTTCGCAGCGACATCGCCAGGGTCGGCAGCGCCCCCGAGATCGATGACGATTGCCTGCCAGATGCTCGAAAAAAGGCAATTACCAGGCCCGGCGATCTGTGGATCCTGGGCGAACACAGGTTATTGTGTGGCGATAGCACGAAGCGGGATGATGTTGATGTGTTGATGGGGGGGGCAAAGGCTGATATATGTTTTACGAGTCCACCTTATAACGCAGGGAAATCTATAGACTTTTCAGGCAAATCCAAAACAAGGGACAATAAATATGTAAGCGGTCATAATGACGACATGAGCGGGGAAGGGTGGCTGGATCTAATATTCGGGGCATGGGAAATATCAAATATTGTATCAAGATTTCAGTTTTGGAACATTCAGCAACTCGCAAGCAACAAGGTTGATTTTATAACTTTCTTAAATGCCATCAAGAATAATTTCGTTGATATGATGATATGGGACAAAGGGACATGCCCTCCCAATATGGCAAAAAACGTATTGAACAGCAGGTTTGAATATGTGATTATTACCAGCGAGGATGAAAACCCGACAAGAGAAATTCCAATTTTGAATGATCGATTCGAATATGTTGTTATCACTAGTGAGGATGAAAACCCACCAAAGACCATAAAAACAGGAGAGTTTAGGGGGACGATCCAAAACGTTTATGAGGGTGGGCCACAAAGAAACAATAAGTTTTCCAATACGCACGCAGCGACGTTCCCATTTCATTTTCCGTGGTATTTCATTCGTCATTTCACCCTGGGCAAAGCGGGCGTGTATGATGCATTCATCGGAACTGGCACAACTCTACTTGCCTGCGAGGAGTTGGGCCGGAGGTGCTTCGGCATGGAAATCGATCCATATTACAACGATATCATATTGCAAAGATGGGCGGACTATACCGGGAAAGACCCGACCAGGGCGGATGGTGAATCTTTTGACGAGCTCAAAAATATCGAAGATCAGAAACTGATTGAGTAGAACAGGCAAAAATGACAAAACTATCAGCCATTGATATTGCACGCAAACAGCGACACTTGCACCTCCTGGACAAGGTCAAAGCCACTCAGCCACTTTCGCCAGCCGAACTGAAAGAGCTGGATGATTACGAAAACCAGGCGAAACAGAAAACATTGAAACCTGTTGCAGTATTTAATGTCAAGCCACCAGCAAAGCCCAGAAAAAAAGCAACCAGGAAAAAGGCAGCGAAAAAGAAGTCGGCCAAGAAAAAAACCACGAAAAAGAAGCGGACCAAAAAGAAGCGGGTCCGGCTCCCGATATCTGCAGCCCGAGTTCGGGTGTTGGCGATGGAGTTTGAGACTTTGGCCGAGGCTGATGCATCGATCGCTGAGTCTATCAACCTCCTGGAGGCGATTGGATTGCATAAGGTGCTGGCGGCTGCGTGGAGTCGCGGGCGATTCCTGCGCAATATTAGCCTGCAGGCGGCATCGCCCATGACCGCCCAGGAGGCTGCCTACTCGATGAGCATGTCGCCGGAGCAACTGGCCGAGATATTGGCCAACGACATAGAGGCGGCGGATCTGTGGCGTCAGCGGCGTATTGCGTCAGCGGTGAGCATCAAGATGAAGCTGGTTGCCCAGGCGGACGCCGGCAATAAGACGGCGATTTCGCAGGTCGGCAAGATGTTGGCCGATGTTCAGCGCCCGGATATGGATTTCAATAAGGTGTCTGGCACTCAGATGGAGGCGCTGTTCGGCGTGACCCGGATGACGATGCATAAGTGGCGAACCGAAAAGGGAGCCCCACGCCACGCTGATTGTACATGGAGCCTGCCGGCGATGATCGCGTGGCACGCGGGGTTCAGTGCATCCAAGACATCAGGCCGAGTGGCTGGCGTCGTCGAAAAGGTCAACAGTTTCCAGGATGTCAAAACGCAGAAGATACAGCTGGAGCTTGATACCCAGCGCGGTCAGCTGCTGGATCGTGATGAGGTGATGGCGGGGTTTGTTGCCAGGGCCCAGGTTATAGCGATCGCCGCCGCCGCCGAGCCTGAACGGCTTGCATCAGAGCTGGTCGGATGCTCAGCCGGTGAGATACAGAGCAAGATCGGTGAGATGTTCGGCTCGTTAAAAAAATCCCTTCAGGCGGTGCCCCCAGAACTAAAGATGAACGAGAAGGCGGAGTCTTTGTTTGTGAAATGTTTACAGGAACTTTCAGCGGCTTAAAAAGGAGAGAGACGAATTATGGATAACAAAAAAAACAGAAAAGATCTAAAGAAAAGAATCGAAACCAGGGCAGCCGAAATGGGTCGCTGGCGTCGGGTTGTCACCAGCAGCAAATGCAATATCCCCGACGAGATGATGGACAAGGCTTTGGAGAATATGCTGGGGGATATCGATGGCGGGATCCTGCCCGAGGCCGGGATGACGGTCAGGGGGATGTCGTTATCGATCGAGGATATTGTGGCGCTCGGGATCGCCGATGGTGAGGTGGTCTATGAGATGCAGATTCGGCTGCAAAAGACGTTCGGGATGTTCGGATAATTATGGGGAATATGAATTAAGGGATTGACAGATGCGCAATAAAATACGGGCAGACTGGTGCAAGCGTGCGTTAGCGGCGGTGGGATTGTTGCAGAACATGTCGGACTTTCCAAAGCTTTACGAACAAGATGGGACTGCCGACGATGCGGTGACGGAGCTGGTTGATTTCGTGAAGTTTGTGATAGATGAGGGCGGCAATACTAAAGGGATTGAGCCATGGACTGGCAATGAGGAGGTGACTGAAATGGAAGTCCCGACTCAAGTATTAGAAGCAATGAATCGGCAGGATAGTTGCATAGACGATCTTACGCGGCGATTGAATGATGCGGTGGAGTCGAACCTTTTGCTTGCCGAGGAAAAGACAAAAATCAGCAACGATTTATCATTATGCTCTGCGGAAAATGAGCGGCTGCGAATAGATGCTGCCAACCTTACCGAGCAGACCGCCGAGGATGAGGCTAATACGATCACACTGAACGAGGAAAGTGATCCAGATCCGGTTATTCCAGCCGATGATATCCCATTGGATGAAGGTGGATCAAAGTCATCAGTCACCGGATACAAGGGGGTGGCTATAAACAAAGGCTGCAAAAGCAAACCATTCAGGGTTCAGGTATGGGAGAATGGAGCGGTTAAATCGCTGGGCTCATTTTTAACAGCATTGGACGGGGCCATCGCCCGGGCAGAGTATATCAAAGATGGAAAACTTTTGGCGAATCTTAAAGCAAAAAAGGCAGCCCAGGCTGTCGACCTGGATGCCGTCGAAGATGAGATCGCCGCCGACGCTCGAGAAGATAACGAAGTCAGTGACCCATACGGTGACATCATCAAGTGTGATACGTGCGGGTTTGATGCCCCGAACGGATGCAAGGTTGGATGGCAATGTGATCAGGTCGGATGTATCGGTAAATATGGAATAGTCAAGGTGGATCCCAATGAGTAAATCAAAAATATCATGGACGGATATGACATGGAACCCGGTTGTCGGATGCTCTAAAGTATCGCCGGGATGTGATAATTGTTATGCCGAGAGAATGGCTTGGCGGTTGAACGGAATGGCCGTAAAACATCACATGGACTTGGTGAGTTGTGGAAAAACTGGAGAGTCGAGCATTGACAGATATGTTTGTGTAACCGAGTGCGGCCACTGGAACGGAACCACCGCAACCGATGAATCCGCACTTGAAAAACCCCTGCATTGGAAAAAGCCCCGCAAAATCTTTGTCTGTTCGATGGGTGATCTTTTCCATGAGTCGGTCCCGTTTGAGTTTATCGACAAGGTGATGGCGATCATTGCATTATGCCCACAGCACACGTTTCAGATATTGACGAAGCGAGCCGAGAGGATGAAGGAATATTTCACCCGTATAATATCAGATGACTATTACAGTTTAAGCGAATACCTCGTAGATGGCTGGTTTGAAACAGACTTCTACAACCAAACAGGACCAAAGAAAGAGGCAGCTGGCAAATTTGGCGAATGGTACGCAAAGTTGTTATGTCGGATTGAAGGAAGTACACTTTCAAATCTCATGCTAGGCGTAACAGCCGAGAACCAAGAACAGGCCGACAAGCGAATCCCGCTGTTATTACAGACACCGGCTGCGAAACGGTTTGTCAGTTGCGAACCGATGCTGGGGGCGATTGATATTGAGGATTACATAACTAAACCACCATATGAGGGGCATTATTGCGAGGGACTGGAATGCGGTGGGTGCATGGAAGGCGATAGCCCTTGCGATGATTGGAAAAAGTGGTGGAAAGAAGCAAACACAAAACTTGACCTTGTAATATGCGGCGGTGAATCCGGGACAGGGGCACGTCCAATGCATCCAGACTGGGCAAGAGGTTTACGGGATCAATGCAAGGCGGCTGGCGTGGGGTTTCATTTCAAGCAGTGGGGGGAGTGGGTATCGGTTAGCGAAGTTGCAGGACCGGGCAGGCACTACAGTTTTCCAGATGGCGCAACAGTTCGCAGAGTTGGCAAAAAGAAGGCAGGTCACTTGCTCGATGGTGTCGAGCATAGGCCTCAATTTTAACCATTTTTGAAGGGACAGGAAAGTGGAACAGATGAAAGCATGGTACAAGTCAAAGACAGTCTGGGCGGGGGTGGTTACTGCGGTGATCGGGATGTTGACGACGATCGGGGTTGCGGGCAATCTGGCATCTGAGCAGGATACGATCGCCAACCTGCTGACTCAGTTGGGTGTCATGGTCGGCGGGATCGTCGCGGTGTATGGTCGGATGACGGCAAAGGGGCGGGTGACTACCGCAACAGGCACGCCGATCCCGATGATATTGATCTGCGTGATGCTGTCGTTATTCATCGGCGGATGCAGCCGGGTCAATCTTACCCAGGATGCGTGGGCCGATGGCGAAAGCCTCGCCGCCGACCTGATCGTTGTCCGCGACCAGGTTCAGGCCGGTGAGTATACGGATGAGCAAGCTGCTGAAGTCATGGATGATGTCGCCGACTGGCTGCAGGTGCTCATCGAAGATGATAGCGGCAATAAGTTATCGCCACGATTCCGGCAGCATGTCATCACGCAAAAGAATATCACCAGGCGAAAAGCTCAGATACTGAGGGGTGATGATGTGCCGGTTGGCTATGCCGCCAGGGCCCTTGAACGGACGGCGGCGATGGTGAACCTGTTTCGGCGCGCCGACTCCGGTCTACCTTCCGATTAGTTACGCAGAAAAGCGTCAAAATATTCACAATAATATTCATAATAATATTCATAGTTGAAAGGGATAACACGGTGAAAATTGACAACAGAAAATTCGTCGACCTGATCGAGCGGTTTGGTATCAAGTTCATGGAGGAGTCCGCGGCAAAAGAGCTGGCGGCGGTGATGGAGAGTGGCAACTTTAATCGAGCTAACGAGATACTGGTCAATGCGATGGACAACGAACAGCTTGAAGCTTATGAGGATATGACACTCGATGAGCTGGCAGACGATGTCGATAATAACGCATCAGAGTTCGAAGCTGGCCGCGAGATATTCCGTGAGTTGATCAGCCTGTTTTTGCTGAGACTTATTTAATGACTAGTTTGATTTTCATCGTGATAATTAGTCATTCATTGCTGGGCCCGTTAACCAGACGGGGCAATTTATTACAATTCTATCCGGTCGGCTTTGTTTAGCTGGGTTTATAATAACCACCGCCCCGTCTTGAACGACCGGGGTGAGCAACGTACAAATCACCCGCCGGGACTCGCCACGGATCCCGGCGGGTACCTTTGCAAGAAATTAGAGAATGAGGCCCAAATGACCAAACTTCTATTAATCCTAGCGGTGCTTATATCAGGATGCACAATCGAAGGGGTAACGCCGACAGTCATAAAGATTGAGCTTGACGATGCAGCCATAAAAGAGCTACGCAAAGCGCCGATCCAGATAGAGCAGGTGTACACCCCGAAAGTTGCCACGATGTCGGTGGATGAGCAATATGAGATACTCAAGCTGATACATGCTCTGAATCCTAACTTAACAGACGAAGTATTTATCAATGCTTTTGAAACGATCTCCCGAGTAAAATATTATGCTGTGATTGAGAGAAATCAAGGGCCAAAAGGAGGTCCTATACACCCGCGTCTTGTAGGTGAATTGACCGGCGACAGGATAGTCGGCCCGGATGACTTTAAGCGGCTGGAGGAGATATACAATACCGAGACAGACGATAGTGACCCCGAAGAAATTCCAAGACCAAGAGACAGAAGGGATGAAGTAGAACAACATTAATGGTTGCACGGACGCAAAAAAAATCAGCATTACCGAGACCTTTGGATATCCAGACTGAGGAGCTTGCGGTTTTAGATCCCCCGGACCGGATGTCGATGAGTTCGTGGGCCGAGTCGAACTATGTGTTGACCGGCAAGACGGCGGCGATCCCGGGTCCATGGCGCAACGCCAATGCTCCATACCTGGTCGAGCCGATGGATATGCTGAGCGGGCCAGCGCCTGTCAAGGTGACGATTTCGGCGTGTACCCAGGCGGGCAAGAGCGAGGTCGGCAATATATTCCTGGGCTGGTCAATCGATCAGTGTCCAGCCCCGTTCATGTTTTTGATGCCGACAAAGCCGAAGGTTGCAACCCGCGTCAATACCAGGCTGCGTGCGATGTTCGAAGGTAATGAGTCGATGATGGATCACCTGGGCGATATCAGGAACCTGAACATCGGGTCCGAGACGACGATGGGCAATATGATTCTGTTTCTGGCCTGGGCTCACTCTGAGGTTGCGATGAGCGATGTCGCTGTCGCTCATGGTGTGGGGGACGAGGTTGGAAAATGGCCGACCACCGCGGTCGAGTCGAAGGCGGATCCGATGAGCAACTTCGACAGCCGATTTCGAACATTCAAAAACCTGATGCGAAAATTGATCGTCTCGAGCCCCGGCGTCGAGGGTGACATGTTTGATGTGGACCACAAAGAAGGCGACGATCGAAAGTATTGGGTGAAGTGCTGGTACTGCGACAAGTGGCATGTCCAGCATTTTGATAATGTCGAGCTTGACAAGACCGATGTCGGCAAGCTGCTGGATCCCAAGCAGTACAAAGATGGAGGACATGCCCGGTATAAATGCCCGCATTGCGAAAAGGTGTGGAGCGACCGCATCAGGTGGACCGCCGTGATCGGTGGCAAGTGGCTGCCGGCAGGTGTGTCGATCGACGATGATGGTAATATCTGCGGGACGATCAAGCCGACGCAGCATTATTCATATTCGATTACGTGTTTTATGCTCAACCCGAAATTCTTTTCACTGGATCTGCTGGCGGCTCAATGGGCAAAAGCTCAAAAGCAAAAGAACGCAGGCAACAAGCAGCCCCTTCGGGCATTCCTGAATGATCAGCTTGCTCAGTCGTGGCGTGAGATGGGCAAGAGGGTCGACATCGAGATCATGAAACGCAAGAGCGGCGATATCGGACGCGGGATCATCCCGGTGGGATGCAGGCTGCTGGTGGGTGGGATGGATTACCACGAAAGCGAAGACGGTGACATCCGGATCGATTTCCTGAAGCTGGCGATCGCCGACGGTCCTCGCGGATGGGTGGTGGATGTCGGCTCAGAGTCCGGGCATAATTCGATGCGGGCTGCACTCGAAAGCAATGTGTTTGGCAGGATGTTCGCCGAGAGCTGTCCGTGGTCGGAGCATTGTGAGCTGGATCGGCTGGCTGTGACGTGCGCGTTCATCGATTCAGGGTTCAAGTCTGACGTTGTCTATGACTGGTGTCAGCGTACAAACGCGGTATGGCCGAATCTGATGCTGCCGACCAGGGGGTATGCAGGCCAGCGGGTTCCCATCCAGCCTGCGCCTGTCGACAAGGCGATGGAAAGTGCAGTGAGAGTTCGGCGTCGGCGGCGTGCAAAGATGTACCGCGGGTTGACCCGTTACAACCTCGACACGACATTCTTTAAAGATCTGCTTTTCAGGTGGGCCGAGAACCAGGCAGCGGGTCCGGGACACCTGGAGTTTGCCTGCGATCTAGATGAGTGGTTCTTTGCCGAGCTGTGCGCAGAGCAGAAG